>Ga0256404_1003693_pt1 | contig 30378 bp, 23 predicted proteins | sample RumenRJG_01DNA_FD_185990 | JGI IMG/M metagenome (GOLD analysis project Ga0256404, IMG submission 185990) | Bovine rumen microbial communities from Lethbridge, Alberta, Canada - RJG_01 | ecosystem: Host-associated > Mammals > Digestive system > Stomach > Rumen | place: Canada: Alberta | collected...
CAGATCTTTAAGGAAATTAATAGCCGTCTCGACTTTATGATTGATGTGGGGCTAGATTATCTAGAACTCAGCCGGGCGGCCAATACGCTATCGGGCGGTGAAGCTCAGCGCATTCGTTTGGCAACGCAGATTGGTAGCGGCCTCAAGGGTGTTCTATACGTGCTGGATGAGCCGAGTATTGGCTTACACCAGAAGGATAACGATCGCCTAATTGCGACACTTAAGCATCTACGTAATCTTGGTAATACTGTAGTAGTGGTTGAACACGATGAAGACACGATTCGGGCGGCGGACTACCTAGTAGACGTGGGGCCGGGTGCAGGCAGTCACGGCGGTGAAATCGTGGCGGCGGGCACACCGACGGAAGTAGCGGTCAATCCGAACTCACTTACAGGGCGCTTTCTCTGCGGTAAAGAGAAAATTGCCGTACCAAAGACGCGGCGACCAGTGGACAAAAAGCGCATGCTAACCGTAGTGGGTGCGCGTGAACACAACCTAAAGAATATCAATGTCAGCTTTCCGCTTGGACTGTTCACGGTGGTATCTGGCGTGTCAGGCAGCGGTAAATCCACACTTGTAAATGATATTCTGAGTAATGAACTCTTAGCTCGTCTCAACCGGGCGCAAACTGTTTCAGGCGCGCACCAACGCATCGATGGCATCGACCAGCTTGATAAGATTATTATGATCGATCAGAGCCCAATCGGACGGACGCCTCGTTCAAATGCGGCGACGTATACGGGAATCTTTACCTCAATTCGCGAACTCTTTGCGGCAACGCCTGAGGCGAATATCCGCGGATATAAGCCGGGACGCTTTAGCTTCAACGTGCGAGGCGGCCGCTGTGAACACTGCCAGGGCGATGGTGTAATTAAAATTGAAATGCAGTTCTTGCCCGACGTTTATGTTACTTGCGACGAATGTCATGGTGCACGGTATAATGCTGAGGCATTGGAAATTAAGTGGCACGGCAAGAATATTAGTGAAGTGCTCAAGATGACGGTGGATGAAGCGGCGGAATTCTTTGGTTCAATTCCAAAGATTGCCAATAAGCTCAAGACTTTGCAGGATGTCGGGCTCGGTTATGTTGAAATTGGCCAAGCGGCGACAACGCTATCTGGCGGTGAAGCCCAACGTGTAAAGCTCGCAACTGAGCTTAGCCGTAAATCAACTGGGCGGACACTCTATGTGCTAGATGAGCCGACGACGGGCTTACATCAGGCGGATGTGCGACGACTGCTAGGCGTATTACAGCGGCTGGTTGACAACGGCAATACGATGATTGTGATTGAACATAATCTCGATGTCATTAAATCGGCAGACTACATTATCGATATGGGGCCGGAAGGCGGTCTAAATGGCGGCCGCGTTGTGGCGACGGGCACGCCCGAGCAAGTAGCGAAAAATCCCGCAAGTTATACGGGACAGTATCTAAAGAAGATGCTATAGCATCGATATATTTTATCTCCCGTAACGCTTGGCAAAGTTAAGCGCTACGGGAAAAAATGTCAGCCCGCGAGGGCTGACAAAAGAGGGCGAAACCTTATTTCTTTAGCCCCTCATACGCCTGTTCTAATACTTCCGCGCTATGATGTAGTTTATTTTCCTCTTGCTCGGATAGATATGGCGTTAGAATGCGCTCGACGCCATTCTCGCCAATGATGGTTGGCAAGGACAGATAAACATCCTTTAGCCCATACTGGCCGTCGAGCTTGACTGATAGCGGAAAGATCGACTTTTCGTTGCGGACGATTGCTTCGACAATACGGCTGGCGCTGGCGGCGATGCCATAATAGGTTGCCTTTTTACGGTTGATAATCTCATAGGCGGCGTTGCGGGCGGCGTTTTCGATGTTGATGTAGTCATAATCGCCCATGATGCCGCCAAAATTATCCGACGCCTCGTTAATGTTCATGCCGGCGATGTGAACATTGCTCCAAGCGGCAAACTCGCTGTCGCCGTGTTCACCGAGAATATAGCCATGGATATTACGGGCGTCAACGCCGAAATTTTGCGATAGCAAGTAGCGGAAACGGGCGGAATCGAGGTTGGTGCCTGTACCGATAACGCGTTCGGCAGGGAAGCCAGTGACATCTTGCATCACGCGCGTCATGACGTCGAGTGGATTGCTGACCATGACGATAATAGCGCCAGGGCAGACCCTCTTTAGATTATTTGCGACATCGGTGACAATGCTGGCGTTGCGGTTGATCAGATCCATGCGGGTCTCGCCCTGTCTCTGGTTGGCGCCGGCTGTGACGACAACTACATCGCTACCGCGAGCGTCGTCATATGAGCCGGCATGGATTGTTGACTCGGGGAAGAATGGTGAGCCGTGCTCGATGTCCATTGCCTCGCCTTCGGCGCGCTTTTTGTCAACATCGATTAAAACGATGTCGCTGGCGGTGCCCTTAACTGTTAACGTATAAGCAATTGTGCTACCAACTAGACCAGTACCGACGATGCTTACCTTGACTGCATGTTTTGTCATATTTTGATGCCCTTCTTTTGCTTGTTAAATTATTTTGCTTACGCTATAATAATAGCACAATGGTCAGGGAATCGTCGGAAGAGCAGAAAAAAGTAGCAATGGATGCGGTGTGGGAAGGTATCATTAGACGATCCAATGCTAAGAAAGATATTGAAAAGGCACTCGGTGAGGCAAAGAGAGACACTGAAGTGGCACTAGCGACATCAAACAGAGTAGTGGCGGGAGGCGTTGACGACACAGCGGAAAAGAAACGAGCTGAGGCTAAGAGAAAAAAGATCCGAAAGATTGTCGTATCACTTCTATTTATTCTGGTGGTCGGGCTTGTCGGCTTTGCGATTTTTAGCGCCTATAGGTCCTATGCTGCTTCACCAGTTGGTCAGCTAAAATCGATTTACAAGTCAAAAGAAACTAATATCGATAAATTAGAAGAGGCCTACGGTGATAACTATTTTGACTATTACCAGGATCTTTACGATGGTGCCAAGGGGATGTTTAACAGTGGGAGCGCTACTTCGCAAAAAGATATAGATAAAATGTACAAGGAAATGCCAAAGTGGTCTGAGCCGGATATCGCTAAGGCGCAGTTCTGCCTGGTTTACGCGCAGCGAATTAATGATGCAACTGTATTTTACAATGTCTATTCGATGATGCTGGCACAAAAAGAATATAAAAAGGTCAATCCGTTTCCAGATAACTTGCCGTTAAGCGAAAAGGAAGTTGAGAATGCGATGCAAAATTTCATTAAAAAAGCCAAATAGGAATCGAATTAAGTTTTTCCTAGCTCTTCTCCCGATGGCGATAATAGCTGTTAATGCGGCTATGCCGGCAGTTGCTCGAGCAAAAATGGAAGAAAAGGCAGCCGTTCTCTTGTTTGTCGCCACCTACCCAAATAATCAAAGAGATATTAAAGCGTATAGATACTTGGACGATCCTACTGAATGGGACAACCCCGATGAAGCATACGAAGCAGCAAAAGGCCTAATGGATGCCATGTGTGCTAAAACTGATAGTTTAGGGGCGGTTGCCGCTTACCCATTTAATATTCATCGGAATAGGAATGAGGGTAAAATTGTATATTCGGTAGCAGTTTATTCAAGGCCATGTACTGAAAAAAATGTCCCCGGAACAAACCGAAAAATTACAGGAAGAGATCTGGTAAACTTTGCAGTTACCGGCTACGGTGGGCTGTGCCCTGTGGCAGGGTGGTATCATTATGGTAGCGATCCTACCCACGATTGTATTAAGCATCAAGAGCCTACAGTTTTGGGACCATACTGGAATGGTAAAATTGACTACTGTGGACATTATGTTAAAAAATGGGTGCATGGAGCAGTTAACGACTGTGATTGGCCCAAGAAAAGTCGCAAAGATGGCTATCCGTGGAGTACGGTTTACGGCGGAAATGACATGCCTGATTATATTGAGAAAAGAGTTTACTATGACTTTGAGTACCAATCTGACGCTTTGAAGAAAAGATACGGTAGTGTGCAGTTCATGAATAGCTGGAATAATGCTTATTTAGGGACCTATTATATTCATAATGGTGATAATCACCTTGATTATTTTAGAATTGACGCTTGGTACTCATGGAACGATGATATTCCAGAGGTATCTGGCACTGGCGAATCGAAGGTCAAAACTGATAGTCATCAATCATGGGAAACAAAAATTAGTACTGGTCGTCCAGGCGAGAAAGCTTATTGGAAGCATTATTTTAACATTGATAAATGTTCTGGGCTAACTGGCGATGGAAAATTTGATTCGTGGGTTGCCGGGAATTCGTCTGGAATACGGAGGTTCCTACCACCCGTTGGCTGTGGCGAAAATAATGACTTTAGTAGTATTAAACAGCTTGTCGCAAGCTATACGGGCAAAAATATTTGCGAGAACGCTGGAGCTCGCTATTTGTATAAATTCGTAGACATGGACAACAAGGGCAACACCAAGAATACTACCAAGGCTCTTTTTAGCCGGACCACGAAAGAAGCTTGCGTCTATGTGCCGTATCACGTGCCGGGTTGTCAAGGTGATAGCTGTACGCCGAGCGAGGAATGTAGGAAAGGCGATGGCTCGAGCTGTACAAATACTAACTTATCCCAAAGCGGCGTGGTTGCTTCAGCTAAGGTTATGTCTAATGGTAATGATATTAGCGGTAGCTCAGTTACGTATGGACAACATCTAGATTTTGGCTACGCTTTTACTAATCGGTATGGCCCGTCAAAATCACCAAAGGTCGATTATACTGCACATGTTTTTGTTCTTGGAAAAGGTGAGAGCATACCAGATAAATATCAAAGCTTCAATCATGAGCCTACGTTGAACGAAGTGGTTAACGGCAGCAGAACCTACCATCGAAGCGCCAAGGGAAAGACAGATGAGATAAATCCCAATGATAGCTGGAGTAAAGTCTATAGTAACGACGGTAATCTTTCGCTAACACTCGATACTAGCATGGGCGATCCGGGTGATTACGTGTGCACTTACGTTGTAGCGGGGCCTAATGCTAGTATGGTAAATGATAAGCCGTCAGACACATACATTGCCTCGCCAGTCAGATGCGTACAAATCGCCAAGAAGCCACAAATGCAGATTAATGGCAGCGATAGCTATGCGGCGGAAGGATTCCTTGGCACGGAATTTAGCGACAATATCTCTGCTCGTGGTAGCTATACGCAGTTTAGCCAACTGACAAAAAGTGAAAAATCATCAGCTTTCGGCTCGGCCGGATACACGCAAAATTCTAGCGGCCGGTGGATCAAAATGATCTATGCGAACGCTGAGAATTATTGGATAAATAGCAGTTCAAAAAGTATCGCCGCCGGCCAGCTAGAACGTAAGTTTCCTACAATAAATAAGCCGCTAGTGTCTAGCAGTAGTTGCAGCGTTACTGGCGGGCGGCTTGACTTGACTGGCTGTAGCACGGACGAGTATGTGCTGGTTTCAGCCAAGGGGCCACTAAATATAATAGGCCAGAAAGCGGTAGCTGGGCTAATCTACGTTGATGGCGATGTCACCATTACTGGCAACGTGGGCGATAGCGATCGGTACAATAATAACGGCACATCTACAATTTATGCTACTGGCAATATATCGATAGACGCTAGTGTCTCGATGATTCATGCCAATTTGATAGCTGACGGCCAAATTATCACATGTAGTGGGGTTACTAACAATGGCCAAAATTCGAAGGAGCTTGCATACTATGGCGTCTGTAGTCAGACTCAGCTGAAAATTATAGGTGCGCTGGCATCTAAATCTAGCCCACGGTTCTGGCGCACCAATGGAGCGGGCGGCCAAACCAGCACTGATTCTGAGCATCCGCAGTCTAATCGCGACTGGGCGGGCGCTACATCAGAATGGATTGATTACACGCCGGATGTTTGGTATCTGCCAAATCGGGCGTTGACTGACCATGGACCAACGTCATATAAGACTGTTTCAGTTAGGTCGCTACCAGTTCGTTATTAAGTGTGGTATATTTATATATGGTTGGGCTGATAGCTCAGTTGGTAGAGCACGGGCCTTTTAAGCCTGGTGTCGTGGGTTCGAGACCCACTCAGCCCACCATTCGTTTAGTCATACATAGACGTTTTCCTTTCTGCGCCCCGCGTGCGGGGTGTCTTTTGTTATCAAATTAATGTTAAATGAGACAAATACACATTGGCTGGATAATCGCGAGTGCTTGCGGCGGGTTAGTGCTAGGCATTGAACTGTGTCGGTGGAGTGCCTGGCGGGGCATCACTCCGGCTTGCTTGATACTACCCGGTGTGCTTTTGCTAGTAATTAGCGTAATTAGCCGAGCCAAAATCATTATTCCCATGGCAGTGTTTGGCGGGCTGCTTCTAGGCGTGGTACGCGGACGAGGGGCTATTGTTCTAACCGAAACGGCTTGGCAGAAAGTAATCGGCGATACAGTTATGACGACGGCGACGATTGATGACGATCCAACGCTAAATAAGAATAATTTAACTATGCCATTAGACAATATTGAGATTAATAGGATTGATAATCAGGAGGTCAACCGACCGATAAGTGGTAAAATCTGGGCGAGTCTAAAAGATGGCGCCAAACTATCTGGCAAGTTAAAACGCTACGACAGGATAACTATTACAGGACTAGTAGACAGTGGATTTGGTAGCTATAACGCCACGATGGCACGAGCGACACTCAATAAGATAGAGCGCGGCGTGAGCGTCGATCCGCTGGGACGGCTGAGGGGCTGGTTTGGCGCACAGTTAAGCAAAGTGATGAATGCCGACGAGGCAGCGCTCGGCATGGGGCTAGTAGCGGGGCAGAAAGCAAACCTATCTAGTCAGATGAAGCAAGCCTTTACCGGAGCTTCGCTAACGCATATTCTGGTGGCCAGTGGCTACAATTTAACTATCCTAGTGCGGTTTTGTCGGCGACTATTTGCTAAGAAATCGCGCCTGATCGCACTAATTTCCTCGCTTACGTTAATATTGCTGTTTAGCCTAATGGTTGGCGACTCGGCGAGCATGAATCGCGCCGTATTGGTTTCAGTACTCAGTCTTCTTACTTGGTACGTGGGGCGAAGCATTCATCCTGTAGTGTTATTGCTCCTCACTTCGGCGATCACTGCCATGGTCGAACCGAGCGTAATTTTTGGCGACGTGGGCTGGTATTTATCCTTCTTTAGCTTTGCCGGGGTAATTATCTTGGCGCCACTACTGAACGATTTAATCAATAAACGTGGTAACAGCTTAATGCAAATTATGCTCGAGACTCTGGCGGCAACACTATTGACCGTACCGATCGTCGCCTACTTTATGGGTACCGTTTCGCTGGTGGGAATAATTACGAGCGTTTTAGTGCTACCGATTATTCCGCTGACCATGGCGCTTGCTTTCTTGGCGGGACTTGCCGCCTCGGTATTACCTGTGGCGGTCGCTGACATCTTGGCCCTGCCGGCCAAGTTGCTACTTGATTATATTATTCTCGTGGCCAAATGGGGCGCTAGTTTACCGCTGTCTAGTATCGAATACCAGCCGAGCCTTAGCTTTGTAATCATCTATTATCTGGTGTTTACGATAGGGGTAATTATCCTCTGGCGCACTATAAAGCATAATTTCCGCGGCGATAACGTGGTAGAATAAAGGTAATGTATCAACTCGCAACAATAATGGGCAAGGCAGCGGCGTGGTTATCGCGCCATTTAGGTAAGGGGCATGGCTCGGCCCTGCCGGGGCTAGTGGCGGAGAAGCTTGATCCGAACTACCTCGGCAAATTGCTTGGTGATTTGCCAGAAGGCGTAGTGTTGGTGAGCGGCACTAATGGTAAGACGACTACGACCAAAATCGTGGCGGATTTACTGGCGGCGGACGGTTATAAAGTCTTTACTAATCCGAGTGGGAGCAATTTTACCCGTGGGGTAATTTCGGCGGCCCTGCCACTAATAAAACACCGTAAGCTGGATGCGGATATCGCAGTGCTTGAACTTGACGAAGCCTATGCGACCAAGTTTGTGAATAAAGTGCAGCCAAAATACGCGCTCCTACTGAATGTCTTACGTGATCAACTGGACCGCTTTGGCGAAATTGACCATACGGCAGAATTATTAAAGTATGTGGCGGAGCGAACGACGGGCGCAGTAATTCTAAATGAAGACGATCCGCGCCTAGCTAAATTTGCCCATAGTAAGAAGATTACAGCAGCCAAAGCGTGGTTTGGAGTGGATGGTACCGCGGCGGACAATTATGCGACCGATGAGGAAATTCATGGTAAGAAACAGCATGCTAGGAAGCACCCGCACGATGGCGCGGTCGAGCTAATTGGGCTCGATGACAATGAAGTCAAATATGTGGTAAACGGCAAAGACTATGATGCTAAATTAAGGCTTTTTGGCATTCATAATGCCCTAAACTGTGCGGCGGCAGTGGCGACGGTACAGGCGGTTGAGGGCAAGAAGTTTGACGCTCAAAAGGTGATGCAGCACCTAGCAAACGTGACGCCGGCTTTTGGCCGGGGCGAAATCGTGGCGATTGGCGATGTTGAGGTGCGCCTAGTGCTAGTCAAAAACCCAAGTGGTTTTCAGCTAGCACTCAATTCGTCACATGATGTGCCGACGCTAATCGCAATTAACGATGAGTATGCCGACGGGCGCGATGTGTCATGGCTATGGGACGTAAACTTCCCGCGGTGGCAGTCGCCTATTTACGTGGCAGGGCGGCGGGGCTATGATATGATATTGCGCCTATATTACGCTGGCTTTCCGCTAAAGCAGATTTATCATAAAATTAATTTTCATCAGTGGCAGTCGAACTATAACTTTGGACTCGGTGACGTTGATACAGCGGAGATTGGCTTGGATAACAATGTTAAGGGCTTCATAAGCGAGCTAAAACAGAGCAAAAAGAAAGGGCAAATTTTTGCGACTTATACGGCAATGCTAGAGATTAGGGATGTGCTAGAGTTAGAGGCAGAACTAGCAAAGCTAAGTAAAGAAAGCGAGGGGATAGAATGACCGCAGAAGGAAAGCCAAAAGCTTTAAATATTCTCGAGCTTTATCCCGAAGCGATGAATCTCTACGGCGACAGTGGCAATGCTGAGATTATGGCGCGGCGAGCAACCTTATTCGGCTATGACGTAAAGAGGCTGCAATATAACTCGGTGGCAGATAAAGACAGCCTTCTCGCGGCGGATATTATCCTTGGCGGCGGCGGCCAAGACTCAGCTCAGCGTGAGATTGCGGGCGACCTGGAAAAGATTAAATATGAGCTACGGGCAGCGGTGCACGAAGTGCCGACGCTGGTGATTTGTGGGCTATATCAACTATTTGGTCATTATTTTGAGAGCAAGGATGGCAACAGATTAAACGGTGTAGATATTTTTGACGCAGTAACGGTCGGTAGCAATGAGCGCATGATCGGCAATATTGTGGAATCAATTGAGCTCGGAATCACGCGAGGCGGCAAAAAGGACGATACACTCGTTAAAATATATGGCTACGAAAATCATAGTGGCGAAACCGAGCTACTAGGTGATCAGGCGCCTTTTGGTATGGTAGAGTATGGCTACGGTAACACTAGTGAGCATAGTGGCATTCGCTGGGAAGGGGCAATTACTAGTGACGGCAACTGTATTGGCACCTATATGCACGGGCCAGTACTAAGCAAGAATCCGCTACTAGCGGATTATATTCTGAGTAAGGCAGTGCGGAATAAATACGGTGAGTCGTTGACAATAGAAGGCCAAGAAGCCACCGCCGAGCTAGATAAGGTCTCAATGCTTGCTGCCCGCGCCAGTATCGCTGCTGACGAGGCTGCCCGCCGCGACCAATATAGCTAGACCCCGTCCCCTCTGGGGAGGGCGGCAACGTAGCGGCCAGAAGGGGTCTATTGTATCCTCAAGTGTTTAGTAGTGCACCCATACCGGTGTGCCAATGGATGCCCAGTCATAAACTGTCTTAGCGTCGCTTTGATACATGTTGATGCAGCCATGGCTAATGCCAGTATGCTCTTTAGCTCCAGTGAGCCACCAAGCTTCATGGAAGGCATAACCGCTTTTCTCCCAATAGGTCACCCAGTGAATATTGCAGAGCGGTTGATCTGACGGCGGATTGGGCATGCACTGGTTCTCGACCTTGCGCCAGACAGTGTAAAGCCCTGTGATAGTGGGTGTGTCCGCTTTACCATGGGCAGTGTGGTTGGTTGACCAGACGACGTTTTGACCATCGTAGAGTTTGACCGAGTAGTCGGACAGATTGGCTTCAATCCAATGGCCGTCTTTGGCGATGGTCTTGTTAACCTTATACGGTGAGTCTTTTGACTCGAGATTAATAGTGGCGCTCTTGCCGTTACTAACGGCGTCATAAACCTTGCCTGAAACGCCGTCAACATTGCTGGCAACCTGGCCATTGTGCCCCGGAGAAATCGTGGCAACAATGTTACCGCTACCGTCGGCAATAGCTTTACTGTTAACGGGCTGATTCGGCAATTGCTTTGCTACGGTGTTGCTAATAAAATTTTTTATTTTGTCTCTATTAAATGTGACGGTATACATGCCGCTAGCTGTATCAGCCTTGAGAGTAGCCCAGTCGGCGATGGTCCATGGATCAATTGTCCAGATAGTCTTACCGTTATTAGTGATTATGATGCCGGCGGCCAGTGTTTGATTTAATTTGTCTGCCGTGCGCTCAGCAGATTCGTCACTGATGCCCGGTGCCGCTGTATCTACGGTGATAGTATAACTGCTGAGCCGAGGTGAAGCGAGCAGTTTATCCACGGCCGCGTAAACGCCCTCCATTTTGACTGATTTACCTTGGCTAGATTTTTGTACTACGTATTGATTTAGATCGCCACTATAGGCGACGATGGCGTCAACAGGCTTGGTGACTAGTTCGGGAAAGTTAGCCTCGATATAGGATTTGACTTTAGTCTTGTCATAGGAACCGGCAAGTTTGATATCTGTGTGGCTAAGTAGGGTCACCATTGGCAGATTCTTGCTAGTAGCTAGCGCCTTCTTAGTTACCCCATTCTCGTCAATTTTAATGCCGAGATCGTCAGCGTTGGCAGTGACAGACTTGCCGCCGTATTTGAGGCTGAGCTTGATATTACTACGTAGGCTCTGAATGGTTTTTCTTAGCTGTGCCTCATTCTGTCCGCCAACGGTGGTATTGGCGATAGTGGTATGTGGAGCAGCTTTATTCTTATAATAAGTAGCAGTAAAAACCTGCGAGCCAATTAGCAAAATAACCGCGATAGCAATTACCGCGAACAAGACTTTATGACTGTCAATCCAGCGCTTAATTTGGTAGCCACGCTTAAGTTGCAATCTACGAATATTTGTTTGTACCACCTATAGTCCCTCGTTAATAAAATCTGGTCGGGGTGATCCGACTTGAACGGACGACCTCCGCGTCCCAAACGCGGCGCGCTACCAACTGCGCCACACCCCGACACCAATTGAATTATATCAGATATCCGCCGTAATGTCAGCATTTGTGTGAACGCTCGTGACATCATCCATATCGTCGAGGGCGTTTAATAGCTTCATTACCTTTTCGGCGGTCTCTTTGTCGCTAATTTCGACCTTGTTTTTACCAACATATTCGAGGCCAGCATCGCTAACTTTGAGACCAGCGTCAATAATAGTCTGGCGCACCTGGTGGAGGTCTTTCATATCGGTATAAGCGACAATCTCGCCATCTTCCTCTACGGCGTCTTCGGCGCCAGCGTCAAGCACAGTCAGCAAGTTGTCGTCACCTGTGGCATCAATGTGAATGACGCCGAGGTGATCAAATTGGAATAGCACGCTGCCAGCATCAGCGATGCGACCGCCGTTTTTTGCCAGAGTATTTTTAACGTCCGGCAGGGTGCGATTGCGGTTATCTGTTGCTGTCTCAATAATAATGCCGATACCGCCTGGGCCGTAGGCTTCGTAAGTGATTTCCTCTAGTGCGGCGGCATTTTTGTCGCTAACGCGATCAATGGCGCGCTGAATATTAGCGGCGGGCATGTTGGCATGCTTGGCCTTCTCAATTGCCATAGCTAGTGACGGATTCATATCCGGATCGGTGCCGCGACGAGCGGCGATGGCAATCATGTTGCCGAGCTTGGTAAAGGCAGCGCCCCGTTTGGCGTCGACCACGGCCTTTTGCCGCTTAGTAGTTTCCCATTTGCTATGTCCAGACATCTTTACCTTCTTTCTCTAATAATTCTTGGTTATATTTTAACATATATTTACTGGCGGTACATACTTATAGTAGCTGTAGCATAGGGCTTAGACGTGGTACTTTACATTAAATTTTAGTCTCAACATCGAAAATTCCCGAGATAAAATTCTCTCTAATCATGCTATAATACGTTTATGATAATCGCGGGGATGATGCGATGGTGGTACTTAGACGGGTGGAGAGACCAGGCCGCCAAAGCAAGGCTCGCTTTCTTGAAGGTAGCAGATTATTTCAGTATCGGGCTACTGATTCGAACTCTATTTGCGCCCTTTCGACAGATTTCTGCCAACGAAGCGGGGCGGACGCTGGACGAGAAGATGCAGGTCGCCGTTGATAAAGGCATTAGTCGGCTAATCGGCTTCATTGTGCGGTCCCTTACAATTATTGCGGGGCTAATCGTCCTCGCGGGGTTAGCTATTGTCAGCGGTGTGCGACTAATTATCTGGCCGCTACTACCGGTAATGCCAGTAGTGGGTCTAGTCCTAATGGGAACAGTGGGGGCGCCATGGACCTTAATCTAGACTTTAAGAATTCCCGCGCCCAGGCGGCGAAGTTCTTCCGCTTATACGGCAAATTAATTAAGATATTTTGTCCAATTGTAGCGGCGGTGCTAATGTTGGCGGGCGTGGTCGGCTTACTATATGGTAAGGCAATCAGCTGGCTGGTGCTAAGCTGTGGGTTATGGGTACTGGTGCCATGGCTTTATACTAAAAATTACCTCGAGAAATCGCCAGCGAGTCGAAAGCAGGCAAATATTGCCGATGTACTATCAGGCGAAGTGCTGGGCCTACTAGAGCCGGATAAATTATCTCCCCAGGATATTATGACGGCATTGAAAGATACGTCGGGCGCGCGATTCTTGTTTAACCGCTTAGGTCTGCCCGCTGAGGTGGCGATCGCTCAGACGCCAACCGATAAGACTCTCACAAATAGTATCTGGCAGCAGGCGATTAGTCTCTGGACACATACGCCCGAGCCATCTAACACGGTTTCGAGCATCATGGTGGTAGCGGCAATCGTGCGGTTGAACCCGCTGATCGATGACACTTTGCAGTCACTCCGCGTGGATAACGACGATGTTTATATGGTGGTCGATTGGTTCGAGCACATTGGCGCGATGAAGCGAAGCTATGACCAGCCGCGGCTAACCGGTGGCGTGGCGCGTGATTGGTCGTTTGGCTATATTCCTACATTAGAGCGGATGGGTGTCAATCTTAGTAGCCGTTATAGTGCTGGCGGGCGATCGATGGCGAGCAGTCTTAGTACTACGCACCAGATCGTTGACCAAATGATTGACCTGCTGAGCCGTGGAGCACGGCGCAATGTCGCCCTAATCGGTCAAGTTGGCGTGGGCAAGTCGACGATGGTCGATGCCCTGGCCGAGCGCCTGATGGATGCCACGGCAAATACCCCTAAAAACGTGAAGTTCAACCAGGTAATTATGCTGGATGCCTCGTCAATTATTTCGGCGACGCAGGGGCGTGGTCAGGTGGAAGGGCTAGTCAACCAGATTATGGTGGAAGCCTATCGGGCGAAGAACATCATTCTCTTTCTAGATAACGCTGAGCTTTTCTTTGAAAATGGTACGGGGTCACTGGACTTGAGCAACCTCTTGCAGCCGGCGATTGAAGGTGGCGGACTCAAGCTAATTCTCGCAATGGATGAACAGCGATATCTACAAATAGCTCAGGCTAAGCCTGCCCTTGGGGCGGCGCTAAATCGCATCGAAGTAAAACCGATGAGCGAGCAAGATACGCTCCGCGTACTAGAGGATCAGTCAATTAGCATTGAGTATCAGAGCCATGTTTTCTATGACTATCAGGCGCTAAAAGAGATTTATCGTCTCAGTAGTCGCTATGTTAACGATGTGGGTCAGCCGCGGGCGTCGGTGCAACTGATGCAAAACGCTGTGCCGCAGGCGCAAAATGGCTTAATCACTCCGCCGCAGATTTCGGATACGATCGAAAAAACGCTGGGCATAAAGGTAGGTGGCAACCTCATGTATGGTACAGCTGATAGCACAGCCGAAAAACAGAAGCTTCTAAATCTCGAAGACCTCATTCACCAGCGGATGATCAATCAGTCGTCGGCGGTCAAGGCGGTATCATCGGCGCTTCGACGAGCCCGAGCGGGCGTGCGGAACGAAAATCGCCCGATTGGTACGTTTCTGTTCCTTGGACCGACGGGCGTTGGTAAAACTGAGCTTGCTAAATCTCTGGCGGCCGTCTATTTCGGCGGAGAGGATAACATGGTGCGAATTGACATGAACGAATACACCCGCAATGAGGATGTGGCGCGTCTCATTGCTGACGGGGCGACCGACCCGATGTCACTCTCGGCACAGGTGCAAAAGAATCCGTTTAGTGTGGTCTTGCTGGACGAAATTGAGAAGGCGCACCCGAATGTACTGACAACCTTACTCCAGGTGCTAGATGAAGGAGTTTTGCGGGATATCAATAACAAGCCAGTGAGTTTCCGTGATGCGATCGTGATTGCCACTAGCAATGCTGGCGCTGATCGCGTTCGTCAGTATATCGAGGCGGGCTATCAGGTGGAACAGTTTAGCGCCCAGATTCAGGACGAACTAGTGCGAAGCGGCCAGTTTAAGCCGGAATTTCTGAATCGTTTTGACGAGATTGCCGTCTTTCGTCCGCTAACTAAGGATGAACTCTTGCAGGTGGTCGACTTAATCCTGATTGGCGTCAACAAAAACCTGGCCAACCAAAAGGTAAGCGTGGCGGTAGACAAGCAGGGCAAGCAGCTACTAGTCGAGGCAGGCTATGATCCGCTACTAGGAGCGCGTCCAATGCGCCGCGTAGTGCAACGGTCGGTTGAGAATATCGTTGCTGAGAAGATGCTATCGGGCGAGCTAGTGCCAGGCTCGGGAATTATGCTAACGGCGCAGGACATCTATAAGAGCTTATCTAATCAGTAAACTGGCGTGAAGTGCAAAAGCGCCCCGCAGCGATGCGGGGCAACAATTTAATTATGTCATGGGGCGTCTAATAGGACTCGAACCTACGACCTCCGGAGCCACAATCCAGCGCTCTAACCAAACTGAGCTACAGACGCCATAAAAAGGAGCTACCTGCCCGTTAGGTGCATAAATAGATGACAGTTGCAGGTAGCAATAATAGAGTATCAGATTTCACGGAATGTTTCAATGCGGGCGCCGAGTGAATTTAACCGATCATAGAAATCTTCGTAGCCGCGGTTAATATTGTAAACGTCGCGCAAGGTTGAAGTGCCGGGAGCGGCAAGCATGGCAAGTAAGATGACAACACTCGGGCGAAGGGCTGGTGGAGCGACGATATCGGCAGCTTTCCACTTGGTTGGACCAGTAATATAGACGCGGTGCGGGTCAACTAGCTCGACATTAGCGTTGAGTCGATTGAGCTCCGTCAAATAAATAGCACGCTTTTCATAGGCCCAGTCATGAATCAGCGTGCGTCCCTTAGCGGCGGTAGCGATTAGCGCAATAAAGGGTAAGTTGTCTTGATTGATGCCGGGAAATGGCAAGGCGGTAATTTTATCTTGTGGCGCCGTGAGGGCTGACTTTTTAACGATCACGTCGACGAGACGAGTCTTGCCATTGAGAGCGGGATATTCTGGGCTAAGCTCATACTGAAGCCCCATTTGCCCCAGCGTGGCTAGCTCGAGCTCGAGAAATTCGATCGGGCAGCGCTTAATCGTTAATTCAGAGTGAGTAATCACGGCGGCGGCAATAAAGCTCATCGCCTCAATTGGATCCTCGCTGACATCGTATTCGACCGCCTGGTTAATTTGCTCTCGTCCATGGACACGAAGCACCGTTGTGCCGATGCCATCGATTTGCACGCCGAGCTTTTGCAAAAAGAAGCAAACATCCTGCACCATATAATTTGGACTGGCGTTGCGAATAACGACGTCGTGTGGACAGAGGGCGGCCGCCATGAGGACGTTCTCTGTGGCGGTATCGCCTCGCTCAATTAAAATAGTGTCACGGGTCGGCGTTTTGGCGTTGACCGTGGCGTGGTAATAGTCCGCTCCCGCAGGCACGTCGACATTTAGACCAAAGGCGCTGAGGGCGGCAAGGTGCGGCTTGACGGTGCGGACGCCGAGTGAGCATCCGCCGGCAAAGGGCAACTTAAAGTCGTCATATTGATGGAGCAAAGGACCGAGAAACATCAGAATTGAACGGGTGCGCTTGGCGGCGGCAATATCCATTTGGTCAAGCTTTAACTTGGCAGGCGGAATGATTTCGAGATCATTGTGGTTTGCGCCAAACCAACGGGTCTTTACGCCAATTGAGTTTAGCACCTCTATAATGCGATTAACTTCCTCAATGCGGGCAACATGATGGAGTGTCGTCTTGCCCTTATTTAGTAGCGAGGCGCAGAGCAAGCCAACGCCAGCGTTTTTGCTAGTATTAACGGTAATTTCTCCGCTAAGTGGTAATCCGCCGTGGATACGGAGGCTGAGCTTGCTGCTGCTGCCGAGGGTAATAATTTCACTATTGAGCACCTCGGAAATGCGAGCGATAAGCTCAATGCTGATGTTTTGGGCACCTTTCTCAATGCGGTTGACAGCTGATTGTGAAGTGCCGAGCTGGTGAGCAAATTCGGTTTGGGTGAGACCGCGGCTAATGCGAAGTTCGGAAATTAGACGACCAATTTTGACCTGATAATCATTTTTCATAACCGTAATATATCACAAATGGTATATTACGCCTAGTGGGCAAGGATAACGCTAGCGAAGGTAATGACCATGCCAATGACGGCGAGATTTGTACCGAGACCGAGAGAGCTAAAATTGCTAATGACACTTGTCAAGCTGAGCCCCGATGGCAAGAGCCACATGATGATAATCGCGAGGACTAATAGACCACCAATAACTGATAATTTGCGCGAATTTAGCACCGCGCTAGCAATGATGATGACGCCGATAAAGAACAGTAACACGGCGACAGCGATCTGGTCGATGACACCGAGATTGATCATAGCGTTCCCGCCGCTAATATACTTAACGAAACCTGATATTAGCGATCCTATGCCAACTCCGTTGGGCGCGGCGCTGTTAATCCACGGCAAGCTACTACTACAGAGAACGGCGATGCCTGCTAGCATTGTGCCGAGGCGGCGAATCTTTTCCATATGGATATTATAGCACTTAAGCTATGTGCTATAGTAGACATGAAGTATGAAATAAATATGCAAAAATTACTGAAAAGCACCTTGGTGCTAGTCGCCTTTTTAATAACGCTCAGCACGCAGAAGTCAACCATTACGCCAGTGATTGCTATCGATGGAAATTCATCTGACGCCGATCCGTTTAGCCTCGGCGTCTCGCTTGACGGCAATAAAGCAGTTGTTGATTTCGGCACGATTAAGCCTGACGATAAAATCAATTTGGCGAGCCAGACTGTACACGTGGCGGTAGGCTTCCATATGGGCTATAACCTGTCGCTCGAAGCAATAAATAATGGAACTAGACTAATTGGTAAAGGTGGGGCGTTTATAAATAGTACGCCGAGTGGTGACGAGCTGAAATCCAATAGATGGGGCTTTCGTGAAGATAAAGCTGATAGCAAGTGGCTAGGGCTGCCTGCAAATTGTCAAAAGCAGTTGATCGCTGGGCGAGACAACGCCGGTGAGCCACGAAGTGACGAAATAACGGTCCAGTACGGTGTACGGGCGAATGCGCTGACTAAGTCGGATAGTTATGAGAATGCTGTGCGTTATTCGGTAACGGCGCGGGAATTGACGACGCCAGCAGTGCGATCGATTAGTCAAAGCCGCCTCGTCTTGGGCGAAAGGCAGTCGCTTGAAATAACTGGCGCGGGCTTAGATCGCGTCGAAATTGGCGTTGATATTAACAAGAATGGAAGTCTAAATAGCGCCGAAGGCTGCGAAAAAATAGATAGTGCAGCCAATGATAAAAATCACCTTTACTGTCAGATTGAAATGGATGACGGCAACCTAATTGATACGCAGGAAACATTCAATGTGCTAATGCGGTATCAGAGTGACGAAGGTAAGGACGTTGTGGTGCCAACAGGGCAAACCATAACTTATTACCATAAACCGAGATTGGATAGTCTAAATTTGGGACACGGCGCAGTAACGACGGCCGAACTAAAAACTTACCCCAAGGTCAAGATTCGGGCGATCGATACAGCAGGAACGTCGGCCGTAATCCTGGGCACTGACGGCACCGTGTGGCAGGATGGGCGGAAAATATTATATGATGGCGAGCCCAGTGATGACGCCAATCTGTCAACTCGCCCGTCGGTGACAATTGAGCCGCGGTCGGATGGTGTTGTCTCCGTAGCTGCGGGTGTCACGTCTAATGGGAAGCCGACCTTTTTTGCTATTGATCGAGGCGGTGCCATTTATGATTGGGGCGATAATACTGATAAACGGCTATTAATTGACGGCGGCGACTATGTGGGCCTACCAACCAAGGCTAATTACCATGCGAGCGTTGGTGGACGGCCACGCCAAATTGCGGTCGGCGGGGATTTCTATACGCTAATTGGCGAGGCGTCAGATCGTGATAGTTGTAAACTCGGTCTTTACTCGTGGGGAAATGGCGAGCATGATGCGCTTGGTATCAAGGGATATGAAGGAAAAACACTCTGGAATAAAGATGGTCAAGCACCAAAGCAAATGACACGCGACAATATTAAAAACGATTTAGAGGTGGATGACTATTTCACTAAGGTAGTAGCTGGCGATAAACATGGATTAGCCTTAACGAAAAATGGGCAAATTGTTAGCTGGGGCGCGTGGGGCGACGGCAACGATGTTGACGGTCGTCTAGCATGGAAGACAAAAAGTGATGCTAATCAAATCCACAATATAACTCGTGATGGCGAGGCTGATAGCAAACACTATTTTACCGGAGATGTCGAGCCATTATTCGTTGATGTAGCGGCGGGCGACAACTTCACAATTATCCTAGATTCAACGGGGCTAGTTTATACTTTTGGGCGAAATGACTATGGGCAGCTAGGGCGAACGACGACCGGAGAAGAGACAAAGACGACTGGGCTAATGCCGTCATTTGGCGATGTGTTAAATGGTGATAAGCTAATCGGCATATCGGCTAAAGAGCACATGGCGCTGGCGTGGAGTAAAAATGGGCAGTTATTTACGTGGGGGCTAGCCTACACCTCAAATCTGCCTGGGGCTACTAGGGTCAGGGTGGACGAACCTAGGATTATTCAAGGCGGGAAAGTTAAGCTTGCGGCAGCGGGTGAGAACATCTATGCAGTGGCTAGTAGTGATAATGATAATGACAAAGTCTATCGTTGGAGTAAAAATGGTAGGGAAGATATAACGAGCGGGCTGCATCACCCAATCTATAACGCCAGGCTCACCGGAGCTAATCTTAACCACATTGGGAATATTTGGATTGATTATGACGGCGACGGTGAGTTTGATAGCGATGAAGAGTCGAGCATCATGGCGCGAATTGAAAATGATAGTACTTCTAATGATATCCAGCTAAGTACCGATAACGCTCCTACGGGTGGTGGTGAGTATAATCTGTGCGCCGATAACGGCGTAGGCGATGTCAGCTGCGATGGCGTCAAAATCAGAATCAGCGTAGCGAGGCAGGCGGAAATAAAACCAATTAGCGAGACTGTTCGCTCGTCATCAGCGAAAGAAGTGTCTGATCGGGGCGGTGAAGAAGAAGATGAAATAGTCGAGCCAGAAGGGGATCTAGAGGATAAAGATAATGATACTGTTAACGCAAATAACAACGAAAGTGTCCAAAACGGGGTCGATAACAGTGCCGATGGTGGTGGAAGCAAAAGCGCCGCAGACGAAGCCAATACTATAGGCGATGCGGGCGATAATGAAAATAAAACTGGGCATGAAGACGTCACACCGACTACTGCGCCAATAAAGGGCGGCGATGATGCTTTGCCCAAAGTAGAAACCGATGGCCCTGGCGTGCTAGACGAGGCGCCCATAAGCGATAAAGCAGTCTCGCTACGAGACGCTGGCTTGACATCTAGGCGTCAAAACGCTATAATGTTAGCCCCATGAGTAAAGTAGAATCTGCTAACACTAAAACTGTCAAGACGACGGTTTACTTGCCCGATGGTCTGAGGCGCGAAGTTAAAAAGCACCTAATCGATACGGGCGAAACGATGTCCGCCTTTACGGCAATGGCACTGCAAAAGCAGCTCGAGTTTGACAATTCGCGTGCTGGACGTAAGCGGCTAGAAGAGAAATCGAAGGTCGAGCGTCTGAATGACGTCATTCGTGGCCTAGCTAAGGATCAATAATGCCGGAGCTACCTGAAGTTGAGACGGTGCGCCGCGGCCTTGATCGTATCTTGGTTGGTAAACAGATTCTGTCTGCCAATGTTCTAAATGACAAGACACTACAATTTGCTCACACCGATCTAAATACTTTTGTGATCGGCGCTAAAGTGGTAGCTGTTCGTCGCCGGGCTAAAATGCTGATAATTGACCTAGATAGTGACTATAGCCTTCTCGTTCATCTCAAGATGACGGGGCAAATGGTTTGGCGTGGCGCGGAGTCGTGGGCGGCGGGCCATCCGAATGATTCAATGGTTGGCGGTCTACCCGATCGGACGACCCGGATTATTTTTAACTTTGATGATGGCCAGTTATTCTTTAATGATCAGCGAAAATTTGGCTGGATTAGGTTATACCCGACCAATACGCTAGGTGACACACCAGAACTAGCTAAGCTCGGCCCTGAGCCACTAACCAGCGATCCGACAGTCTCATTCTTGCGGCGGATTCGACGCCATCCACGGACTTCGATAAAAGCGGCGATCCTTAATCAGCAGGTTATTGTCGGCGTGGGCAATATTTACGCCGACGAGTCGCTGTGGCTAGCTAAAGTCCACCCGCAGACTAGAGTAGAAGGGCTGTCCGACGATGAGCTATTACACCTCCTAGAATGCATTCAAAAATCGCTCCAGGCGGGTCTCAATTCTGGTGGGTCAACCATGCGTAACTACGTCCGCGTTGACGGCACGCGTGGCAATTATCTCGACAAATTCGCCCATGTCTACGGGCGCGAAGGTGAGCCGTGCGATCGGTGCGGCCACGAAATAATTAAAATTAAGGTCGCAGGGCGCGGTACGCACATTTGCCCAAATTGCCAAAAACTACGATAATAGAGATGTGATTTATTTCTTATACGGCGATAATCAGTTCCAAATTAGGCGGCGCCTAAGCGAGTTAAAAGATGCATTTGGCAAAGAATATGGCACTGACAATATAACTAAACTCGATATCGCTGAAATGGGCTGGGATAAGGTCGCCAATTACCTAGTTGGCGTGAGCCTTTTTACGCAAAATGAATTTCTTTACCTGGAAGAAGCGACAAATGACAGTGTAGTGTGGCGTGATCTGGAAGAAATTATCTCCCGTATACCTGACGAAAAAGAGGTTGTGCTAATCGATGATAGCTCGACGCGGACGGTCAAGAACTTGGCGCAGACGAGAACGTTCAAGGCGATCAAAGCGGCGGGCAAGGTTGAAAAATACGACCAGCTAAAGTCCTATGAAATTAAAAGGTGGCTCGATGAGGCGGCAAGGTGTGCTGGCATCAAGCTCGATGCGGCGGCGAGTCAGCGGCTTATGGCGGCCACTAACGGTAGTGACGATCAACAGAACCGCCTAGCTATGATACTAAAGGTGCTAAAATTTTTACCACAGCCAATTACTGCGGAGCAGATCGATTTGTATGTCGAGCCTGATCTCGAAACGGCGACGTTTGACATTTTTAAGCAGATAGTACAGGGTAACAAGTCTAAAGTGAGTGTGCTACTAAAGCGGCAGACGGAGCACGATGTCGACCCTAATCAGTTAATTGGCATCTTGGCGTCGCAGCTCATTAACTTTGTAGCTGTCATCGCGGGAGCGAACACTAAAATGCATCCATTTCAGCGTCAGCAGATGCAGGAAATGATTCGTGATATGGGCGGAAGCCAAAAGGCGCTGGCTTGGGCGAAAAAGGTCACGAAAAAACTCGCCGCCACTGACGCAAAAATGAAGCGTAGTAGCGGCGAGGACGCCAGTCAATATCTAGTGGATGCTATTTTGTTTCTGGCTTAGCAGCTGTCTTTTTAGTGGTCGATTTTTTGGCTGTGGTTTTCTTGGCAATCGTCTTAGCTGGGATTTTAACACCAGCTTCTTTAGCGGTGTGGGCCACGTGGGCAATGCGACGAGCGGCAGCCTGCTTGCTCAAAACGTGCTTTTTGGCGGCGGTGTCAATGGCGCTCTGTGCCTCGCGCATAGTATCAAAGCTCGGCTCAGACTCGAACTTTTTAATGGCACTGCGCATGGCGCGCTTAGTGCGAAGGTTGCGGGCGTAGCGCTTTTCGTCCTGATGCATCTTTTTAATAGCCGAATGAATTAATGGCATTTAAACTCTCTTTCTGAGTGATCCTAGGACCAACTCGATTAATTGACAAATATATGATAGCACACCTCTTGCATTTAATTTGGCTTATGATATGATTAATTTATATAACCACGTGGAGATAAAATGAAAAATGATGAACAATTTAAACAATTAATCAACAAGATAGAGTCGGTTGACAATATCCTGGTGACTGTATCGCGTAATCCGTCAGTGGATGAGCTGACGGCGGCCTTGGCGCTCAGTCTGGCGCTTAATCAACTAAAGAAGCGCTCGGTGGCGGTGTTTAGCGGGCGGATTCCATCGGCTATGCACTTCCTCGATCCAGAAAAGACCTTCGAGAGCAATGCAGACAGCCTGCGCGACTTTATTATTAGCATTAGTAAAGATAAGGCTGATCGCCTGCGGGTACTACCAGAAGGTAATTTTGTCAAAGTCTATGTTACACCTTATCGGACGACTATAACAAAGGATGATTTGCAGTTTAGTGAAGGTGACTTTAATGTCCAGCTCGTCATCGCCTTTGGTGTGACTGATCGTAATGACCTTGATGCTAGTATTGCGAGTCACGGGCGCATCTTTCATAATGCGGTAGCGGCAACGATTAACCTTAGCCGACAAGCAGATAATTTAGGCTCAATTAGCCTACAGGATATTGAGTCGGGTTGTTATTCGGTGAGCTGTTACCGGCTGATAAAGGGGCTAGATAGTGGCAAGCGCAACCTAGTCAGTTCAGCAGTGGCAACAGCGCTTCTAACGGGTATCGTGTCAGCGACTGACCAGTTCCGCAATAACGTGACGAGTCCGAATATTATGACTGTTTCGGCGGAGCTAATGACAAAGGGCGCCGATCCGCAACTAGTGTCGAGCGAGCTCGAAGGCAAGTCATCAGAACAGCGAGAAATAATTGACGATAAGCCGTCGGATGATATTAGCAATAATGCTAGTCTGAGCTTTTCGCGCGAGCAGACGCTTCAACTCGAGTCAGATAGTAGCAAGGAAAGCACCAAAGAAACCATAAAAGATAACACTGAATTTAAGGGAGATAAGCGATATACGCTAGAGGGCGACAATAACACCCCTGAGCACCTGGATAATCCGATCGAGCGACGTCTGTGGCAGGATACGATGGCTGTTAATCAAGAGAATAGTAATGATGCACTCAAGGAGGCGCAGGCACAGTTAGCGGCGAAGCCAAATAGCACACTGACCCCTTCGCAGCTAAAAGAGCCTGAAGTAGTTCGTCTAGCCAGAGAAGAGCCGGCTCGGTCAGTGACGCCAGCTAATCGGACGGAAGTCGCGCGAGTAGCAGAGCCAGAGGCGCCAAAGCCAGAGCCAACAATTTTGTCGGTAACACCTATGAGTGGGCAAACTAATGCCCCGGCAAACGACCCGCGCTATAGCGGATCATCCGTTTCGACGCCACCACTAAACGTACCAAAGGTTCAGATGCCTGATAATGGACTACCATTCAATGAGCCGAATCATGTTTCACCTATTCGTCCGATATTTAATAATGCGCCGAGCGCGCCAAACGTGCAGTCGACCCAGCCGGCACCAGCAGCCGCTGCTCCTCAGGCGCAGCCGCAAACTCAACCAGCTATGACTGTGGCGGCGACGGCGACGGCGGAAGCCCCAGCTTCTCAGCCTCTTGTAGCCAGTAGCTTGCCGATGCCGCCCGAACCGCCAGCACCAGCTACCCAAAGTCAGTTCGCTGGTATGCCACCAGTCCAAGATCTGCAACCAGCCTTAAAGCCTGACCCAGCGCAGTTTGTTATCCCAGGTAAATAGCCCTTGCGTTTTAAGTGGATGCTGTCTATAATACCTATTAAATGCCCCATTGGGGTCTAGTTAGATTGTGATTAAAGGCCAAAAACGAAAAGAAAAAGTTTATCTAATGCTAATGACACCGAGGAGGAATTGGTGACAAAGACAATTGATGCGGCGGATTATATTGATGACTACGATGAGCCAAGCGGTAGCGATCTAGATAACATTGACGAGGACGATATCGCCGATGACACTGTTATTCAGCCGACGGATTTAGAGGCGGGCACGGACGACAGTGTCCGGGTATACCTGCGCGAAATTGGGCGTATTCCACTCTTAACACAAGAGGAAGAGCGAGAGCTGGCTCATCAAGTGGTTCAGAATGCTGAACCACTGCGGGAGGCGGAGAAGGACCTAGCCGATACAGAGAAGAAGCTCAGGGCGGAAACTGATCCAGCCGCGAAAGCTAAACTTCGTAAACACGCTAGTAGCTTGCGCTTTAAGATAAAGAAGCTCAAGAAGCCAAAGGACAAGATGGCTGAGGCTAACATGCGCTTGGTTGTTAGCATTGCGAAGCGCTATACGGGGCGTGGTCTCGACTTCCAGGATTTAATCCAGGAAGGTAATACAGGCTTGCTTCGTGCGGTCGAGAAATTCGATCCGGACCGGGGCTTTAAATTTTCAACCTATGCAACGTGGTGGATTCGCCAGGCTATTACGCGGGCAATTGCTGACCAGGCACGCACAATTCGCATTCCAGTGCACATGGTGGAAACTATCAACAAGATGATGCGTACCCAGCGGAAACTAACCCAGCAGCTCAATCGTGAGCCGACAGTGGAAGAGCTCGCTAAGGCAATGGACGAGACGCCGGAAAAGATCAAATACGTTTTTAAGATTAAGCAGGATATCCAGAGTCTCGACGCTACTATCAGTAGTAGTGACGATGACGATTCATCTGAACTTGGCAACTTTGTTGAGGATGATACGGCGGTGCGTCCCGAAGATGCTACGGATGAACAACTTCTTCATGAGCAAGTGGCCAAGATGGTGGACGAACTATCTGATCGCGAGAAGAAAATTGTCAGGCTGCGCTTTGGGCTGGACGGTGAACGTCCGCACACGCTAGAAGAGGTGGGGGCCGAGTTCTCGGTAACGCGCGAACGCATTCGTCAGATTGAGGCTAAGGCGCTGTCAAAGCTGCGCCGCAATAAAGAGACGGAAAAGCTACACGACTATTTGAGGTAGTATGACGACGGACGAAGCACGCCTAGCGGGTAAAAAAATTTTGGCGGTTATCGATGGTAAGTCAGTTTACTATCGCGGCTATTATGCAATGCCTAATCTGACAACTAGCGACGGTCAGCCGACGGGTGGGGTTTATGGTTTTGCTAGTCTGGCGCTCGAGCTGGTGCGGCATATTCGCCCCGACTATGTTGCAGTTGCGTGGGACAAGCCGCACACCAATATCCGGCGGCGCAAAGCAATTTATGATGGCTATAAATCCAATCGCCATCCTGCTCCACCAGATTTTTATGCCCAGATTCCAACTCTTATGAATCTACTGTCGGCCCTTAACTGGCCGCTCTATCAATACGACGACTATGAAGCGGACGATATCATGGGCACACTGAGCGACAAGGCCAATGCGGTCGGCATTCATACGGTACTAATTAGTAGCGACCTTGATATGCTACAGCTCATTGACGATGACACAGAGGTCTACGCTATGAAAAAAGGACTGCGTAACCTAGAAAAGTTTGACGTAAACGCCTTTGAAGCGAAATATGGGTTACACGTTAGCCAATTTTTAGACCTCAAGAGTCTAAAAGGCGACAGTAGTGACTGTATCCCGGGCGTGCCGGGCGTGGGCGAGAAAACTGGTATTAAGCTACTGCAAAAATATCAGACGCTCGATGGTGTCTATGACCATATTAACGAGATAACAGGCAGCCTGCACGACAAGCTCGTTAAGGGCAAAGATAGTGCCTATATGTCTAAGGAGCTGGCGAAAATTTGGCGTGATGCGCCCGTGCCACTAGATCTCGAAGCAATGGACGTGCGGAAGTTAGACATCACTAAGCTTCGTCAAGTGCTAACCGATCTGCAATTCACATCGCTACTGCGTAAGGTTTCTGAGATTCTGGCACCATATAGCGCAAAATCTGAAAATGCTAGTAGCGAGAGGGCAAATGCTTCTCTCCTTGCTGGCGGGAAAGAACAACAGCCCGCAGAATTAACGAGAGAGAGTGGTAGCGCTAGGCCCAAATATTCGCCTTTACCTCTTCAGCCCAACGCGGCTATTGTCTACTTAGCGGATGACTCAGTTTTCGTGCTTCGAGACGATAAAGTCGCCGAGCTCACTGCTAATGAAGCGGCCGATTATCTGGCGGGCAAGATGGTAATTGCCCACGATATTAAAACGCTGACTGAATATCTCTTGTCCGAGAATCTGCCGATTAATTATATGGCTGCATGGGATACGCGCCACGCTGCCTTCCTAATTAATAGTCGCATCAAGCCGAAGACGCTGGACGATATTAGACTCGAGCGTGGCATTGATGATAGTCCTGCGAACTGCCTAGACCTAGTACGGACGCTTTATGCTGAGCAATCGACCAAAATGCAGGAAATGCCAGAAATGCTATCCCTGGCTCGCAAGGTCGACTTTCCTCTGCAAATAGTCTTAGCTAGAATAGAAAATCGCGGTATGTTGCTCGATCCGAATATCCTGCACGAGCAGTCAGCGGCAATGGACGACGAGATAGAATCCTTGCGGCGCGATATCTATGCTCAAGCGGGCGAAGAATTTAATGTTGCTAGCGCCAAACAGTTATCTCATATTCTATTTGACGTAATGAAGCTGCCACCGGTTGGCAAAAAGGGTACCCAAGGAGCTTATTCGACGAGTGCTAAGGTGCTAGATAAGTTAGCGCCGAACTATCCAATTGCCGCTCTCATTGAACGGTATCGCGAGCTGACTAAACTAAAGTCAACCTATCTCGATGCGCTACCACAATCGATAGCCAGTGATGGTCGTATCCATACGACGTTTGATCAAGACGTGACGAGTACAGGGCGTTTGTCGTCGAGTAGTCCTAATCTCCAGAATATTCCCACTCGTAGCACGCAGGGCCACATGATTAAGCGGGCCTTTGTGGCGCCAGCGGGACGGATCATCGTTAATGCCGATTATGCTCAGTTTGAGCTACGCCTCGCGGCGGCACTGGCACATGACGAAGATATGATCCAGATGTTCGCCGATCCGAAGAATGATATTCACACTATGACGGCGGCGCAGGCTTATGGTATTGGGCCGGAAGACGTTACGCCTGAACAGCGACGCCATGCCAAGGTAATTAACTTCGGAATTCTCTATGGCATGAGCGCCAAGGGGCTGTCTGACGCCACGGGGATGAACATGAAGCAGGCGAGTGACTTTATTAAGAAATATTTTGCGGCGCGGCAGCCAATAAAAGATTACCTTGACGCGACGCTAAATAAAGCACGGACGCTTGGTTACGTCGAGACACTTTTTGGGCGGCGGCGCTATACACCCGATGTTAAGCTATCTAATCCAGTGATGCGGGCAGCGGCTGAACGGGCGGCGATGAATATGCCGATTCAGGGCACGGAGGCAGATCTAATGAAGATGGCGATGCTCAAGGTCGAAAATATCACGGGTGCAAGCCAGATTATGCAGGTGCATGATAGCATTATGGTGGAATGCGCTGAGACTGACGCCGAACAAATAGCGAGAGAGATGAAGGATATTATGGAGAACGTTTATCCTGAAATTGGTGTGTACCTCTTGGTTGATGTCAAATATGGCCACAGCTGGGCTGAGCTGTAGCTATGCTATAATGATTATATGAAGCAGCCGAATGACAAAGTTGGCCTAATTATTCTCGTGACACTCGTTGCGCTGGTGCTAATTGGGGGCGTGGTCTTTATGATGCGAGTTATCCTGAGCGGCAGTAGTAAAAAGCCGTCTAGCCAGCTGAAGCAAACAGCGGTAGTGGATTTATTAGAGAATCCGACGGACACTACGCGAGTAGAGGTCAAGGTCCGTGGCTCTGTCGTGGCACGCGAGAACCACTATGATATTGATATTAGCCTCAATAGCTCGAGTCGTCAGGTTAAGGTTTATCAGGGCTATGGTCGTAACAATGTAGCCAAAGAGATCAATCTCGGTAATGATAATAATTCTTTTAACGCTTACCTCAAGGCGCTAAAAAACCGTGGTTTTAGTAAAGAAACGACTAATAAGGTAGCGACAAAGAACGATGGTATTTGTCCGGGGGGTCAGCTAATCGAGTATATTGTGCGAGACGATAGCACGGTTGGTAGCGACCTCTGGACAACGTCATGTAATAACATCCAAGGCAGCTTTGGCGGCAATAGCCAAGGTGTAATTGATCTAACGTTGGCACAGATTCCAGGGGCGAAGGACGCCATTGATGAAGTGCAGCGCCAACTGGGCGGCAATAATTAATTAGAAAGGAGGTAGAATGACAAATAAGTATACGGGCACGCAGACCGAAAAAAACTTGCAAGCGGCGTTTGCGGGGGAGTCGCAGGCACGCAATAAATATTATTTTTTTCAAAGCGTAGCTAAAAAGGAAGGCTATGAGCAGATTGCGGCCATCTTTGGTGAGACGGCAGATAATGAGCGCTATCACGCTAAAATGTGGTTTCGTGAACTTGGCGGTATCGGTACAACGGAAGAGAACCTAAAGGCGGCCGCCGAGGGCGAGAATTACGAGTGGACCGATATGTATGCTGGCTTTGCTAAGACCGCCGAAGAGGAAGGCTTTTCTGAGCTTGCTGAGAAGTTTCGACAGGTCGGTGAAATAGAAAGGCATCACGAAGAGCGTTATCGCAAGCTACTACAGAATGTCGAAAAGGGCGAGGTCTTTGAACGGGGTAGCGTCAAGATTTGGCAGTGTCGTAACTGTGGTCATATCGTAGTTGGTACGTCGGCGCCAGATGTCTGCCCGGTGTGTGGGCATCCACAGGCTTACTTTGAAATTAAAGCAGAAAATTATTAATAGTTAATAGAGAATAGGAGGAGCAATGTCAGGAACAGTAGTTTTGCTTCGTCACGGCGAGAGTCAGTGGAACAGTCTAGGTAAATGGACGGGCTGGACTGACGTTGATTTGACTGATGCTGGTGTCAAAGAGGCGCAGGCTATGGGCGAGCAGCTAAAGGATATTCACTTTGACCACGTCTACACTAGCAAGCTACAACGGGCAATTCATACGGCCGAGAACGTTCTGAAGACGCAGGGGCAAACTGACTTACCACTAAGCGAGGTAGCGGCAATTAATGAGCGTGATTATGGTGACTATACTGGCAAGAATAAGTGGGAGGTTAAAGCGGAAGTTGGCGACGAGAAATTCAATGCTATTCGGCGCAACTTTGACGAACCGATTCCTAACGGAGAGACGCTGCATATGGTTTATGATCGTGCTGTACCTTGGTTCAAGGAAACGGTCGTACCAGAGCTAGAGAAGGACGAGAATGTACTACTAGTTGGCCACGGCAACAGCATGCGTTCGCTCGTCAAATATATCGAGAGTATCAGCGACGACGGTATCTCTAAGTTTGAGATGCCGCTCGGTATGATTCTAGAATATACGGTCGACGATAACGGCAAAATGACTTCGCGCAAAGAACTTCACGTCGCCACCGGCGCCAGTAAAGCTTAACTAAGTCCTAGATACTTCCGTGCCTTCATTGTTACTATGCGTCCGCGCGGGGTGCGCTCGATGAAGCCAATTTGCATCAGATATGGCTCATAAAAGTCCTCAATGGTGCTCGCCTCGTCGCCCGTCAGGGCGGCGATGGTATTAAGCCCCACGGGGTGATCGCGGTAGCTATCCCACATCGCCTTGAGCATACGGCGATCAGCTGGGTCGAGCCCGAGCTCATCAATCTCGAGAAGCTTTAGCGCCTCGTCAGTTGCCTTCATGTCAATAACCCCACTGCCATGGACTTCGGCATAGTCTCGCACCCGCTTTAAGAGGCG
>Ga0256404_1003695_pt1 | contig 30373 bp, 22 predicted proteins | sample RumenRJG_01DNA_FD_185990 | JGI IMG/M metagenome (GOLD analysis project Ga0256404, IMG submission 185990) | Bovine rumen microbial communities from Lethbridge, Alberta, Canada - RJG_01 | ecosystem: Host-associated > Mammals > Digestive system > Stomach > Rumen | place: Canada: Alberta | collected...
GGATAAACTGCAGATACTGGTTGTGGAGGAATGGGATGATGGCGAAGCCGATACCGCCGATGACAAGGCTCACGGCGTAGGCCACCTTGGTATTCTTGAACTGAGGCAGTGCTGCAGCCCAGATGACGCTGCCCACGGCCTGCACGGCGAAGAGTACGCCCACCCAGTTGGCTGCGGCCTGGAATTCAGCCGACTTCGGGTCGGTGGTGTTCCACACGGTTTCGGCAATGGCACCCGTGGAGTAGTTCCACATGTAGAGGAAGGCCGCCCAGCAGAAGAATTGCACCAGACCCACCTTCCAGAAGGTTGCGGGAGCGTTTTTCAGCAGCACGAGCCAGTTGGCCGAGTCCTTCTCCTTATCTTCCACCTCTTGCTTCACGCCGTTGTACTCAGCGTATTCCTTAGGATTCCACTCGTGCACCTTCAGTGTGGTGTAGATGACGCAGAGAATGAGAATGGCCGCGCCCACATAGAATGACCAGATGACCGAGTCGGGCACAACGCCCTTCGGAGCTACATTGCTGATGCCCAGGAAAGTGAAAATGAAGGGAAAAAGATAGCCGGCCACACTGCCTGCGTTGCAGAGAAACGACTGGATGGAGTAGGCTCTGGCCTTCTGCTCCTCGTTGACCATGTCACCCACAAGCATCTTGAAAGGCTGCATGGCCATGTTGATGTTGGTGTCGAGAAACATCAGAGCGATGAGTCCGAACGTCATGGCCCCGCTGACGGTGAGTCCGAGCGAGCCCGCGTTGGGGAGCAGGCACATCACGAGCACTGCCACGGTGGCTCCTATGAAGAGGTAGGGGATGCGCCTTCCGCCGTGCCACCAGGTCTTGTCGGAGAGAGAGCCCACGATGGGCTGCACGATGATGCCCATGAGCGGTGGTAGGATCCAGAAATAGCTGAGGTTGTGGGGGTCGGCGCCGAGTGTGGCGAAAATGCGTGAGATGTTTGCGCTCTGAAGCGCGTAGGCGATTTGCACGCCGAAGAATCCGAAGCTCAGATTCCACAGCGACCAGAAATCGAGAAAAGGCTTCTTTTTTAATTCTTTATTCATGTTGTGTCCTGTTTTATTTGCTGTTGATGGTGTTGTGCATAATCCATCGCAATAGGCGGGAAGCAGTCTGTTCCCTTTGCCATAGTGCGTTATGCATTATCTTGTAGTCCCGCGGATGATGAGCTTTGTTCTGACCACGCGGCGTTCCACCTTGTCGAGAGGGGAGAGACCCTCTACCTTATTAATAAGAATGTTGGCGGCCTCCTCGCCCACTCGTCTTCCGCGCTGCTCCACAGTGGTGAGCATGGGGTCGCAGGCGATGGCTCGCTCGCCGTTGGTGAATCCGCAGATACTCACGTCGTCGGGCACACGGTAGCCCATGCGCTTCACCGTTTGCAGGATGCCGATGGCCGTGTCGTCGTTGACGGCGAAGAAAGCATCGGGGCGTGGCTCCATCTCCATGATTGCGGGTGTGATGATCTCAGCGTCGTCGCGGTTGTCGCAGATGCGCACGTTCTCCTTGTGCACCTCCATCCCGTATTTCATCAGAGCGTCGTGGTAGCCGTTGAAGCGGTTCTTGGAGATCTCCATTGTCACCGGTGAGTTGTAGAACATAATGTTGTGGCAACCCGTCTCGATGAGGTGCTGCACGGCAGTGAAGGCGCCCATGTAGTCGTCCACCACCACGCGCGAGGCCTCCACGCCTGTGCAAATGCGGTCGTAGAATACCAAGGGAATCCCGTTTTGCATGAGTTTCTTGAAGTGGTCGTATTGTTGGGTGTTTTTAGCCTGTGACACAATGACGCCACAAACCTTGTTTTTATAGAACGCCTCACAGATTTTCTTTTCGCGCTCAAATCGCTCGTTGCTCTGCGCCACCACCACAAGGTATCCTTTGGAATAGGCTTCCTCCTCAATGCCGCTGAGGATGGTGGAAAAATAGAAGTGGGGAAGCTGCGGCAGGATGACGCCGATGAGCTTGGTAGATTTAACGCGGGCGTGTCGCAACTGCTCGCCGATGACGTTGGGAAAGAAATTATTTTCTTGAGCATAAGTCTGTATTTCCTTGCGACGCTCCTTGCTGATACGAGGGTTGTCGCTCAGCGCGCGCGATACGGTCGCGACCGATACGCCGAAGTGTTCGGCAATGTCGCGCATAGTGATGTTCTGTGGCGTTTTGGTAGGTTGATCGTTCATCGTTGTTGACAACGTTACTGGTGTGTCAGGCCTTTTTAGTTTTTGATGTTGCAAAAGTAGTGAAAGATTCTATTTCCCCTATATTATAATAAGGTGTAAGTGAAATTCATTCAGTGCAAACGTTTGCATTAACTGTATAACGGATTTTTCATGATTTTAATCTTTATTGTTGCAAATAAAGCTAAATTTGCAACCGAAATAGAACGGGTTCGTGAGCGGATACCTGCCGCCTGCCCAACCTGGAAGAAAACCAATAGCCTTAGCCTTTGATGCACCCCTCCTTGAACCGTGCGTTGAGGCCGTAGAAGCGAAAGTTGAACTTAATGACACATAAAATCTCTTAAAAACAAGTACAATGATGAAGCAGGTAAAATTTAGAATGCCTCTAAGGATGCTCGCGCTGTTGTGCGTGATCTTCCTTTCAGCAACAGCCTTTGCACAGAACATCACTGTCAAAGGTAACGTTAAGGACGCTACCGGCGAGCCGATCATTGGTGCCACAGTCCGCGCAGCCGGACAGGATGGTGGCGTCATTACCGACTTTGACGGTAACTTCACGCTGAGCGTTAAGCAAGGCACCGAGCTGACCGTATCCTATATCGGATACCAAGATCAGAAGGTGGCTGCTGCTCCCCAGTTGAGCATCACCTTGCAGGACGCCTCCCAAAACCTTAACGAAGTTGTGGTGATTGGTTATGGTGTGGCCAAGAAAACCGACTTGACCGGTTCTGTCACCGCCCTTACCCCCGACTCCAAGAACAAGGGTCTTGTGGTCAACGCACAAGACATGATCCAGGGTAAGATCGCTGGTGTGAACATCACTAACGCCGGTGGTACTCCTGGTGCAGGTGCTACGATCCGTATTCGTGGTGGTGCCTCACTCAACGCCTCCAACGACCCTCTGATCGTCATCGATGGTGTGGCAATGGATAACAATGGTGTCCAGGGCCTGTCCAATCCTCTGTCACTGGTTAACCCACAGGATATCGAGAGCTTCTCCGTGTTGAAGGATGCTTCCGCAACGGCTATCTACGGTTCTCGTGGCTCCAACGGTGTCATCATCATCACAACAAAGAAGGGACATGGTGGTACGAAGGTTTCTTATAATGGTAGTTTCACCGTCAGCACAAAGAAAAAGACTCTCGATGTGATGGACGGCGATTCTTTCCGTGACCTGATCACCAGTCGTTATGGTGCTGATAGCGATGCTGCCAAATTGCTTGGTACAGCCAATACTGATTGGCAGGACCAGATCTATCGCACAGCTTTCAGCCATGACCACGCTGTTACCGTGAGCGGTACCATCGGCAAGGTGCTTCCTTATCGTGTAAGCGGTGGCTACACCGACCAACAAGGTATCTTGAAGACTTCTGACTTCAAGCGCTTTACGGGATCTCTGAACTTGAGCCCGACTCTTCTCGACGATCACTTGAAAATCAACTTCAATGCAAAGGGCATGTGGGCCAAGAGCCGCTTTGCCAACACCAACGCCGTCAGCGCTGCAGTCTGGTTCGACCCGACGCAGAGTGTCTACGACTACACTTCTGCCGACGCTGCCAACTTTGGCAACTACTTTGAATGGCGTGATAAGGGTACGGCTCTCGCCAACGACAAGTATCCCTATACTTATTATACATTGGCAACGAAGAACCCTGTTGCCCTTCTCAATCTGAAGAACGACCGCGCCATCAGCCGCGACTTGATGGTCAGTGGCGACATCGATTATCAGGTTCATGGCTTTGAGGATTTGCACTTCCACGTGACCGGTGGTATGGATATCGCCGAAGGTAACCAGAACACCGACATCGATCCTACCTCTCCTGAGGCTTTCTACTATGGCAGCTACGGCTACAAGAGAATTCTGAAGCGCAACTTCCAGGGCAGTGCCTACGCTATGTATACTCACGACTTCAAGGACAAGCTCGACAATCACTTCGATATCATGGCCGGTGCCGAGGAGTCTCACTTCTGGAGAAATCAGCACAACCGTACATTCTCTTATTCTGATGCTTGGAACGGCGGTCGCAGCGAGATCTATACCGACGACGGTGTTGACTACAATGGTGATGGTGTGAAGGAAGACTATCACTACAAGACAGAAAACTACTTGGTTTCTTACTTCGGTCGTGCAAACTGGAACATGATGGATCGCTACTTCGTCACTTTCACGTTCCGTGCAGATGGTTCCTCTCGTTTCAAGGATCACTGGGGCTACTTCCCCTCAACGGCTTTCATGTGGAAGATGAAGGATGAGAATGCCTTCAAGGACATCAAGTGGCTGTCTGATTTGAAGTTCCGCGCTGGTTGGGGTATGACCGGTCAGCAGGAAGGTATCGGTGACTATGGCTACATCGCCAACTACACCATGAACTCTGGCGCTCAGAACTACTACTATGTTGTTGGCAACGGCAACCTCGCTCGTCCTAACGCTTTCCAGAGCGACCTTACTTGGGAGAAGACCACAACCTACAACCTGGGTCTTGACTGGGCTCTCTTCAACCGTCGCCTGAGTGGTAGCTTCGACTGGTACTATCGCAAGACAACCGACTTGCTCAATACGGTTTATGTCCCCTCTACAGCCAACTTCCGCAATCAGGTGACAAAGAACATCGGTGCGATGTCCAACACTGGTTTCGAGGCTGCCATCAAGTTCATTGCTGTTGATACAGAGGACTGGCACTGGACTTTGGACTACAACTTCACCTACAACTACAACAAGATCACCAAGCTCACTGGTGGCGACAACAGCGACTACTATGTGGCTAAGGGTGGTACATCTTTCGGTACGGGTAACAATGTACAGGCTTTCGCAGTCGGTCATCCCGCTTATACCTATTATATCTATCAGCAGGCTTATGACAAGAATGGCAAGCCCATTGAGGGTGTTGTGGTTGATCGCAACGGCGACGGTGTGATTACTTCTGCCGACAAGTACTACTACAAACAGAAAGACGCACCTGTGCTGATGGGTCTGGCTTCTCGCCTTGAGTGGAAGAACTGGGACTTCGGCTTCTCTCTCCGTGCAAGCTTGGGCAATTACGTGTTCAACGACTTTGCCGCCGGTATGGCTAACTGTGGCCCCAACGCCCTCTTCACCAACAACAAATATCTGACCAACCGTCTGCTTACCTCTATCTCGGACAACTTCCAGACAGCCGACGAGACCACAACTCTGACCGACTACTGGGTGCACAATGCCTCTTTCCTGAAGTGTGACAACATCACCTTGGGCTACAGCTTCCAGAACCTCTTCAAGTGTGCTGGCTACCATGGATTGGCTGGCCGTATCTACGGAACTGTGAACAACGTGTTCACCATCACCAACTACAAAGGTCTCGATCCTGAAATCAACTACAAAGGTCTCGATCCTGAAAACCAGGGTGGTATCGACAGAGACGTCTATCCACGTCCTATCTCTTTCATCTTAGGTCTGAGTCTGAATTTCTAAACTAATAAACGAATAACAAAATGAAACACTTCATTAAATATATTGTTCCTTCAGCAGCAGTTGTGCTCAGTCTGGGCTTGTCATCCTGCGCCGGCGATTTGGATGTGGATCCTATTGACCCGAACCAGACTACAAGCGGTGAGAACCTCGCCGACAACTTGCTGAACAAGTGCTACGCCAATATGGCTCTCGCTGGACAGAGTGGTCCTGACGGAGATTCCGACGTGGATGGTATTGATGGTGGTACTTCTGGTTTTATACGCCAGCTGTTCAACCACAACGAACTTGCTTCAGACAATTTCGTCTGCTCTTGGGGTGATGCTGGTATTTCCGACTTCAACTATATGGAGTTCAACTCTTCCAACGTAATGACCGCTGGTCTGTACTATCGTTGCTGGACTGGTGTCAAGGACTGCAACCTTTACCTCGACAGCTATGGTGGTGCCGACGAAGAGAAGGCAGCTGAGGCACGTTTCATGCGCGCTCTCTACTACTATGAGTTGATGGATAACTTCGGCAATGTGCCTTTCGCAACAACGCTGACCGAGAGCCCTGTGCGCATCACTCGCTCCGATCTCTGCAAGTGGATTGTCTCCGAGCTCCGTTCCATCGAGAATAAGCTCTCTGCTCCAACTTCAACTCCTTTGGAAGGCCAGAGTGGCTACGGCCGTGCCAATAAGTACACCGACCAGCTCCTGCTTGCCCGCCTCTATCTGAACTCTCAGGTCTACACGGGTACTGCTAAAAACGACTCTGCTCTCTACTATGCACAGCAGGTTATCAAAAACTCTCCTTACAAGCTCCACAAGACTGCCAAGTCTTCCAATTGGACAGCCTACCAAGAGCTCTTTATGGGCGACAACGGCCAGAACGGCGCTTCGGAAGAGTGTCTTCTTGCTTTGCCCCAGGATGGCGCAACAACCGCTTCTTACGGTACGACGCTGTTCCTGATGGCAAGTATGGAGCAGAGCACTGTGGAATTCCAGAATGGCTTCACATCCAACAACACCACAGAAGGCTGGGCTGGTAACCGTGCACGTCCTGAGCTCGTGAGAGAGTTCTTCCCCCGCGACGACGCTCCGGCAGAAGCCAATGTGAAGAATATGTACATTGCAGCCGGTGACGACCGTGCTCTCTTCGAGAACTTGGGGGGCAAAACCCTGGAGAATACTCAGATTGCTACATTCACCAAAGGTTACACAGTGGCTAAGTGGAGCAACTGGTATGCTGGTTCAGGCGAAAAGCACAATGCCAAGTTCCCCGACACCGACTTCTTCTTCTTCCGCCTCGCAGAGGCTTATCTCATCGAGGCTGAGGCCGACGCACGTATCAATGGCGGCACTACTACCAGTGTCGGTACTGAGGCCATCAACGCTCTGCGTAGCCGTGCCCATGCTTCGACGAAGACTACAGGTTACGACCTCGACTACATCTGCAATGAATGGAACCGTGAGTTCTACAGCGAGTTGCTCCGTCGTCAGACCCTTGTACGTTTCAACCGCTATGGTGGCAGCAACTACAACTGGACATGGAAGGGTGGTGTGCCCGATGGTCGTGGCACTGCTACAACCTTGAACCTCTTCCCAATTCCTGATCAGGAAATGAACACACTGGGCTCTATCCTCGTTCAGAACCCCGGTTATTAATCAAATTCATTAAACAGCACATAAAATGAAAAATATATTAAGATCAACATTGCTGTTGCTTTGCGCCGTAGGTCTGTTCACGGCCTGCGATGATGATCGCGATAACAACCCGACCATCCAGGATCCTACTTCGTTCGTATTGAACACGCCGGCTACAGCTTCCGATGTCATCGACCTGGCCAACTCAACTTCGCTGAATCTCACCTGCAGCCAGCCTGACTATGGATTCCCCGCTTCTACGGTCTACACCGTTGAGGCTGCTACAAAGTCGGACATGAGCGACGCTGTAACAGTGGCCGATGGTCTGACAAACACAAGATTCAGCATCGATGCTGCCAACCTCGCAGCCACTCTGACTTCTCTCGAAGTGGCTCAGGGCAAACAGGAAAGCGATTTCCCGATGACGATCCCTGTATATTTCCGTGCAACTGCACAGGTTATCTCTCCTGCAACGAAGGATACTGTTCCTGGTTCTAAGATCGTTTCCAACGTTGTTGCATTTCAGAAGGTCAATCTCGTGTTCTCCCTGCCTCCTTTGACTGCTCCGTCTAATCTTTACGTTGTGGGCAACTTCTGCAACTGGGATTGGAACAATAGCCTGACGATGACAGAGGTTTATGGTTCTCGCGATAATTCCAATACCACTGCCACTTTCTGGCATATGGTTTACATCGACGACAAAGGTATCAAGTTCAACACCAATACCAATTGGGATGGTGGCGAGAAGGGATTCTCAGGTATTACTGTCGACCCAGCCAGCGAACTTGGTTCTTCTATCCAGGCTTCCAGCGATGGCAACATTGCTTCCTCAGCTCCCGGATGGTATCTTATGATAGTCAAGGCTACGGTCAACGGCCGCAACATAGACTACACCGTCACCTTCAACAAACCTGAGGTGTACCTTATCGGTGTAGCCATCGGTGGATGGGACGAGGGTAATCCTGCCGGTCTCTTCACAGCTCCTACTACTGCTGACGGTGAATTTGTATCGCCTGCTCTGCCCGCACTTCCCGGCAACGACGATGGTTGTATCCGCATGTATTGCAAGGTACCCGGATATGACTGGTGGAAGTCAGAGTTCATCGTGGGCGGCTCATTCGGTACAAACATTGCCTATCGTGGCACCGGTGGTGACCAGGAACGTGTAGGCTGTACCGCCGGCCAGAAAGTTTACTTGAACTTCTTAAAGGATACCGGTTCTATTAAATAATCGGATTTAAAACAAGTCAATTTATCTTTCACTGTCTTGCCCAGGTGGGCTTCCGGGTTTGCCTGGGCAAAGACAGCATCGAATGAAAGTCATCAATAAATTATGAAAAAGTTATCATTCTATATCACTTTCGCTCTCATGAGCCTTGGTCTTGCTTCATGTGGTGGCGATCTTTATGAGGACTGGGCTGATCCTCAGTCAAATCCCCAAGAGGACGCCATCACCATTCCCGGCTACAAGGCCTCTGCTGTCAATCCTATTGACCTGGCCACGGTGGCTGCCGACTCTGTGGATGTCTATTCGATGAGCTCTGCCACGCTGCCTGCTGGCTATTCGCTCACTGCCGGCCGTATTGTGCTCACTCCGCAGGGTGTGGAGGGAGCCACGGCCACCACGCTCAGCACTTCTGTTACTGGCAAGGCTGCCAAAGCCGACCTGCAGGCTCTCGTCGAGAGCATATATGGCAAGGCTCCATCGGCCCGCACTTTTGCCGGCCATGTCTACACCAGCGCCATCAAGGACGGTGAGGCCTGCCTCATCGACGCAGGCGAGGTGAAGGTGGTCGTAACGCCTGTCGCTCCCAACATCGAGAGCGCCTACTATGTGATTGGCGGCACTGCAGATTGGACCGCTGATGGCGCAAGAACCCAGAAGTTTAGCCACAGCGCCACCAACGTCTACGACGATCCCGTGTTCACCATCACCATAAAGGCTAAGGAGAATGAGGATACTTGGTTTGCCATCGTTGGCGAGAAGGTTCTCGACGAGGTTGCTGCAGGCAACTGGAACAACGTGCTCGGTACGACCAAGGGCAATGGTAACAACGCTTACGACGGAACTGAAGAGCGTCTTGACACTCGTGCCAACATCCAGGCTGCCGACGCTACCGCTGGCGACTGCTCGTTCAAGGTTCCTGCTTCTGCTGGTGCCAAGTATATCAAGATTGAGATCAACATGCTCGACTACACCTACAAGGTGACAGCCCTGGCTTTCCAGCCCACGATGTACGTGGCAGGTGACGGCAATGGTTGGGCACAGATCGACTATCTGACGACCTCTACCTACGACGGCAACTACGACGGTTATATGTACCTCGGCACTCAGTACAAGATCTGCACTCAGCAGAATTGGAACGGTACCAACTACGGTGCTAACTTCTCTACCGATGGTGGCGCAGGCAACATGACAGTTCCTGAGGGTGAAGGCTACTACAAGATGCACGTCAACTTCCTCAACAGCAGTGTTGAGCTGACCAAGATCACCCGTATCGGTATCATCGGCGACGCTACGGTTGATGGCTGGAATTCAGACCAGCCCATGACCTACAACAAGAAGGATCGTTGCTGGGAAATTAGCAATCTGAAGCTGACTGACGGTACGATCAAGTTCCGCGCCAACAACGGTTGGGACATCAACTGGGGTGGTAAGAATGACAAGCTGACTCAGGGCGGCGACAACATCGCAGTCTCTGCCGGCACTTACGACATCAAGCTCTACGCTTGGGCCGATGGCTTCGCTAAGTGCGAGCTCACGAAGAAATAAATAAGATTGCTTCATCGAAAGTAAATAGGTTGAGCTTCGGCTCACTACTCAAAGGGCGTTCTGCATGCAGGACGCCCTTTTCTGTGCCTTATCACGATTCGTGTCCCGTTGATGAGAGGATGGCTGGATGGAACTACTTCTAAAGTTAGTAATTGCCTGGAAGGCAATACCTCAGAAACCGGGTACATACACGAGCGAAGCGAGTGGATGTGCCCGGAAAGATAGTCATAGCAGTAGTGCCTGGAAGGCACTACCTCACATGATTTTAGAGGTACTGCCTTCCAGGCAGAAGTGAGCTGCTTGGTCATATCCGGGCACATGTCCGCTTCGCTCCCATGTACCCGGTTTCTGAGGTATCGTCTTCCAGACGATTGCGCATCATTTCCTGACTTCGGCGATGCGTCACCCTGTTCGCGCATGCGCCTGTTAGTTTAATTCTGTTTCTTGTCGAGGATGGCTTTGATGTCGAATAGCGGCTTAATCTGCAAGTGTTTTTCTGTGAGGAATAGTGTCTTAACCCTCTCGGTATCACCATAAGGCAAACTTATCTTTATCGTGGGTATGGTCTTGGCAATGTCAATCACCTTGTCCACACTGAGATTGATTCCACCATGCAGGGCGATGATGCGCTGCAGTTCCTTGTAGACCTTGTATGCTACGAAGCAGATGCAGATGTGCGCCTCGATGCGTTTCTCCGTGAAGTGGAATATCGGCCTTGCCTCCAGATTGCCTTTCGTGACGCGAAACGCGCGTTCCACGTACCAAAGACTGTGGTATTGGTCGACTACCTGCTGGGCATCAAGGTTTGTGTTGGTGACATAGCCTTTCAGACCGTCCCACTTTGCATCGTTCTCTATCTCCTGCTCGTTGATGATCACTTGCACGTCCTTGCTGATGGTGAGGAACTTGTTATATCCGCGTCTGTTGATAGATGCCTTGGTAAGCACCCCGCTGCTGTATGCCTTGCGTAGCCTCTCAATGCCTTTCTCGCGGTTATGAGCGTCTTTCCTGGCCCGCTGCTCGGAGTAGCCTACAATCAACCTCTCGCCGTTTTTGCGAATGTACTCATGGTACGTGCCAGACACCTTCTCCTGTGCCAACATCCAATCCACAATATCGGCAGACTCCTTCTTGATCCTCGCACCGAGGATGTACTTGTAGCCAGCCTGACGCAGCAAATCCACGTTGGTTTTGTTCAGAAGACCGGAATCGGCCACGACGACAAAGTCCTTGATGTTGAAACGCTGGATGAAGTCGTCAATGATGGGAATCATCGTACGCCCCTCGTACTGGGCACCGTTGAAGATGGAGTAAGACAGCGGATAACCGTCCGCACTGACCAGCAGCCCCAGGATAATCTGGGACTCAGATGTCTTGCCGTCCTTTGAGAACCCATTCGTACGCAATTCGTCCTGTATGCCCGTCTCAAAGTATAGTGAAGTGACATCATAGAACATCAGCCCAATGCTGCCACCAAGAATCTTACGGGTATGCTCCACGCTTATCTGCTGTACTAACTCACGCTGCTTGTTGTACAATTTGTCCATGTAACGATATATCTGATCAAGGCTGATATCCTCATGAAAGTACGACTTTAGGTAATCTGCCGTCGCTGACTTGCTCAACGGCTGGCAGATGCGGGCAATGACCAGATGGCGGAGCACATCGTCCTTTATCCTGCTAAAACCGATGCTGTCGTAGACCTGATTCAATATCTGCTGAGGACCATTGAGTACCACGGCTGAGATGTTGTTCAGTACGCGCTCCGACTCAAGAAACTCCTGCTGTACGATACTGCTTCTGGCAAAGTCTATCTCCTGCTGTCCGCCAAACCTGCGTACCCACTCTGAAGCCTTGGCATACAGACGATCGGCTTCCTCTTCGGTCTTTGCAATACCGAAGCTCTTGACTTCCTTGAAGCCGCCACGGCTCTTATCAACCACTACTACACTGATGGAACCGGTCCTGTTTTTCTTCTTACGCGGGAACATGGCGCAAAGGTAAGCAAAAATCCTGAGTCACCCAAGTCACCTAGCAAAATTCCCTGTTTATCGGGGTTTCAAGTGGGTCAACCTCTCCGAAATGTTAAAACCGCCGAAGTCAAGAAATTATTTGTAAAAGGGATGGAAACTGTTATCAGCAAGGTATAAGGCAATATGATACGCTTGAAACGCTTGTGCCAATAGCCCTTCAACCCATGCTTCTTATAAGACTCATGAATGCCATAACCAGATAAAAATATAAAGACTGAAACAAATAACGAAGCTGGCAAAGATAAAAAACGTGGCATATCTTCCCATTTGAAAATAATATGAAGAAAGAATATGATTAAAACGGATATACCACGCAGACAATTGGTATAATTACGCTGAAATAGTATCGAGGTGTCTATCATAATGAATAGTATTTATTATTGCAACAATCAAAAAGGGTAAACACATGTTGAAATAAGTAATATCATAGGCAGACTCAAACAGTTGGTCCCAGTTGTTGTTGTTATACATATTATGAACGAAGGTAACCACTACCAAAAGTATTAAGATATAGGCTGTATGAAGCGCATAAGTGCCTATATTATCTTTCCAATTCAATGATAGGAAAATGCCAATGGGAATAAAAAGAATAAAGTCTAAGACGTTTCCTTGACGCGATTGTAATACAAAGGGATTGTATTCAAAAAACAGCAGCATTTCACTATCCCATAGCAAAAATGGTAGAAAAGAAATAGCAAATACAAGCAATACTATGATAGGAAAACTTATCCTAATAGACCATTTTGCTTGAATATATTCACGGAAATAATATGTGAAAAAAGGAATGATGGCACTTAGACGAGTACACATTACAAGACCACATAATATAGCTAATCTACAATAATGACTATTGATTGTCACGTGGTATTTGCTTAATAGAAGAATGATAGAAGCAACTAAAAGAAAATTGGTTATTAAATCACTTCTTACCAATACTTCATATACAAAAGCTGGTGATAATAATAGTAATAAGAAAGAATAACATGCCATTGCTTTATCATAAACAACATAGATAACGCAATAAAAAACAAGAGTAGCTAAAGCGATAGACAACCCAACATTTCCTAAGAAGTAAAATGGTATATGGAATAGTTGCCATACCGGAAAAGGAGAACCGTAACCTCCTAAATGCGTTTGAGCACTATATGGATACTGTCCATGTAAGAGATTATAAATGAAATTGTGAATGGCCGACCAACGATCTACCTGGATAGAGTAAGGATCTATACTATTTTGTATAACAAGTAAAGAAAGAAACAATAATAGTGATAGTGCTCCTAATAATTTAATATTTATACGTTTAACATATCGAATACCAAATACTACGGATAATGTATATACTAAACAGAATAATAGTACTATTGGCAATGAACAATAACGTAATCCGTACTTTATGACAAAGAGCAGATTAACCAATAGATAAATAAAAAATTTAATACTATTAGAATAAAGAATATTCATTATCATCATTTTTCTTGCAAATATACACTATTTTATTTAATTTTGCAAACCAAACGAATGATTAATGAAGTTATATCATAAAATCATATCATTATTTACCGACAAGACATTCATGAAGTTTGTCTTGGTAGGTTTTGTGAATGTGACAGTTGGTGCAACTGTGATGTTCATATTCTACAACGTCTTTCATTTCAGCTACTGGGTTTCGTCAGCCTCCAACTATATAGTTGGTAGTATTGTCAGCTATTTCCTAAACAGATATTTCACGTTCAGCTATCATGGTAGTAGTCGGAAATCAATAGCTAAATTCATTATCAATATTGCTGTTTGCTATGTTATAGCCTATAGTATTGCCAAACCATTGATGATGTGGCTGTTGTCTGGCTATAGCATTACTGTCCAGGAGAATGTCTCTATGACCTTTGGTATGTGTCTGTTTACAGCACTTAACTATTTAGGACAACGATTCTTTGCCTTTAAGGAATAGTACTATTATATGTTCTTCGCTATACAGAAATAACATTCTTTTGGGCAGTAACATAGGGTAAATACTTTTTCATTAAAGGGATAAACAGTAAATATGACATCATAGTAAATATGAATGTCAGTAAATTAGTGATTGTTGCAGAATAGCCTGTCAATACAAATAACTTCAGGAAAATTTGTAGGACCAGACAGTGTGTCAATAAGAGCATGATGGAGTATTTTCCAAAGTAGGTAATAAAGGGAATTGTTCCTACTACTGACGATAGCATCGTTATTAATGAAATACCCAATAAACAAGCTATATAGAAAGCCGTCATATTTATCCACACATAATTTGTTGTTATATTAGAGATAAAATAAAAGGCTATCAGAACCAAAAGAGATATAGTCAATAATGTTGGTTTACTGAAATGAATAGAATGAGACTGCTTAAACTTATTAAAGATATAACCCCAAATAAAGAAAGGAAAATAAAAGAATGTATTATTCATAAACGCTATTCCGTCTATAGAAAACCATTTTAAAAGAAAACCTGTAATTCCTATTATAACAGCTAAAATATAAGTTATTGACATACTTGTTTTCTGCCCTAACAATACTAATGCATAGAATAGCGTATTTGCACAAAACAAACTCCACAGAAACCAAATAGGAATGTTAGGAAACACTTCTGGATAAATGAAAGCATATAGAGAAGCCCAGCCTGTAACAGTATATATTTGATAGGAAAAAAAGGTATGTAATACGTTTGGTAATAATACGGATGTCACCAAATAAAAGAAAAAGAAAGGAATAAGCAACTTGTTTACCTTTCTTTTTATAAATGGCAGGTATCCTTCATACTGTTTGAAAAACAAGCCAGATAAAAAAAATATAAGGGCATACGAATACAACTAAGCATATTGTCAATACTTATACTCCTGACTTCGGCGATGCGTCACCAAAACGGTTATATAAGCCTCCATTTTGATTCCGACTCCGTACCCCCCTACGAGAGATGTTCCAAATACGCGGTTTTTCTGCGTCACCCAAAGTCACCTTTCAAAAAGTCAAAAACTCCCTGTTTATGGGTACTTTGAGAGATTGCTATTTGACGAAATGTTAAAACCGCCGAAGTCAGGAGTAGTGCCTGGAAGGCACTACCTCACATGATTTTAGAGGTACTGCCTTCCAGGCAGAAGTGAGCTGCTTGGTCATATCCGGGCACATGTCCGCTTCGCTCCCATGTACCCGGTTTCTGAGGTATCGTCTTCCAGACGATTGCGCATCATTTGCCTTCGGACTCTTTTGCAAATCCTTCGGCGGCAGGAATGCTAATACAGACCCACCCCCTGCCCCTCCCTACGAAGGGAGGGGAGATACAGCGGAACGCAATCGTAGGAAGGCTGTTCCTACCACCCAAGAACTAGATTCGATTGAGTGTCTGGAGTAAATCCTTCGGCGGCAGGAATGCCGCCGCTCCTAAAGCAATCCTTCGGCGGTAGGAATTCTTTCTAATTCTCTATTTCCTTTCTTGTGCCATAATAGAATAATTCTCAAATTCTCAAATTCTACACAAAGATGATCAAGAATTCGAGACATGATCTTCCGTGACGACCGTCACGTTTGTTCGTGACGACCGTCACGCTCGCTCGTGACGACCGTCACGTTCGTTCGTGACAATCGTCACGTTCATTCGTGACAATTGTCACGAGACAAGGTTAGTTTGAATCATTAATGTTTTGCATCAGATGTTTGTCCCCCTCCCTTCGTAGTGAGGGTAGGGTAGGGTTGGGCCTTAAAAATAAGGCGTGGCCCTTTTCTGCATTCCAACCTTTTTTATTATCTTTGCGCCTTAGACCGAATATCCGGTCGAAGACCTACTTATATCGATTATCACATGAAACATTTACGGCTTATCGCCATTTGTTTTTCCCTATTCCTCTTCACTGTAGCTCATGCTCAGCGGTGCTACTATGAGAGTTTTGCGGCCCTTGACAGCAATCGGTCGGTGGAGGCAGACTTCCGCTTGCAACGGCTTAGCGTGAAGAAACTGCGCAAGCATCTTGGTCCGGAATACAAACTCGTAGCCAGTAAGAAGCTGAAACGGCGGCTTGAGCGCAGTGCGCTCTTCCTGCAAGTGGACAGCGAACTGTTCGTTAACTGCAACAGTTTGTCGAGCGACGGCGTGAGTGTGGGTAAAGGATTTGCGCCCTGCATGCGCGTGGGCAACGACCGCGTGGCCTTCGTCAGCGTCAGGCGCGACCGCGGTGGGCTGAAATCCATGCCCAGCGTGGTGGAGGATGTCGCCTTTCCTGGTGAAGACTATGATGGCGGAAAGATTTATACGAGATATAAGACCGACGGCGCCTACTATGAGCGCACGTTGGGCGACCACGACAATCTGATGAACCGCATGGCCTATGCCCTCGACCGCAGGAGCAGCGCCAAGAAACGCATGGCGAAGATCCGCTCCTGCTATTTTCTCTTTAAGGCTGATCCCAGCGACGCCCGCATCGTCGACACCCGCTATATGCGCTACCTGCTGGCGCGCTATCCCAATTTGCAGGACGAATACATGAAACTAGATCCCGCCTCGCGGGAGGATCCCATCATCATCTGGCAATATCTTAGACAAATAAAATGAAAAGACTACGCTTATTCCTTCTCATGCTTTGCATTGCGCTCACTTGCCATGCACAAGAGAACAAGCAGCGGGGCGACGGTCCCGACAATATTCTTGAATATTCGCCCTACGTGGCCACCTGTGCCCTGAAGGTCTTCGGCGTGGAGAGCGCAAGCTCATGGAAGCGTCTGGCCGTGAACGGCGGACTCTCGTGGGGCATTGCGGCGGGTACGACCTGGGTGCTGAAGCATACCGTCCACTCCCGTCGGCCCGACTTCAGCGACAACCATTCGTTCCCCTCCGGTCACAGTGCGATAGCCTTTGCCGGTGCCACCATCATGTGGAAGGAGTATCACAACGTGTCGCCCTGGATTGGGGTGGCGGGATATGCCGTGGCCACCTACACCGCCATCGACCGTATCGACCGCAACAAGCACCATTGGTTTGACGTCATTGCCGGTGCGGGAATCGGCATCGCTGCTACCCATGTGGGTTATTGGTTAGGCGACAAGATTACGGGCAGCCGCAGCCGCTATTCGGTGGGTGTGGGCCCCGGTGGGATAGCGATGTTGGTGAGGTTGTAGACTGTCGTTTCAGATCTTATTTCTTCCCCGTCACCAGGATCATCACGGCGGCGATGATGGCGGTGAAGCCGAGGGCAACGGCCCACGTGAAAGGCTCGCCCATGACAACGATGCCTACGGTCATGGCCGTGAGCGGTTCGAAGGCGCCCAGGACGCTCACGGTGGTGGGCTCAATAAGGTTGAGAGCTCGCACGAGCGTCACGTTGCTGATCATCGTTGGGAAGAGACCCAGAAGCATCAAGTTGATGAGGTTGCTCCAGCCATTGAGCAGGGCAACGCCACCATACGTGAATGAGCTATAGAGAAGGAGTAACAGCATAGAGATGAAAAACACATAGAAATTTATTTTCACCGAGTTCATCGTGTGGATGCGCATTCGCGGGAATGCCACCATGTAGACGGCGTAGGCGAAGCCGGAGAATACGGCCAGGAATACGCCCGTGAGGTGGGTGTGGCCGGTCTCGCCGAATCCACTCAAGAAGTATACGCCCACCACGGCCAGCGCCAGTGCCGCGTAGGTGGTCCAGCCCATGCGCTGATAAAACAGCAGGGCCTCGAGCAGCGTGGTGAATGCGGGATAAGAGAAAAGCAGCGTTGTGGCGATGCCCGAAGGCATATGGCTGTAGCTGGAGAACAGGGCGATGCCGCTCAGGCTGTAGAGCAGGGCGAGAAAGGAGAGTCGCAGTGCGTCACCCCATCCCAGTCGCAGGCTGATGCGGCGGGCCACGAGATAGAGCAGCATGAAGAGTGAGCCGAAGGCAAACCTATAGATGAGTACCGACGGCAAGGGCATGCCCGATTTCAGTACGGGTATGGAGAAAAGGGGAATAAGTCCGAAGAAGCCCGCCGATAGCGACGCGTTGATATAACCGCGGATGCGGGCTGATGTTTGTTGAGATTTCATTGGTTGTTTGTTTTCTACTTCCTAATAGAGCAGTACGAGTCCTGCGAAGGCCGCATAGCAGATCATGCGGATGGGATTGATCTTCACCCACATCGTTCCCACGAAGGTGGCGGCGAAGAGCAACACGCTGATCCAGAACTGCCAGGGGTTGATGCTCGGTGAGGAGAAATTCTCCTCGTTGATGAGCAGCAATGTGGCCGCTGCCAGCAATCCCACCACGGCGGGTCGAAGTCCCGCAAAGGCGCTCTGCACGGCGCGGGTGTTCATGTAGCGCATGAACATCTTGCTGATCAGAATCATCAGGATGAACGACGGCAGCACCAGGGCGAACGTGGAGCAGAAGGAGCCCAGCACGGCCATCAAGCCCGAATAGCCGGCGTTGTGGGTGGCTACGTAGCCGCAATAGGTGGCGCTGTTGATGCCGATAGGTCCTGGCGTCATCTGCGAGATGGCTACGATGTTGGTAAACTCGGCCGTGCTCAGCCAGTGGTGATGGATGACGGTCTCGGTCTGGATGAGCGAGAGCATTCCGTAGCCTCCGCCGAAACCGAAGAGGCCTATCATAAAGAAAGTATAGAAAAGCTGGAGGAATATCATGCTTCGGGATTGTTCAAAAATTGACCGTAGACGAAACCGCCGATGCCGGCGAAAAGGATAATCCATATCGGATTGACGTGCAGTGCCCAGATGAGCAGGGCCGACACGACGGGGATCCAGGCATTGGCCCAGGAGATATGGGCACTCTTGGCAAGACTGAATGTAGGGACGGCGATGAGAGCCACCACAGCCGGGCGTATGCCGCGGAACATGGCCGCTACCCACCCTATGTTCATAAACTGGTGGAAGAACATGGCGATGAGAAGAATGAGGAGAAAGGAGGGAAGTGCCGTGCCCAACGATGTGCAGGTGGCCCCTTTGTTGCCTCTGAGCTTGTAACCGATGAATGTGGCGATATTGATGGCGAATACTCCCGGACAGCTTTGGGCAATGGCTATCAGGTCGAGAAATTCGTCTTTCTGTATCCAGCGGTTCTTCTCCACCACCTCTTCCTCGATGATGGGTATCATGGCGTAGCCTCCGCCCAAGGTGAAGGCCCCTATCTTGAAGAATGTCGTAAACAGCTTCTTGTACATGATCATGAATGAATGTGTTTGCGACTGCAAAGTTAACACATTTTGGAGGAAGTAGCGAATAATCCGGTAACAATGTGTATGGACTTGCCCGCAACGAAGAGAATGGCTTGCAGCTCAAGTCCTGTGGTAGTAGGGTTGTAGGTGAAGACGTGCGAAAGGATTACTCCTCGATCTCGGAGAACGACTTGGCGATGTTGCTCAGAAAGCTGCTCATGGTCTCAAACGGCGCGTAGTCGAAATATTTCATGCTGCGCTTGAGATTGCGGCTCAGCATGCCGCTGTTGTTGGTGATGAATCCCGACCGGTTCTGTTGCAGGTGCCACAGTGCGGCGTCGTCCTCTTCGTTGTGGATGAGCGAGCGCAGCACGATGCCCCGTGCGCCTTTCTCCACCTTCCTCACAAAGGGGCATTCGTCCTCATCAAAGTCGAATACCTCAATGAGTATCGATCCTTCCAGCTGAGCCATGCGCTGTATGTGGAGTGAGGCCAGCCAAGCGTCGAGCTTCACGAAGTCTACCTTGTCGCCCTTTGTGCGGAGGTAGGAGCCCAGACTCAGAATCAGTTTCAGCGAAACGCCGGCATTGATCATGTTGTAGACGTTGGCTACGATGATGTCGAGCAGTTGCAGAGTTTCCACCGAGCAGTCGATGGCGTGGCGTTCGCCGTTGCGTATCTTCTCTAATCGGTGCTTGAACAGCGTGTTGGACATCTTGGAGACGGGCTTCTGCTGTTGCGGTGCCTCTTTCACTGTTTGCTCTGCCTCCTCCACCATCCTTTTGGGAATGTTGCATGCGGGCTCCTGCTGATAGTTTTGGATTCCCTTGAGCGTGATGTCGGTCACGCCCTGGATCTTTGCTATCTGCATCAGCCTGTTCCACTTGAAGGCCGACATCGGTTCTATGTTCTCTTGCTCTCCTAATGAGCCGGAGAGAAGCAACCGAAAGAAATTCCGCTGAATGATATCCATCCTAATAATTCAAAATTCACAATTCATAATCATGCATCATGGGCTGTGCGGCGCCACTAATTCTGCCTCCCCCTACTTCTGTCTTCCAATTCTTGACTTACGAGTATCGCTTTGGGAATCTGAAGATGATGGCAAGCAGAGAGCAGATGCCGATTGCCATGGGATAGTAGAGGTTGGGCAGAATCTGCATAGGTCCTATCTCAGCCAGGCCGGCCGCGAGAAGCATCTGAACACCGTAGGGGATCAGTCCCTGTACCGTGCATGAGAACGTGTCGAGGATGCTGGCTGCCTTGCGACGGTCTACACCGAAACGGTCGCCTATCTTTTTTGCGATGTCGCCCACCGTGAGAATGGCTACGGTGTTGTTGGCCGTGCAGAGATTGACGAGCGACACGAGGGCCGCAATCGACAATTCAGCTCCCCGACGAGTCGAGACGTGGCGGGTGATGAGGTAGATGATGTAGTCGATACCTCCATTCTTGCGTACGATCTCGAGCATTCCACCAGCCATCATGGCAATGATGATGAGCTCGCCCATGCCGAGGATTCCATTGCCCATGGCTCCAAACCATCCGTAGATGTCATAGCTGCCGTCGGCAACTCCTATGATTCCGCACAGTGCCAGGCCTATAGTGAGCACGGCCATCACATTGATGCCGCAGATGGCAATCACGAGTACTGCCAAATAGGGGATGACCTTTACGAAGTCGATACTCTCATTCTGTGTAGGAGTCTCCATTCCTGCGCCCATAAAGGCGTAGATGATGAGGATGACCAGTGCGGCGGGAGCCACAATCATCACGTTGACGCGGAACTTGTCGCTCATCTTGCATTGTTGGGTTTGTGTGGCCACAACCGTTGTGTCTGAGATGAACGAGAGGTTGTCGCCAAAATAGGCTCCACCGACTATGGCCGCTGTGAAGAGTGGAATTTCGCTTCCTGTTTGCTGGGCAAGTCCTGCCGCTATGGGTACGAGTGCCACGACCGTTCCCACGCTGGTACCGATGGCGAGCGAAATGAAGCACGCCGCCACAAAGAGTCCCGGAAGAATCATGCTTGCTGGCAGGAAGGCGAGCGTGAGACTGACGGTGGCATCGATGCTCCCCATTTGCTTGGCAGAAGCAGCGAAAGCTCCCGCCAGCACGTAAATCCAGAGCATGAGCATGAGGTTGCTGGCTCCGGCTCCGCGACTGTAAGCTTCGATGCGCTGCTTGAGCGAGAAGCCGCGCGAGGTGATGATGGCATAGACACTGGCGAAGAGAAACGCCACGGTCAGCGACAGGTTGGTGTCGCTGCTCTTGTCGCCCGTCTGTCCTACCGAGTGGATGGTGAAGAGAATGATGAACACCATCAGCACCACCATTGGCGAAATGGCTAAGATTCCTTGCTTTCTATTCATTAGCATTTTCATTAATAAGCCTTCGGCCACTGCGGGAAGACTGCTTGTAGGGGCTTCCGCGATGGTCAGAAACTTTTTCTCCTGTAGAAATCGATGTTCTCAGGCGTGAGGAGCTCTATTGGCATATAGTTCACTGGCGTAACTTCCTTCTTCAGCACAATGGCGCGGAAGAGTGTTTCCAGGCATTGGTAACCCTGCATGAAGGCGTGCTGACATACGAGGAAGGATATGCTTCCCTCGCGCATGCACTTGTTGTTTTGCGTTGTGAAGTCGTAGCCCATGATCTGGACTTCGCGGCGGTTGGTTTTCTGCAGAAACTTTCCCACTAAGGAAGCGTGCGCGCCAAGTGTGATGCAATGGTGTATGTTGGGGTGGGCGTTGAAGAACTCCTCTAACTGCTTGTCGTATTGCTCCGGCGTATCTTGGCTGTCGAGGTGAATCTCCAAGATATTGACTTCTGGAAAATGATCCTTCATGTAATGTCGGAAGCCTACTTCGCGGTTGGCTTGCTGCTTACTGGTGCTCTGCCCGTTGTTGAGATGCTTCATCAGCATGATCTCCTTTTCCTTTGCAGCCAAAAGCATAAACATGCGGGCTGCGAAATAACCGCTTTGGAAAGAGTCTTGCCCGAAGAAGGCCAACGGCTCGAGGTCGGGCATATAGCTGTCGAGCATCACAAAGGGGATGGACTCTGCATGGAGATGATCGGTGAACTTGCGTGTGGCTTCAAGGGAAGAGGGTACGAGAACGAAGCCGTCGGGATGCTTTTTAAGGCATTCCTCACCAGTCTTCACCAGTGATTCGTTGTCGCAGCGATCGTAATAAACGATGTCAGCTTTGATTTGGAAGTCGCGTCTGATGCGCTCGCACTCTTTCACACCGAGTTCTACCTCGTCCCAATAGGCCTCTTTGTCATGTTTGGGGATGAGGAGAATGAAGAGATATTTCTTATTGTAGGCCAGTGCTGAGGCATACATATTGGGCTGATAGTCCATCTCTTCCAGGGCTTCCCGCACTTTTTCTACCGCTTTTTTGCTGACGTTGGCGCGATTGTGTATCACACGGTCTACGGTTCCTACGCTCACACCTGCGCGCAGAGCAATATCTTTTATCCGGATTCTATCAGACATACATGAGCTAACTTTAGTTTGTTGCAAAATTAAGAAAAAGAATTGAATAAATGAAATGATGTAGTCTTAAAATCCTACATTGGTCATTTTCCTGTTTCCTGTTGGAAAAGATTTCCTGTTTTTTTGGCGTTTTAGTGACGGTTTGGCAAAAAGCAACCGATGGTTGGTTGGGCTTCCCGGCAAAGTCGGGCTGGTTAGGGGATAAAAAAAGAGGCAAGAGGATAGCTCTTGCCCCTGTAAAGATAAATCGTAATTGGATGCGGCTTTGGACGCACAGTGGTCTTTTGATGTGTTATTTCACAGCTTCCACTGTATATCCGGCCTTGCGCAATAGGGCGAGGACGCCTTTGTCGCTGAGCAGGTGCAGGCAGCCTACGCAGAACAGTGTGGGACGCTCTTGCATGAGCTGCGGAATCTTGCCCATCCAGTCTGCGTTGCGGTTGAAGATGAGCTTGTCCAAATCCTCTTGCGTAGGGTCGCAGCCGTTGTTCCACTTGGTCTCGTAGGCTTTCCAGATGGCGGCTGTGTCCTGGGCCATATAGGCTTTGGTGAGGTCCTCTGTCAACTGCAGCGACTGGTCGGGGTTGTCGACCAGGCACATGAGACCCTTAATTTGTTTTGAAATAGGATCGCCGTAGAGCAGTTTGGCCTGGAACTCGGCCGTCTCCAGTCCGCCCACAGGCTCGTTGTTGTTGAGGGCCTGCTTTTGGAAATACTGGTCAAACGAACTGGTCGGATCGAATTCGCCCATGTGGTGGGTGAGGTAGAGCAGGACGGTGAAATTGGTGCTGAGCGCAGCCGGCTTCATGCTGCCCATCTGCTGCATCACGGCGGGGTTGTTGAAGTCGGTTTGCATGGTCTTCATCATAAAGGCGTTGACGCGCTTCATCTGGTCGGCCGAGAGCACCTGGTTGATTTTCTGTCCTTCGCCAAGCATCATGTTTTTCATGATTTCTTGTTGTGTGGCTTGCATTGAGTTGGGATCCATTTTCAGTTCGCCGTATACTTGCTCGGTGGAGTCGAGTGCCATTTTCGCACCGGGAATCTGATTGACAAAAGCCACATTGGCCAAATGGTGAGAGCCGATGATATAGGAGGGCTTTGTCAGGCCATTGCCCGAAATCCTATAAAGCACTTGGGCTTGCGCGGCGATGACGAAGCCGCAGCAAAGCATGAGGGTGAGGATGGTTTTCTTCATTGTCGTTGTTGTTTGTATTTACTGCAAAGTTAAGTTTTTTTCTTAAGACCTCAAAATTTGTCTTCGATTTTTAATTGTTGTTTCGATCATTTCTAACAGTTCGTCGTCGTGTTTTCAGACTGTCGTTGCCCGAGGATTCGAGAAAGACCTGCTGTCACTTCGCCACTGTCATTTCAGGGCAAGGTTGTAATTGTAGTAGCTGGTGTTGGCTGTGATGTCCTTGACCACCTTGATAAACGGTGGAAATCTCACCTGCTCTGTATCCTCTACACCTTTTGTCTCGAGAATGACGAGGTTGTTGATGGGCTCTTTAAATGAGTCTACCTCAAAGTATTGCCCTTTCCAGATGAAGCTCATGCGGTGTTTGCGGATCGTGTGCCGGTAGGGGTCTGCCTGCTGCAATAGAGAGTGGTAGACGTTGGAGGTGATCTGGCGTTCGGTCTCTACCTGCTCATTCTCAGAGATGCGTGTCTTTGTCGTGAGCACATACACACACTTTCCTTCCCATGTGCGCTGTCGCAGCCTTGACTCCGTGTTGGGGTCGGAGCTGAGGTAGGTTTGTACAATGTCGCTCTCGATAGCGTCGGGGACGGTGCCCGTGATTTCCACCACGTATTTGCGCTCTTCGGTGATGGGCTGTGCCAGTCCAAGGACGTTGGAGATCTCTTTCAGCACCCGGTGGATCTTGGCTTCGAAGTTCTCGTGGTTGTTGATCACGCGCAGATGCGGATGTCCTGTCCAGGCAGCGATGACCTTTTTGTCGAGCTCACGTGCCATGCGCAGTCCTTCCTCATCGGAACTTTCACGGCGTTCCTTGTTGTTGGCCGTGGTGTAGAACTGCTCGGCCCCATCTGCAGCTGAGACAAGATGGAGTACGGCGTCGTAGCGCTCATCGCGCAATTCGGGCGTGGTCGTGCCGACATCCTTTGTCAGTCTGTCCCAAAGCGCGGGCTCCATATAGGCCGAAATGTCCATTGTGCCTCGGTCGCAGACGATGATGGCGGGCATGCCGCTTGCCTCGGCCATGCGTGCGAAGTGGTCTTCCAGCTCCAGTTGTGTCAGGAGCGTAGCCTTCTCTTCCTCATAGAAGAAACCGCGGTTGGGCGTGGTATAGTCTACGCCTGCCTGCGAGAAGAGCGTAGGCACTTCGGGGATGGTGAATACTTTGAAGCCGAGGCTGGTGAAATGTTCGATGACGCGCACCAGCGCTGTGGTCTTTCCGGCACAAGGTCCGCCGGTGAGTACTATTTTTCTGATTTGACTCATAACAGAAGAATGAATTTCAATGAAAACCAAAGTTGAACAGATAATATGTACAGTGGCCACACGAAGCGCCACTGCACGAAACCCGCGGTGAGGGCATTGAACACGCCACCCGTGCCGCGCAGTGTGCCGCTCATCATTCCATAGGTGACGGCAAAGAGCGTCAGGCAAAAGCAAACAGTGGGGATGAAGCCTTGGGAAAAGCTGCTGGGGAAGAGATGACCCGTCACACCGAGCAGGATGGCATGGGGAACCGCAGTGAGCAGCAACAGCACGACGGCGACGCCTACCGCCTCAGCGGCCACCAGACGGAGGGCAAACCGCTGACGATAGTCGAGCTGCTTGAGGTTTCTCAGTGCGCCGACGACGCGGCTGCGGTCTACGGTGCCCCAGGCGATGGCACCTAAGATGAGCCACACCAACAGGGGCTGGGCCAGGTTGTCGTCGATGTGGCCGCAAAACCACCGTATTCCCTCGGCGCTGAGCAGCGAGCGCATGGCGGCCTGGGGCATGGCGGCTGCGACGAGCCACGACCCGATGACGGCCAACAACTGAGCTGCGACTAACAGCAGTGCGATGACACCATAGATCTTGTTGTTTTTATTTCTCATTGTCGCGTTACTTTTCCTGTGCCTGTCTTGTTATCGGCAGCTGCCCTCCAGTCTCACGGTGTCCTCCACGGGGGTAGGGAGGGGGAGGAAGCGGAAGTGACAGGATGGTTATTCCTCGTCGGGTTGCAGGTTGTCGATGTCGAGGATACGCAGCTCGATGGCCCTCACCACGAGCCGTGTGGCGTTGACGCCCGCGCCTCCGTTGCCCTCGGGGAAGAGTTTCTGCACCAGCTCGTTCTGCCGCTTCTCCAGGCTCTTCACGCCGAAGGGCATGCCACGCAGATTGGTGATTTGCTCCTTGGTGTAGCCAAGGGCGAGGTGGCGCAGAAAACGTTCGTCGTATTCGTCAATCTCATAGTTGACCAGTGCTTCCTGTCGCTGCAGCGAAGCGTTGACGCTCTGCTTGAAGCGTTCCACGATGCGCTTGAGGATGGGCTGGTTGAACACCAGGCGCTTGCCCTGCACGACGCTGAGCACGTCGCCGCGCGTGAGCATCTCGCCCGTCTTGAGGATGATGCCGTCGCAGCCGGCGTCGAGAGCGTCGACCCACAGTTTCTCGTTGAGGATCTCACCGGTGAAGATGAGCACCTTCACTTGTGGAAACTGCTCTTTGGTCTGCCGGCAGATCTCCACACCGACGGTGGTGGAGCCTCCCAATCCGAGGTCGAGCAGCACCAGTTCGGGCAACTGCTGCTTGATGAGCCGCCAATAGGCTGTGTCGGAATCAGCCGTGCCGATGATCTCTGCCTCGGGGATATCGCTCTTGATGATGCCTTCGGTGCCTTTCAGTTCGAGAGGCACGTCTTCTACGATGATGATTTTGAACTTATCCATTTATTGTATATTTTCTTCGGTAGTGTAATGAGAATCTTTGATGTTGTCTCCTCGTTGACGGCCCGTATGCCGCTGGCGCGCAGGTTGGTCACCTCGCCCATGTCGCGGACGATCTGCCTGCAGACGAGAAAGTCGAAGTTTGCCGTACGTGGCGTGAAGAGGTTGTGGGCCTCCTCGTCCGTGAGGTGTTGGTCGAGTGTCAGTACCACATGGGCATAGTCACCGTTGGTGGTTGTAAGCAGGTGGCTGGTGTCGGCCCCTTGCTTCCTCAGCAGGTCCATCAGATAAGCCGTCATGTCTCTGTCGGCGGCAAAGGCGTTGCCTGCTGCCCGCATGGCCTGGGCTGAGAGCAGCGCGTAGAGCTCGCGGTAGTAGACCACCACCTCGCGTATCATGGGCAGCTGTTCCTCGTTGCCGTCGATGAGCTGGCGTATGCGCGAGGGATAGTACATCGTCTCATGCTTCAGCGTCGAGAGACAGTTGTCGAGCACGTTGTTGCTCACGTGGAGCCGGTCGTCCTCAAGGTTCACCCGTCGCAGCTCGTCCTCGGCGAGTTCCAGCGAAGTCTGCTGCTGGCGTTCGGCGTCGATGCTCTTTTGCAGGGCCTCCCTCACCTGCGTGACGATGCGGTTGAGGGCGTCGAAGCGGTCGCTGTAGAGGCGCGGACCGTGGTTCCAGATGTTGTCGATCTGGTGTATCTTCTCACCGGCCGTACCGTTGCTGAGCAGAATGTCGTTGATCTTGCACACGCGCTCCACACAGATATTGTCGAAGAGCTTGTGGCGGTAGTAGAGCATATAATAGGCGGGAAAGATGCAAAGCAGCAGCATGGCCAACAGGGCAATGGCCACATTCTTGTTGGTCTCGGTCTTCTGCATCAGCCGCACGTAGTTGTCGAGGGTGTTGTCGGCGGTCGACAGATGGTACAGCTGTACGTAAATGCCGTTGTTGTACTGGTAGAGTTCCCAATCGTGCAAGGCGAGGGCTGCGACAGCGCATTCGTTGCGCATAGACAGGATGACCCTGTAGTCGACAGGGGCCTTATGGGCAAACCACTGCAGCTCGCCGGCCTTGCCGTCGCCATTGATGCGCATGCGCCACAGACTGTCGGGGTAGAGTGCCTGGTATTGCCGGTTGAGATACTTACACACGCTGTCGCCCATCTCTATGGTGTGGGCATAGCGTCCGGCCACATTGCTCTGATAGCAACTGTCGGCGAAAGCCCGGGCCAGCCCGGCGTTGTTGTCGGCGACGTAGGACGCGTGGGCTTCTACGCCCAGCGAGCAGCCAAAGAGAACAGCTATGGTCATGCGCACGATGCCTTTGGGCAGACGGAAACGGAACGTACTGCCTTTGCCCAATTGGCTCTCGGCGGTGATACTGCAAACGTTGAAAATCCTGCTCACCTTGCGATATTTGTCGATGATGCCCTTGCAGTTCATCAGCCCGAAACCATGAGAGCGTTGAGAGTTAGGAGTTGAGTCGAGAGAGCTGGAAATTGGGGTGTCTGTGCCCTGCTGAGGGCTTTGCCCTTTGCCACTCGACAGGCTTGGCATGCCGCCACCGTCGATGATGGGCTTGTGGTCGAAGATGTGGGCCGTTTGTTCCTCGGTCATGCCTTGCCCGTTGTCGCTCACGCTCACCTCTACGTAGTCGGCCGTCTCCTTGGCGCTGATGCTTACGCGTCCGCCCCGCGGGGTGAACTTGCGTGCGTTGTCGGCTAAGGTGTTTACCATGAAAAGCGTCAGCGTCTTGTCGGCCTTCACCATGGCGTCTGTGGGTTCCACGTCGAGCGTGATGCCTTTGAGCCTGAATCCCATGCGTGACATCGACACCACATCGAACAGCCGTTGCAGGGGGAAACTCTCGATATGGAGCGACAGCTCGCCCTGTCTCATCTGAATCCATTGGGTGAGCAGAGCGTTGAGTTGGTTGATTTCGTCGGTCAGCTCGGCCACATAGTCGTATTGTGCCTTGCGCTGCCGTTCGTCGCCACGTTTTTCCATCAGCCGGTCCACCTCGTTGGCAATCCGGTCTATGAGAGGCCGGATGCTGTTGACCAAGTGGATTTTGGCCCGTTGTTCCATATTTTTGCGGCGGTCGGCCTCCAAGTGTAAACGTGCCATGGCAATCCGGTCGTTTACTTCCTCATGTTTTTCCTCTTCGCGCTTCAGCGCCTTCCGGTTGCGCTCGCTCCATTGCAGGAGTGGCTTGAGCAGGTCGTCGGGCGAGAACCTCCGCTCGCTGCGGCGGCGCATGAGTCCGAAGGCATAGAGCAGGACACTCACCACGACAATCATCAACACCACCGCCGCGAGCATGATGTTGAGCGTATGCGAGGTGCGGTCCATCTGTCCGGCTCGCGCCTCAAACAGGCGGTCCTGTCGTGTCTGCTCCTGCAGGTCGAGGTAGAGGTTGCGGTTGTAGTCGCTCTTCTGCTTGTCGTCGATGGCCGAATAGGCCAGCGACAATTGCTCGCGGATAGAGGCCACGAGATCCGGCGCGCGCTGTATCACGGGGTCGCTCTCCAGCGCGCGCCTGAGGTAATAGATGGCGCCCTTGTAATCCTTCAGCATCCAGTAGCATTGGGCCAGCGTGCGGTAGCCGCCAGCTATCTGGTAGACATCGCCATAGCTGAGGAAGATGTTGAGCGAGCGTTGCGCAAGATTGCCGGCCAACAGCGAGTCGGGCATATTGTCGACGTTGACAAACTGCAGCCCGCTGCGATTGTCGCGAAAGAGTTTCGGCCCCGTCTTCGGATCGGCCAGGTGCTCACTGATCGATTGCAGGCTGTTGGCCTCCCAATAAGGATAATTGGCGTTGACGGCAAGGAAGAAACAGTTCAGCAGGTATTCTATTTCGTGTTGTGCGATTTCGTCTGGGTTTCCGTCGCGCAGCACACCTCCCGAACCTATGTTGTAATAATAGTTGAGCAGTTGGGCGGTATCGGTATTGATCACCCCCTGTGGGTCGATCTGATAGAGGGCATCGTAGGACTCGCTGGTCAGTCCCATATAATAGAGGTAAGTGGCCAAAACAATATGGTATTCGCTGAAGGCATAGATCATGCGCTTCTGCTCGTGGGGGTTGAGCTCGCCCTGTTCTTCCTCTATTCGTTTCAGTCGCCTTTGAGCCCGCTCGCGGAAGTCGTAGAAGTCCTTGTTGCGCGACTGCCGCTGGCAGAGGCGCATCAGCTGGATGTCGCTTATGAGAAGTTCTACCTCGTTGTTGGTGGTCTTCGAGACACTTTGCAGCAGACTGTCGGCACGCTGATAGTTCATGTGTGCGATGTCGACAAAGGCCAAAGTGTTCAGCGCCTCGGCCTCACCACTGTCGTATCCCCGTTTGCGGGCGAGTGAGAGGGCCTTTTGGGCCAGCGCCTGCGTCCTGCCCAAATTGCGGTAGCGCTCGGCATAGGCCGAGGTGTTCAGCTTGTCCACCTCTTCGTCGTGAGAGGGTGAACAAGCCGAAAGCAACAGCGCAGCCGACAAGATCGCCGTCAGCAGCACCATACGTTGGGCGAGCGTCTTCTTTATGTTCAATTTCGTTTCAGGCAGGATGCCGCAAAAACACGGTGATGGTTGCGGCTGTCTTTTTTTGTTTGATGCAAAAATACGTTTTTTCCTTGGTTTTTGGAAATAAAAGACAAAGTATTTTCCTTTTGGCCACAAGGCTTACTGCCGAATTGGCTTTTCTACGGCATTGTGTGGCTTTTGCCATGC
>Ga0256404_1003696_pt1 | contig 30364 bp, 25 predicted proteins | sample RumenRJG_01DNA_FD_185990 | JGI IMG/M metagenome (GOLD analysis project Ga0256404, IMG submission 185990) | Bovine rumen microbial communities from Lethbridge, Alberta, Canada - RJG_01 | ecosystem: Host-associated > Mammals > Digestive system > Stomach > Rumen | place: Canada: Alberta | collected...
AGAGCGCCGACACGGCGCCCGGTACGGTAAGATTCGACATGGGTCTCCCTTCCTCTTCGAACCTCGACAATCCGAAGGTTAGGGAGACCCTCTCTCTAGGTCAAACCAACAGAAACGTTATGCCGACTTGGCATCGCCCTCTTTGTGATGTTCCCCGGCGTGACCGACCCGCTCGACGTGCTCTTCCGCGTGCTGCTCATCGCCTACGGCCTGCGCCTGGGCGGCTACCTGGCCTACCGCGAGGTCAAGAGCGCCAGCTACAACAAGCTGATGCAGAAGGAGATCAAGGGCAATAGCCAGGTCTCCCTCGGCGCCCGCATCGCCATCTGGGTCTCCGTCGCCATCCTCTACCCGCTGATGGTCGCGCCGGTCTACTTCCGCCTCGCCAACGGCGCCGCGCCCAACGTCTGGGGCTGGGTCGGCCTCATCGTCCAGGCGGCCGGCATCCTGCTGGAGCTCACCGCCGACCTGCAGAAGCAGCAGGCCAAAAAGGCAAACCCGCACCGCTTCGTCGACTCGGGCCTCTACAGCATCGTCCGCTGCCCCAACTACCTTGGCGAGCTCGTCAACTGGACGGGTGTCTTCATCTCGGGCTTCGGCGCGGTGGCCGGCGGCCTGCAGTGGGCCTGCGCCATCGTCGGCTGGCTCTCGATCATCTACATCATGTTCGGCGGTGCGCGGCGGCTGGAGATGCGTCAGGACCGCAACTACGGCAGGGACCCCGAGTACCGCCACTATTGCGAGACGGTCCCCATCCTCCTGCCCGGCGTCCCCCTCTACAGCGTGAAGAAATACACCTGGCTTGTGGCCTAGCCCCAGGTGACAGGGGACGGGGGTCTGTCACGTTCGCCAGTCGCCAGGCCCTCCGTCTGCTCGCAATGCCTTCCATCGCCCCGCAGCCCCTTGTCTGCTCGGGTCGCATACCCTGACTTGACATTCTGACCCTTTTGTTGCAGGCGTGCGATTTTTCGCCCCTCGCAGACGCCTCAGTGAGACGACGCGGTCCATCTACCTGCCCCTTTGCAAACAGGCCGAGTGCGGTAAAATCCCGGGTTTTGCCCGCACTCGGCAACCAGGCCATCTAGCTGGGCTTTTACAGCAGCTCTTTTCTGCTCTTTGCAACAAAAGGGTCATATTGTCAAGTCAGGGTCTTTCCCCGTCTGAAAATCTTTGAACGGCGCGGGCGCTCCTTCGATCTTTTCAACGAACGTGTCAGGCGACGGGGTCTATCAGGTCTGTCAGCTGCACCCGTGCTATTCGGCTACAACCTGCAGATCGTCGAAGGACACGGCGGTGCTCGCCGGCGTGCCGAGGTGCGTCACCGGCGTGTGCGGGGTCTCGTCGACGACGAGGCGCAGGCTCTGGTTGGAGTAGTGTCCCGCTGGGTCGGACATGAACTTGCCCGGGATGAGGTTGGTGAGGTCGAGAGTCGCGTAGCAGATGCCCTCCTCGTCGCGCGGGACTGAGCTGAGCACGTGGCCGCCAGGGTCGATGATGGCGGTCATGCCGTAGCCGGGTTCCATGAGGGAGTGCGGCTTGTCGTCCGGGCAGAGGATGTCGCGCATCTCCTCGGTATAAATCTGGGAGGCAACGACGGAGTAGCACTGGTTGATGATGGAATAGGCCTTGGCGCCGGTCTCCAGCGGGTAGTTGGAGAAGAGGTGCTCCGGCGCAGGGAAGCAGGCCGGCCACGCCTGCACATGGATCTGCTCGTTCTTTGCCGCCATAGCCATCATGTTTGCCGGGACCATGTGCTCCCAGCACTCTAGACCGCCCAGACGGCCGATCTCGGTATCGAAGACGGGCATCATGCTGGCGTCGCCCTCGCCCCAGATGTAACGCTCGGCGCCGGAGGGCTTGAGCTTGCGGTGCTTGCCGATAAGGTCGCCTGAGGGCGAGAACCACAGCTGCGTCAGATAGAGGGAGGCGCCGTCCTTCTCTGACACGGAGACGCTCACGTAGACGCCGTTCTTCTTGGCGGCCTCAGCGAGGCGGCGCGTCGTGGCGCTATGGATGGTGACGGCGTTCTTGTAGAGCTTGATGAAGTGGGGCATGCCCGCGGCGGGCTCGTTGAACCAGATCCACCAGGGGTAGCCCGGGATCATGGCCTCGGGAAAGGCGACGAGCTGGGCGCCGTTCGATGCGGCCTCGTCGATGAGCCCGCAGACCTTCTCGACCGTCTTGTCCCTGTCGAGGTAGACGGGCGCGGCCTGGACGGCGGCTACCTTGGTGACCGGATAGAAATCTTCCATTGCGGGCCTCCTCACATCGCGTTTCCAAACTGGTTACCAGCAAAATATTCTTTTCGACGAAAATGGGACCATGCCAGGTCGTTTCAAGGTGCAACCGTTTTCTTTCATGGGGGGCGAAGATGGACTCTATGGACCTGCGTGTATTTACGATCGTCTACGAGAGCGCATCCTTCTCGGAGGCATCAAAACGACTCTTCTTCTCGCCCCAAGGGACGGCGAAGAAAATCTCCCACATGGAGGCCGACCTAGGTGTCGAACTCTTCACCCGCACGAAGAAGGGCATCGTGCCGACCCACTACGGTACCGCCCTCTACAACAAGGCCCAGGAGATCCAGCTGCTCTTCGATGACATCCAGGCCATCGGGAGCATGAGGTCCACCGGCAAGCAGACACTCTCGGTCTTCAGCACCCATGGCTTCCTCTCCTACCTGGGGCCTCGCTTCTTCTCCGGCTTTGCCGACCTGCACCCGGACGTCATCCTCAATGCGATCGAACTGCCGGACTCACTCTTGCCCGCAGCGTTTGTAGAGCAGCGCACGCATCTGGGTTTCGTCATGGGCCCGGTGGACGACTTGAATTACGAGGGCTTCTACGTGGCGACCAATTCTTACCGCGTCATTTTGCCGGGGAGCCACCCGCTGGCGGCGCAGGACGCCATCACGCTGCAGGGCCTCTCGACGATCCCGCTCGCCATCAGAGGCAAGGAATACAACGTCTACTCCCTCAACCTCAACAAGTTCATCAAGGAGGGCGTCTACCCGAACATCGCCCTCGAGTCGTCCGAGGACTCGTTTCTCTTCTCCTTTGTCGCGGACGGGCGGGGCGGCGCCGTCGTCCTAGACTTCCAGACGCAGCAGGAGCCCTTCGCCTCCTATATGGCAGACCATGGCCTCGTAGCGCTGACGCTCGCAGACACGGCATTCGAGCGGGACGTCTACTTCGTGGTCCCCCGCGATGCCTCGCTAACGCCACTGGAGGAAGAACTGCGGGAATACGTGCGTTCAAAGACAATCAGTTCAATCAATTGAAGGAGCCGGTACAAAAATATATAACAGCTGGTAATCGCTAATAGTTACTAATTGGTACCTATAGCACTTTATTGTGCCTACTTTCTTTTCGTAACTTCCCTTCGTACTATGTGAATCGTCAAAAGGAGCGGGGCGCCGCAGAGGGCGGGCCCCACAGATGAAGGGAGCTTCACAATGGCAAAGAAGAACATCGCAGTCGTGGCAGCCGACGGCAGGGTCGCCCGCAAGGTCATCACCGAGGCCGTGAACCGCGGCTGGGACGTGACCGCCTTCGGCCGCAAGGACGAGAACACCGGCGACGCCCAGACCTACATCAAGAAGGACATCCTCGACCTCACCCGCGAGGACCTCAAGGGCTTCGACGCCGTGGTCGACGCCTTCGGCGCCTGGACGCCCGAGACCTTCCACCTGCACGGCGAGACCCTCCAGCACCTGCTGGACATCCTGGCCGGCACCGACGTGCGCCTGGTCTACGTGGGCGGCGCAGGCTCCCTCTATGTGAACCCCGAGCACACCCTGCAGGTCTATCAGACCCCCGACTTCCCGGCTGAGTTCGTGCCCCTGGCCACCGCGCAGGTGGGCACCCTGGACCAGATCCGTCCCGTCGAGGATGTCAAGTGGACCTACATCAGCCCCGCCGGCGACTTCCAGGCCGATGGCGAGCGCACCGGCGAGTACATCCTGGCCGGCGAGGAGCTCGTGCTCAACGACCGCGGCGAGTCCATCATCTCCTACGCCGACTATGCCATCGCCCTGGTGGACGAGATCGAGTCCGGCAACCACATCCAGGAGCGCATCTCGGTGGTCCGCAAGTAGAGCATCCTGACCGCACCAGCAGGAATCATCAAGACACACGTGGGGCCGCGCCGGCATACGGTGCGGCCCCACGTGTGTCAGGGGACGGGGGTTTGTCACGGTGCACGTGTCGGGTGACGGGGGGGTGACACGCCTGCCGCGCCTGCCGGTGACAGGTGACGGGGGCTGTCACGCCTGTCGCGTCCCGCGACAAAACGCGATGCGGCGCTACCGAAGCGCGACACAATCAGCCCAGGACCTCAGCGGCGATCTTGGCGGTCTCGTTGGCGTCCTTGGCGTAGTAGTCAGCACCGACCATCTGGGCGTACTCGGGGTTGAGCACCGCGCCGCCGACGACGATCTTGCACCAGGGGGCCTGCTCGCGCAGGAGCACGATAGTGTCGGCCATCGACTTGACGGTCGTGGTCATCAGCGCCGAGAGGCCGCAAAGCAGCACATGGTCGCGCACGACGGCGTCGACGACAACCTGCGGGTCGACGTCGCGGCCCAGGTCGACCACCTCGTAGCCGTAGTTCTCGAGCAGCATCTTCACGATGTTCTTACCGATGTCGTGTATGTCACCCTTCACGGTGCAGACGACGATCTTGCCCTTGCTCTCGACCGCCTCGCCGGAGCCCGCGGTCGCCTGGCGGATGGTCTCAAAGCCGGCCTTGGCCGCCTCCGCCGACGCCATGAGCTGCGGCAGGAAGAAGACCCCTTTCTCGAACCGGTCGCCCACCTCGTCGAGCGCGGGGATGAGCACCTCGTTGATCGCGTACATCGCGTCGTGCTCGGCCATGAGCTGCCCCACGAGCTCGGGAATCGGTCCCTTGCGCCCCTCAAGGACAAAGCCGATGGTGCGCTCCTCGGGCGTCGTGGTCGCCGCGTCATACGCACCTGAGTCCGCCGAGCCCGCAGCGGTGGGTCCAACCGACGCAACTCCCGCAGCGCTGCCCGCAGCGCCCGCGCCGACCGCGGCAGGCACGCCGTCCTTGCGGTCGGCATAGGCGCGCACGTAATCCTGCGCCGCCTCGTCCTCGCCAGTCAGCACGCGCCATGATGCGTATACGTCCATCAGGCGCTGGTTGGTGGGGTTGACGATGCCCATATCGAGGCCTGCCGCAAAGGCCGCCGCCAGGAAGGTCGCGTTGACCAGCGGGCGGAACGGCAGGCCAAAGCTGATGTTGGACACGCCCAGCACCGTGCGCACGCCGGGCAGCTCGTGCTTGACCAGGGCGATGCCATCGAGGATCTTGCGCGGGACGGTCTGGTCGGTCGAGGCGGCCATGGCTAGGCAGTCGATCACGATGTCGCGGCGGGGGATGCCGTAGGACTCGGCTTCGGATACGATGCGGCGCGCGATCTCGAGACGGCCCTCGGCGGTGGCCGGGATGCCGTCCTCGTCTATCGTGAGGCCGACGATCGCGCAGCCGTAGTGCGCCGCGATGGGCAGCACGGCGTCCATGATCTCGCGCTTGCCGTTGGTCGAGTTAATGAGGGGCTTGCCGGGATATTTGCGCACGACGTTCTCGACCGCGACGGGGTCGGCGGAGTCGATCTGCAGCGGCAGGCGCGTGACCCCCTGCAGCTCCACCACGAGCTGGTCGAGCACCGCCGCCTCGTCGATCTCGGGAAGACCCGCATTGACGTCGAGGATCTGCGCGCCGGCATCGGCCTGCTTGAGCGCCTCCCCCATCACGTAGTCGTGGTTGCCCGTGCGGAGGGCCTCCTTCATGCGCTTCTTGCCCGTGGGGTTGATGCGCTCGCCGATCACGCCGACATGGCCCATCGGCATCGCGAAGAGTTCCTGCGAGCTCGCCACACGGAAGTCGTCGCGACGCACACGCGGCGTGGGCGTCCGACCCTCGAGCAAGGCGCGCTCGCCACGGGTGAATTCGGGAGTCGTTCCGCAGCAGCCACCGATTACGGTGACGCCGGCGTCGAGCATCCCCTCGACCGCCGCGCAGAACTCATCCGGCGTGATGTCGTAGACAGTACGTCCGTCTTCCTCACGGGGCAGGCCGGCGTTGGCCTGGGCCATCACGGGGCAGTCGGCCCACGGGAGCATGCGCGCGACCAGCGGCGCCACGTCTGCGGGACCCAGCGAGCAGTTGATGCCGAGCACGTCCACGTCCAGCGAGCTCATTGTGACGGCGGCGACCTCGGGCGTCGTGCCGAGGAAGGTGCGTCCGTCTTCGCCGAAGGTCATGGTGGCAAAGATCGGCAGGTCGGACTGCTCCTTTGCCGCCAGGATCGCGGCCTTTGTCTCAGCCAGGTCGGCCATAGTCTCGATGATGAAGAAGTCCGCACCCGCGTCGGCTCCCGCACGCACCTGCTGGGCGAAGAGCTCGTACGCGTCGTCGAAGGGCAGGGTGCCCATTGGCTGCAGCAGGGCGCCGGTCGGACCGATGTCCGCGGCGACATAGCGGACGCCCGAGGCGCGCGCGCAGCTCACGGCCGCGGCAAAGACCTCGCGGACCTTGTCCTCGCTGCCGAGCTTGAGCGCGTTGGCGCCAAAGGTATTGGTGGTCGCAACGTCGGCGCCGGCCGCGGCGTACGCCCGGTGGATGTCCGTAATCTGATCGGGGTTGGTGAGGTTGAGCAGCTCAGGCAGCTCGCCGGCCGCAAGCCCGCGTGCCTGGAGCTGTGTGCCCATCGCCCCGTCGAAGAGCAGAAACTCCTCGCCGTCCAGCACGCGCCTGAGCCGATCGTCGGCGATGCGCAGCGTGCGGCGGCAGTGCAGGCGGGCGGGCGACTGAGAGCTTGTATCGACATCAGCCATGGCAGGTCCTTCCGGAGGCGCGGATCGTGCAGAATTCTCTGCAGTAGCAATACTGACAGGTCACCTTGCGGCTGGCCTGCGGTGCTGTGAAAAACCCGATAACCGCCGTGACGCTCTTGGTCGGTACCATGAGGTTCGTCGGCGTGAGGGTGATGCCCAGCTGGCGGGTCGCATCCAGCGTACGGAGCACGACCGGCTGGATATCGAGCGGCAGGTCGCCGTAGCCCGGGCTGAAACGCCAGTTGACGTACTGTCCGCGCGCGGCAGCCTCCCCCACCAGGCGGGCCTCCACCGCATCCGCCGCACGCTCGACCAGCGTGGACCCCGCCACGTCAAAGACGGTCTGCGCGAGCGGGTCGGTCAGCGACAGGCGGCGGATCTCCTGGTCGATGCCCATGCCCGCCGTGACGGCGAAGACGCCCACCGACACCGCCCCCGCCAGGTGCTCCGCGATATCATGCCCGCGCAAGACGAGCGAGGTCCCCGCGAGGTGCACGGACGGCGCGCCGTGCCCGTCGGGCTCGCCCTCCGCGTCATGGCTGCCTAGCTCGTCTTTCGCGTCACGCCCGTCGGCCCCGTCTCCCTCGTCCCGCCCGGCCACGTCAAAGACGCGCCAGACGCCGCGGGGCCTGCCGACCTCGAGCGCATGCGCGATGCCCTCGTCGATGCGGGCGTCGAGCTCGGGCGAGATCTCTTGCCCGGCGTATCCGAGGTATCGCAGCACCTCGCTACGGTCGAGCGATGTGATGGTGAAACTTTCGACAGCCACGTGTGTCTTCCCAACTGCCGTCCGGCGGCGAGGCGCAGCGAGCCTATCCGGACGCCGCCCCGTCGACCGCCGCCTGCCTACTCTGCCAGATAACCGCAGGTCACAAGCGCGTCGTGCACGGCTTCAGCCACGCTCGGGCGGTTCATCGTGTAGATGTGCAGGCCGTCCACGCCATTGGCCGCGAGGTCCACGAGCTGCTCGCAGGCGTACTCCACACCCGCCTGGCGCTGGGCATCCGGGTCGTCACCTGCCGCCACCAGGCGCTTGATGACCGCCGAGGGGATCGAGGCACCGCAGGTGAAAGACATGCGCTGGATCTGCTTGACGCTGGTAAAGGGCATGATGCCCACCGAGATCGGCAGCTTGATGCGGGCGCGGTCGCACGCCTCGCGAAAGCGGTAGAAGTACTCGTTGTCAAAGAAGAGCTGAGAAACGAGGAAGTCCGCGCCGGCGTCCTGCTTTTCCTTGAGGTGCTCGACCGAGGTCTTGAAGTCCGGGCACTCGACGTGGCCCTCGGGGTAGCAGGCCGCACCGATGCAGAGGCCGGAGTCCTTGAGGTAGACGATGAGGTCTTTGGCGTAGGTGAAATCCTTGACCTCGCGGCCCGGGCCGTGGTCGCCGCGCAGGGCGAGCACGTTCTCGACGCCGAGCTCCTTGAGTTGGGAGATATACGCGTCGACGTCCGCCTTAGTCGACCCCATGCAGGTCAGGTGCGCGAGGGCGTTGGTCTTGCCCGCGCTCTGGATGCGGCCAGCGATCGCGGCTGTCGCGGACGAGTTGCCGCTGCCGCCGGCGGAGAAGGTCACCGAGATCCAGTCGGGGTGGCAGTCGGCGAGCTTGCCTGCCACGTCGGTCGCCTCCTCTACAGGCAGGTCGCCCTTGGGCGGGAAAATCTCAAAAGAAAAGCTCTGCTTCGTGGCCATGATGTCATCGATGCGCATGGTCGGTGCCTCCTTATTCGCCAGTCAGCGGCAAAAACATCGCGTAGCTCCAAAACACTAGCACGAGTTTGCCCCGATGGCACGCAGGTTGCCTATCATCAAGGTAGGAATTCGCCCACAGAAAGGATCCCGCCATGATCGACGCCGCAATCTTTGATATGGATGGCCTGATGTTCGACACCCAGCGCCTCTACGACCAGATGTGGGAACCCGCCTGCGCCGAGCAGGGCGTGCCCTGCATCCGCGGGATGGTCGAAGACACCCGCGGCACCAACGGCGAGAACATGTGGGCGGCCATCCGCAAGTACTACGGCGACAAGGTGGACCCCGCCGAGCTCTGGGCGTCCAACAAGCGTCACACCTTCGCCTCGCTCGACAAGTACGTCCCCAAGCGTCCGGGCCTGGACGAGCTGCTGACCTGGCTCGACGAGCACGATGTGCCTATGGCCGTCGCCTCCTCCACCGAGCGCGAGCATGTGCTGCGCAACCTCGAGGTCGCCGGCGTGACCCGCTACTTCAGCGCCGTCATCTGCGGCGACATGGTCTCCGTTTCCAAGCCCGATCCCGAGACCTTCCTCGTGGCGGCGCGCGAGCTGGGTGTAGAACCGGCGCACTCGCTCGTGCTCGAGGACGCCTACAACGGCGTGCGCGCCGGCCACGCGGGCGGCTTCATCACCGTGATGGTCCCCGACGTAGCCCCCGTCACCGACGAGATGCGAGAGAAGGCCGACGCGATCTGTGACAGCCTGCTCGATGTCCGCAACCTGCTCGAGGCCGGCAAGCTGTAGCGCGCTATGCCGGCAGCTCCGGCTGGTCGGGCAGACCGCACCACTGGCGCACGCGACGCAGCATACCGGCGATGTCGAGCACGCCGTAGGCAAAGCCCTTGCGCACCAGCTCCTCAGGTACGTATTCGTCGTACTTGTCAAAGACGGGCACCTCGCCCGGGTAGAGCAGCTCCATGGGGTCGAGCGGCAAGGTAGCCTGCTCTGCCAGTACGTCCACGAACCGTTGCGCGTCCGCCTGCATACGGAACTGCAGAAAGTAGGGCCGGCTTGAGTCGAGTCCTTTGAGTCCCAGCTCCGCCGCGCAACGCACTTTGAGGAACCGCTCAAGCGCGAGGAACGCGTAGCTCCCCAGCCAGGGGAAGAGGGCCCAGGAGTCGCCGCCGATGTTGATGAGCGGGGCCCGGAGCATGCCCGCGGCACGTGCGGTGTCACGCGCTTGTGCGAGACGGGCGCGGGCATTGGGCATCAGGTAGGGATAGACGTCGTCCTCCGCGAGGACGCGCGCCATGCGTTCGAGGATGTGGGTGTGGATGTCGCCCGGGCACTCGCCGAAATAAGCGGGCACCTGGCCTTTGACCTGCGTGCAGTAGACAAGGTGGCGCTTGTGGTCGACCTCCTCGACGAGCCATGTGGCGCCGGCGATCGCAATCTTCTCCCCCACGGGCGGCGGCATGACCGTGGTGCCGAGCTCCTGGCTCTCGCTGCGGACCGTATACTCCTCGCTCTCGACAAAGACGCCGTAGAAGCGGTAGTTGTTCACGACGCGCTCGCCCGCCAGACCGACGATCAGGCCGCCCTCCTCCGTCTGCTGGATCTGCTCGGTATCAATCAGGTAGTGAAGCAGGACGCGGTAGTCATCAGTCGACACGCGGTGGAAGGGACTCAGCGTGAGCACGCGCGTCGCAAGCTCGGCCGGGCTCATCTCGCCGCCCGAGGCCAGCGTGGCCATGGTCTGATGGTAGAGCAGGCTGAAAGGCAGGCGGTCCAGGCGTGGCGGCTCGACCCAGCGTTCCTCCAGGTAGAGCTGGACGAGGGCGATGCCCTGCAGGAGCTTCCAGGGGATGGTCTCGCCCAGGGTCGAGCGCGGCTCGGGCGGTTCCTCGCGCATAACGAACCACATCTCGGGCGGCGTGCCGCGCCGGCCTGTGCGGCCCATGCGCTGCAGAAAGCTCGACACCGTAAAGGGGGCGTCGATCTGGAAGGCACGCTCGAGGCGGCCGATATCGATGCCCAGCTCGAGCGTGGAGGTCGTCACCGTGGTAAGTGCGGTCTCCTCGTCCTTCATGAGGTCCTCGGCGGACTCGCGCAGCGGGGCCGAGAGGTTGCCGTGGTGGATGAGGAAGCGGTCGGGCTCGTGATTGGCCTCGCAGTAGGAGCGCAGAGTCGTCGTGACGGCCTCGGCGTCCTCGCGGGAGTTGGCGAAAATCAGGCACTTGCGGCCGCGCGTATGCTCGAAGATGTACCCCAATCCCGGGTCGGCCAGCGCGGGTGCCTGGTCCGTCTTGCCCTCGTATTGAGGGCTGCCGACGGTATCGCCCGGAGCGGCGGCTTCACTCGCTCCGCCGGTGTCGACCCGCACTCCGCCGGCGTCGCCCAGCACCTCGGGCGTCGTATCGATATCCACCGTCGCGGCAGGCTCCTCGGCACCCGCCACGGCAGATGCGCCCGCATGCGCCCCGCTCTTCCTCGCCCCGTAGACATCGTCTGTCGCCTGACGGTCGCTGATGTAGAAGTGCTCCATCGAGAGGCGCCAGCGCTGGCCCTTGTCGTCGATGCGGGGGATGACCGTGTTGCGTCCCGTGCCCGCCGCGAGGAACTCGCCCGTGCGCTCCGGGTCGCCCACCGTGGCGGACAGGCCGATGCGGCGCGGGTTGACCCCGGCCATGCGGGACAGGCGCTCGATCACGCAGAGGGTCTGGCCGCCGCGGTCGCCGCGCATGAGCGAATGGACCTCGTCGATCACGACGAAGCGCAGGTCGCCAAAGAGGCGTGGGACGGCCGAGTGCTTGTGGAGCAGCATGGACTCCAGCGATTCGGGCGTGATCTGCAAGATGCCCGAGGGGTGCTTCATCATCTTGGCCTTGCGTGAGGCGGCTACGTCGCCGTGCCAGCGCCAGACGGGGATGTCCCCCTCCTCGCAAAGGTCGGTCAGGCGGCCGAACTGGTCGTTGATCAGCGCCTTGAGCGGGCCGACATAGAGGGCACCGATGCTGGCGGGCGGGTCTTCCGCAAGCAGGGTGAGAATCGGGAAGAAGGCCGCCTCCGTCTTGCCCGAGGCGGTCGAGGCGCATAGCAGCACATTGTCCTCGGTATTGAAGATCGCATCGCCCGCCGCCACCTGCACGCCGCGCAGTGACTGCCAGCCGTTGCGGTAGATGAAGTCCTGAACAAAGGGTGCGTATCGCTCAAAGACGTCCATAATCATCCCTCGGCAGTCAATGTCTGGTCCTCATTGACATCGCGCTCCATAAGCAGGCGTAATCTTTGGGATTTCGTCTCCCCTTCTTTTTTTGCTTTTTTCTCAAAAGCGAGCACCAGGGACTCCGGGGCTCTGCAGCCGATACTTCTGAGAGGCTCATTACTTATGCGTGGCCTACCCATTACAACGCGGGTCATCTTGCCTGGAAGCTCGCCGCGGTCAAAGGCATCGGCGATGGCATCCATCATCTCATCGGTTATCTCAACGCCGCTTTTTGTGACAATGCTCATCTTTGTCCTTTCCTCGGCGCAATGCCCATCTCAAGCAGGCGCCCCCTCCCGTCAAACCCAACCGCCAAAAGGACAGCGTCGGGAAGGCCTCCCCCGCTCCGTTCAATAATCTTGATGGCATTCATCCAGGCGATCCGAATGTCATCAGGGGAGATTCCAGCATGTCTTTGCGCGACCCTCTCGTATACCTCGATTTCAAACATTCTTGCACCATAGCTTTCTTCCAACAAAAGTATACAACAAAAAGTTTCTGCTGGTGCAATCCTCCAACCACTAGTTCTATTCACCTGTTCCTATACTAGGACAATTGTACTGTATTATAAAGATATGTGTTCTAATTTCTGTAAATTATAGAACATTATTTCTTATATAAGGGATTAACTCGATACGCCGCGGCACTTCCCCGCATTGACTCATAGAGGGTTAGGAATAGAGTGCGGCGTACTCCTGGGCAATCACGCTCTCGACAAACTGCAGCTGATGGGGGTAACCGGCCAGGTCGCCTGTGGAGTGGAAACGTATCTCTCCGTTCACAAAGGACAGGCGCTCGCTGTCTCCGCCGCACACCATCCAGATCTCAGGCACCATGAGCTGTCTGTGCAGAGGGCCGAGGTCGCTGTAGTCAAAGTACGAGCCGGTATAGGAAAAGACGACCACCAAGTCATCCCGCGTCGTGTGTGCGAGCTGCTTCATCTGCTCCACATAAGAGGTGGAGGTAGTGGCGCGTTTGCCCAGCATGAGCAAGTCGCTCTGCAGGTTGAAGGCCACCCCGCCTGCCTTGAGCAGGCCGTAGATCGAGACGCGCGCGGCATCATGAATGCGCTCGCATAGTCTATCGACCGCGCGCATGTCGAGCGACGCAAAGACCTCCGCTATACGGGCTTCCACCGCGCGCGTATAGTCGTCCAAGCGCGCAGCTGGTTGGTCCTTGTTCGACTCTCGCTCGAAATCCAGACCCGGCGCCGTCAACAGCTCGCGGAGCTCGGCAAAGTCGCGTAGGCCGATATCCCGGCAGAAACGCGACACCGTACCCGTACCAACCGCGCAGCTTTCGTCGAGCTGGGTCAAGGTCATCTCGCGGACCTCGCCCGGATGCTCGAGGATATACGAGGCAAGATAGCCGTTTGTGGTGTTGCCTTCTCGCTCGCGAGCGCCATGAGGAAGACGACGGGCAGCTTGCCGTAGATCATCGCGCGCCCCCCTGCCCGTCGTCATGAATTCGTTTCCCAGCCTATGAAATTATCCCATTCTTTCACAGTTGCCCGTCTGCTCATCGATCCTTGAGAAAATTCGCCCTTTCCAGGTGGGCAGAGACCCTGACTTTACATTTCGACCTTTTTGTTGCAAAGCCCGATTACGACTCGTGCTAAAACCCCAGCTAAATGACTCAATCTTTGGGGCAGGCAAATCCAGGCGTTTTGCCGCACACGACACGTTTGCAAAAGTGCAGGTAGATAGGCTGCAGCTGCAGCCGGACAGGCAGGAACAGCCGAAAAAATGATAGGGTTGCAACAAAAAGGTCAAAATGTAAAGTCAGGGTACATCAGAGGTGCATATACGGGGACTCGACAGCGAATGGAAGGCTGGGCTTACTCACAACAGCACCTATAACGACTCGACCACCCGATTGGCAGTCGAGCCGCATGAGAATAGCCGAACCGTCGGGGAATGTCTGAGCCATCGGAGTCCCCTATTGAATCTGCCTCCTAATGAAACCACCGAAGTCTAGGATTACCTCCCGCCGGCGAAGGCGTAGAGCGTACGGGCGCGCAGGGCGGAGGTGTCCACGCCGAAGGTCTCAGCGGCCGCCAACGCGAAGGGGTAGCCGGAGCAGGGACCCTGCGAGGTGATGACCGGGCCATCCACCACCGCGGGCGCTTCGACGAAATTGCCGCTCGTGAGCTTCTCGGCATAGCCCGTATAGCCGGTTACGGTGCAGCCCTTGATGATGCCCGCGGTCTCGAGCGCAATGGTACCCGAGCAGAGCGCGCCGACCTTCTTGTCCTGGCCCTCGAACCGCTGCATCATCTCGATCACAGCCGGGTCCTCGCGCAGGTTCCGGCCACCGGGGCGGCCGCCCGGCAGCACCATCAGGTCGTATTCGCGCACCTCGTCGGAGAAGTCCTTGTCCGCCTGCACGTACATACCGTGCATGCCCTTGACGAAGCCATGCGCACCTACGGCGAAAGTATCGCAGTCGAATCCCAGGCGGCGGAGCAGGTCGACGATTGTGAGCGTCTCGCCCTCCTCGTAGCCCTCGGCCTTGAGCACCGCGGCCCTCTTGCCCACCTTCTCGCCACCCATGGTCGGGAGCGTGCCGACCTCGGCGCTCACCTCGGGGTCGTAGGCACCGAAGTAGGCCGTGCGGTTCTTGACCTTGAGGCTGTCGCCACCCAGCGCGACCGGGCCGCGCACATGGCGGTGACAAACTTGCCGGCTGCGTACATCGCCTTGAGGTCGGCCTGCAGGTCAGCGGAGGTACGCATGCCCTCCGCCCCACCGTAGCCGCCGGGCAGCACAATCATGTCGTACTCGCGCACGGTACGGTCGAGGACCTTGTCAGCGCGGATGACGATACCGTGCGCGCCCGTCGCCGTCTCGCCCGCGAGGCCAACCAGGTCACACTGCATCTCCGTGCGGCGCAGGATGTCGACGATGGTCAGGGTCTCGCCTTCCTCGCAACCGTCGGCCAAAATCACAGCGATGTTCTTCATGGGACGCTACCTTTCGGTTGGTAACTCTTGCCTTTCGACAGGTCCCATGGTACGCACTCTGCGATAGCGGTGGCAGCCTTTCCCGTTTTTGGAAAAGCCAGCCCGACGTAGGCTGATAGGCAACGGCTTTTTGCCACGCGTCAGTCTCTGGCTATGCAGTCGTTCCCCCCGCTCTGGCTACGAGGCAGACTCCACGCCCGTCTGGACGAGGCCGTACTCCCGCAGCTTGCTGATCGTATGGACGCAAGAGCTATCAAGGTCGAAATCAAAGCTCACCGAGGTGACAAACGATCCATCGTTTTTACGCACCGTGTCAGTCGTGACGTAGTAGGACATGTAATAGCTATTGACGGCACCGGTCAGACCAGCTTGGCTCAGCTGCCGGTCGATGGTCGGGAGCACGCCTTCATAACGCCCCGATACGGCGACATGCCCCTCGAGTTGCTGGTCATCGTTTTCGTCGGCACCGAGCAGCAGGTTTGTGCGCTGCCAGGCGGGCGTCTGCATGTCTTGCGCCAGCGCCGCCATGAGCTCCGTCGCCTGGTCGGCATCGAGGGCTCCCTGCCCGACCGTCACGGCCGGCCCATCATCTGTCGATACTTCGCCGTCCCCTGCAGCGTACATCACCGAATAGTTGTCGACCTGTGCCCTTTCCCATTGGATACCGTCCCAGCCGGTGCCGCCAAAGAGCGACGCGCTGAAATTGTCGACATCCCCGTCGAGCACGTTGGCCTGCGCCGCCGCACTCGTCGGGTCCTGCAGGATGACGGAGGAATACGGCAGTTGGTACGCGCGGTTGATGACAGTCCCGTCTTTGAGCAGATACCTGATGGTCACCGGGACAGTGGACACATCTGGGTCCCCTGAGTCTAGCTGCGCCAGGATGACATTGCGGTCGTCGACGAGGGTCTGGTGCAACGCGCAGATCCGCTCGATCGTCTGCTCCCCATCGCCCTCCTCCGCCACGGCGAGGATGGGATAGGTGACGTTTGCATACGCGATCTCCACGTCCTTGGAGGCAGGCACTCGGGAGGTGACGCCAAAGGCATCGTTGCCGACGAGTCCGAGCGCGAGGACGCCGCATGCACACGCGGCAGCGGCCTCTATCAGGCGGGCACGCCCAAAGACGCGCGTCGACTTGTCGATGACCATCTCGCAGAGCCAGAAGCAGACAAACGAGCACACGGCGTACAGCACCAGGAAAAAGGTCAGGTCCTCGCTGGTGCTAGCGGTATTCCGCATCGCGTAGATCACAAACGCGAGCAGCGTGCCGCCGAGGAAAGACACGAGCCAGCGCACCGGCGGTTTTACGGCGCCAAAAGCAGCCATATCGCCCGCCCTCTCGAGCTGCCTGTGCTGGTAGAGCTTCCAACCGAGCCAGAAGAGCACACAGGCGCAGAGCGTGTACCCGACGAGGGCCTGCGTGCCCGTCAGACGCCACCCTTCCGTGATGGTGACGTTCGCTGTGAGATAGACAACCGGCGACAGAAATCCCAGAGGAGTACTCTGCGAAAACGAGAGGTCGCCGAGGTCGCTCATGCCATAGCAGAAGCTGCCGACAAAAGTCCGGACCAAGAAATAGACGACATCCCATCCGAACTGGAAAATCCCGTAGAATGCCACGGCCGCCAGCGGGTGTCCGGAGAGCTGACAGCCCACGGTCGCAAGCGCGAGGAAGAAGAACGAAGACAGGATGCCCGTGAGCAACCATGAACCCCAGAGACCGACCGCATCGACGCCGAAGGCCGCCGCCGTCACAAGCTCCAGCAGGAAGGCGCAGACCAGGGGCAGGGTCAAGAAGACAAGTGCCGCTGCGACGGTCGTCACATAGAGGGCCCGCCGCGTAACCGGAAACGCGTGCATCATGTTGGCCGACGGTGCATGGTAAAGGTACGACCAGAAATACACTGCCACAAAGAGCGCAAAGAGGGCGGAGACAAGGATTGGCAGCTGGCTCGCGGTGTCGTAGAGCGCCGACGTGGTCAACGCGGCGTCGCCGTCTGCACCTTGCAGCTCGAGCAGCGCGCGCAGCGGCCATGCCGTCGCATAGCACAGGGTCATCAGGATGCAAGTGACACCGTACCTCTTCACGAGGCTGGTAAAGAGTGGGCGGCTAAAGAACGATGTCTTTGATGCCATAGTCGGAACCTCCCATTTCGTACACAAAGACTTCCTCCAGCGTGAGCGGCAGGACGTCGAGCACCAGCGGTCGCAGCGCCGTGAAAAGCGCCACGATGCGGTCGCGTTCCCCGCGCACAATCAGCGTGCACACATGGCCCTGCTGCTCCCGATGCAGGACCGTGAGATCGGACGGCAGGTCGGGTGAGTCGCCCGCGAAGGCCACCTGTACCTTGCACACGCTGCCCTCGAGGTCGGCGAGGGAGCGTTCGAGCAGGATGCGGCCCTGATGCATGATGCCGACGTAGTCGCAGACGTCCTCGAGCTCGCGCAGGTTGTGCGAGGAGACGAGCACTGTCGTCCCGTGCTCTGCTACGTCGGAGAGGATGATGCTCCAGACCTGGCGGCGCATCACGGGATCGAGTCCGTCAACCGGTTCGTCGAGCAGCACGACATCGGGGCGGCAGCTGATGGAAAGCCAGAAAATCGCTTGCTTCTGCATGCCTTTGGAGAGGTGACGGATCTGACGGGTCGGATCGATAGCGACAAATGCCTTGCCGAGCCTCTCGAAGAGCCCTTCGTCGAACCCCCGATAAAGACCGCGGTAGAGATCCCGCATGTCGAGCAGCGTAGCGGTCGGGAAATAGAAGAGCTCGTCGGGGATGAAGGCGATGCGTTGCTTGATGGCGTCGTTGTCCCAAACGGGCTCACCATCGATGGTCACGGTACCCTCGTCAGGACGGTAGATGCCCATCACGTTGCGGAGCAGCGTCGATTTGCCGGCGCCGTTGGGTCCGACGAGGCCGTAGACGCTGCCGCGAGGCACATGGATGCTCGCATGGTCGAGCGCCGCAAAGTCACCGAACTTCTTAACCAATCCTTCGGTGACTATCATCCCGTCTGCAGTCTGCGTCATTTCGCTCCACCTTCCTGCCGCGCGTGCGCCGCGTCGATACGGGCCTTGAGCTCCGTCGAATTAGCCCCCAAATACAGCAGCTCCGCCACCGTCTGGTCGAGCGTCTGCAGGAGCTCGTCACGCCGATGGGTGTCGACGGGCAGCTCGTCTGAGACAAAGGAGCCCTTGCCCGGCACTTTGTAGACGTAACCCTGTGTCTCAAGGTCGTGATAGGCACGCGCAATGGTATTCGGGTTGATCGCCAGCGTCGTGGCGAGCTCACGTACCGAGGGGAGCTGGTCACCTGGGGGCAGCGCCCCCGATATGATAAGGCGCCGGACCCCGTCCTCCACCTGCTCGTGAATCGGCCGCGGATCCTTGTAGCTGATCTGTATCAAGGCGGCCTCCTCCGTCCGTATCTACTGTATTAATCTGCTTAATACAGATAATACAGAAAGGCATCAGGATGTCAATGCGCAGTCAGTGTCGACTCTCTGCCCCCAGACGAGACAACATCCATCCAAGACGGCATGGCAAACTACCGCTTCAGAACGCTGGCGTAGCGTCAACGAGCCGTCGATTGTCACTGAAATATGGGCAGACTTCCGCAAAGCAGCCTTAGCGCCAGTCCCTTGTCGGCTTCGGCAGACCCCTCTTCGAAGATATGACCTTTTTGAGTCATTTTCGCGATCAGATGCCTCTGAAAAGATGCAGGTAGAATGGCTGTCGTCAAAACCCGAGAAATACGGCATCCTACATGTTATTTCATTACTTATACATGCAGGTAAATCGGCTGTACTCAGTGACTGATTTGCTCAAAATCAGTCAGATATCATCTCAATGACTCAAAAGGGTCATATCTTCGAAGAGGGGTCCCATGGCCTCGAATCGATGACTCAAGCTCGCCAGCTCGTCGGCGGAAACGTGCGCAGACAGTCCCATGTGCAGAAGTCCTCATGTACCAAGTGCTGCATTTTTCGCACCTTCGGCGACGGCGTGCCATATCGTTTGCCCAGATGATTGGTTATCCGTCGGCAGATAGCATCCCAAGTCTCCTGATGCGTAAACTCATCCCATGTCACATTGATGACTTCGATACCGGCGTGCTCGAGGGCGTGTCGGCGCCCATTGTCGCGATCCATCTGATGTTTGCCCGCATGGCCAAACACGCCACCCGGCTCTACATCAATGCGCTTGCCGTTCTTTGCCGTAAGGAGCAAATCAGCATAGGCGCAGCTCCTGCCGCCTGCCATCTTTTTCTCAATCTCGTTGAAGGGAATCCTCTCGTTGAGCTTTCCTTTCCCAGCCCCTTTTCCTCCGTCGTATCTCGGCAGTTGCAGCTCGACGTCAACATATGTCTCAAACGTCGACCGGCTCCCATCGCCGCTTCCCTTCAACGCTTTGCGCATGAGTTTCGCCCCAGATATATGGGGGTATCGGCACAGCAACCGCTCGATTTGATCGATAGAGGTGCGCGGCGCGCATTCCACATATCCGTCTCCCTGCAATCTCATCCCCTTGAAAGGCGATTTGCCTTCATCAAGGTAGCGCTTGCAACAAATGAGGCCCGGCGGTAGTTGCGCGTGATCTCCAGCAAGCTCGGTGACAAGAGCAGCCAGCAAGTGGACATCCCCAACCACTCGCCCCATTTGCAACAGAGTGAACTCTGGCGAGGTCACGTAGGAGTTCCTTCCAATCTGCAACAGCGCGGATCCAGGTAATACGTCACGAAAGGCATGGACGTGCACGTCATCACGCCAATTTCGGTGAGAAAGGTCCGCACAGAGCAGGTCGTACGGCGCAGGAAAGTCTATTGTGTGCGGGAAGGCTTCCGCGTAGGCGAGCGCCTCCATCGGGTTGTCGGGATGATGTTCGCATAGATAGCCCTCGACCTCGTCCTTCACGTAGATGCCGCGCGCAGCGAGGTCGGCGGTCGAGATTTTCATCCAGCTCGTATCGGCGTTGGGCGCGGCGGCAAAAGAGCACGCCGCACCATCAAGGGATTCTTTGTCGCACCCATAGGGCTGGGCAACCAGTCCCGTCGCCGCCAGTCGGTGGTACCAAAGCGCACTTACCCCGCACAGCACAAGGTAAGGCGCCCCATCCTGCTTCGTTTTCGGTGTTGCGACTCGTGTCATTACCCCTCCCCCGCCCGACAAAGGTGAGGGGGAGGATGCCCATTTTCATCAAGCCTTATGCGTGCTGTCTACAAGGTGAATTCGAAGATGTCCTGGCGCGGGCCGCCCTGCGCAGCCGGGCTAGCAGTCGTTGCTGATACAGCCGTACTGGCGGATGCGGCGGGGTTGGCGGGGATCGTCGGATTGGAGGGGACCGCGGTCTGCGCCGCGCCGTCCAGTGCCTGGCCCATTACGGCGGCGACGCTCGCCTCGGGATTCTGGTAGAGGATGTCGAGGAGCTCGATGAAGTCGCGGATCACCTCGCGCGGCGTGATGTGGATGTCGGCCCCCACGCGGCTGTACTCCGCCGTGATGAAGGCGACGAGATCCTCCTCGCCTAGGCGCGGCGCGTAGCCGTAGAGCTGGGCGTGGATATCCTGGAGCTTCTCGGTGAGCACCAGCATTTCCTCGTACGTGAGCGGCTGCAGGTGGATGACCGGCGCCATCAGGTCCTTGTACTCGCCGGCGCCGAAGCGGCCCTCAGTCAGCCGCGAGCGCAGCGCCTCGTAGGAATAGACGCCGCGCCGCCGGTCCTCGATGGCCTGCGGGGTGCCGCACATGATGATGCCCAGGTAGCGCGCCTTGCCCTGCAGGGTGTCGTTGTACATGGTGAGGATCTTCTCGTAGTTGTACTGGCGGGTGATGGCATTCGGCACCTTGTAGATATTGACCAGCTCGTCGACCAGCATGAGCAGGCCTGCATACCCCGCCTGCTTGAGGAAAAATGCAAAGAGCTTAATGTACTCGTACCAGTCGTCGTCGCCAACGACGATGCCGACGCCCAGCTCGCGGCGGGCCTCGGTCTTGTTTGCATACTCGCCGCGGAACCACTTGACCACGCGCCCCTTGGCCTCGTCGTCTCCGTCGATGTAGGAACGGTAGTAGATCTGCAGCAGTCGGGCGAAGTCGAAGCCGTGCACCATCTCGCCCATCTGGCCGATGACCTCCTGGATGCGGGCCTCGACCTGCTGCTCGAATGCGGGCGTCCCCGGCTCGAGCCCCGAGGCTGCCGCGACCTGGCTCTGCACGCCCGAGATCCACCGGTCGAGGATCAGCGTGAGCGCACCGCCCTCGGGCCGCGTCTTTGTGGCCATGTTGCGCACGAGCTCCTTGTAGGTGGCGAGACCCTGGCCATGTGTGCCCTGCAGGCGGCGCTCGGGCGACAGGTCCGCATCCATCACGACGAAACCCAGGTCCATCGCATAGTTGCGGATGGTCTGGAGCAAGAAACTCTTGCCCGAACCGTACTTACCCACGATGAAGCGGAAAGAAGCCCCTCCCTCGCGGATGATGTCCACGTCGTGCAGGAGCGCCTCGATCTCGTGCTCGCGCCCGACCGTCACGTACGGCAGGCCCACGCGCGGCACGACGCCGCCCTTGAGCGAGTTGATCACGGTGCTCGCGATGCGCTTGGGTACCCTAGCCATCTATCAAACCCCTCAGGTCGTCCACGTAGTCCTCGTATGCGGCGGGTGGCTCGGACCCCGCATCGATCACCACATCGCCGAACTCATCGAAAAGTTTCTCGTTTATCGAATCTATCAGGAGCGACGCCATCGTGTGCCGCTCGCGCTCGAAGTCACGCAAAGACCCACCTTCGAGCACGATACGCAGGCAGTCACACTCGTCATCGGTCAAGACGGACGCATCTGCAGCAGGTGCCAACGGTGAGGAGGGCGCTGGCACAGACGGGGGCGGGGCGGCGGGTGCCGATAGCGTCGGGGACGCCGCGGGTGCCGGGGAAGCCATAGGCGTCGGGGACGCCGCGGGTACCGGGGGCGCCGCCTCTTGTTGGCCGAAGTCGAGCACGCCCTGCCCGAGCCCCGAAGCGAAGGACGCAGGTGGACGGGACGCGTCGGGGCCATGTGCGGAGCTGACCCGCCCTGCGGAGGCTGCGGGAGCGAGGACTGTTTGAGGCCGCAGGCCGAGTTCCGCAGCTGCAGACTCTGCGGGGCGGGTCGTAAGCGAAGCATGGCCCCGACGCGTCCCGTCCGCCTGCGTCTGCCGCCCCGCATCCATCGGAAAGAGCGACTCCACCTCATCCTCGTCCACGAGCAGGCTGTCGCGCGTCTTGTCCGCCGCCGCACGGATGCCGCCCAGTTTGGACAGGTCGATGTGGACCGCGCGGCGCTCGGCCTCGGCGCGGGCCGCAAGCAGCGCGTCCGTCTCGGTCTCGATGAGCTTGAGCACGTATTTGGTCGTGAGCGGTGCCTGCAGCGCGGGCTTGAATCCGTAGAGCTCGCGCATGGTGGCGTCGATCGTCTTGAGCAGCGCGCCGAGCTTGCGGTTGGGTCGGAGGTTGCCCGCGTAGCGGTCGCGCGACCAGCGGGCCCCGCGGCAGCGGAAGTGGTCGAGCGGGCTCACCTCGTAGGTGTAGTCCTCGTAGCGCCGCTGGTCGACAAAGACCGCGTTGGGGAAAAGCACGTAGTCCTGCTCCAGGCTCACGCCAAAGTAGGTCTCGACCAGGCTGCGTTTGAGGTCGCGGTCGTGGTGGTCGGCCATCGCCCGGTAGACGCGCACGGCGACACGCTGCACGTCTTCGGCATGCCCCTTGTAAAAGACGGACTTGCCCATGTGGTACGACGAGAGGGCCTCCATCGCCGCGAAGAGCTCCCCGTCCGCGTGGTCCCGCCGGTGAAGCAGCACGCCCAGCGCCCGGTCGGCCTCGCGGTGCGCCAGTGAGCCGAGCAGGTCGGCAGGCAGGCCCCAGTACACGATGTAGTCGTCCATCCACCGGCCGAGGTTCTGCACGACGTGCGGGTCCAGATCGCCGTAGTCCTCGCACAGACGCGCGAGCTGGGCGTAGCCGTCGCGCGCGTCCGCGGCGCCGACGCCCATCAGCAGCTCGTAGGCAAGCACGTAGACAAACGACGTCTCCGTATCGGGCGCCACCCCGGCCCGCCACTCGGTCCGCCAGGCGAAATAGCCGCGGAGCTGATCGTTGCTCATGACCTCGTAGGTCGGGTAGTAGCGCGAGAAGTGTCCGTGGAAGTCGTAATCGTCCTCATAGTCGGCCAGCAGCTGGGCCTGCCGCCAGAAGATATAGGCCTCGCTGTGGCGCAGCATCTCGGGACTGCGCGCGAGCGCACGCGCGTCGGACAGCCGCTGGGGCACGTAGCTCTTGAGCTGACGCCCCGAGAAGACGATCGGCTGGTCCCCGTAGCTCGCCTCGCTGAAGGCGGCGCGCCCGCGCAGACGCTCGTCTATCGCTTGGCGCAGCGCCGCTACATCTGGCCTGCCTGTCTGCACGTCTCCGCCTCCCCGCCGCACTTCTCTAGATTTGATGGTGAAGAAGACCGTCCTCCTTCACCGTCCGTTCTTATTAGTATACTCATATACGAACGGATGTACCAGATTATTCCAGGAGGTTCGATGGCCATCAACTACCAGCAAGTGAGGTTCGCCGGCGCGTACGGCACCCCCTCGCAGCTGCCTCCCTGCGTCAAGCCCGAGGTGTCCTTTGCCGGCCGCTCCAACGTCGGCAAGTCCTCGCTGATGAACAAGCTCTTCAATCGCAAGGGCCTCGTGAAGGTCTCGGCCAAGCCAGGCAAGACAACCACGATCAACTTCTTCCCCACCGAGAGCGTCGATTTCGTCGACCTGCCGGGGTACGGCTTCGCCAAGGTCTCCGCGCAGGAGCACGAGCGCTGGAGCAAGCTCATGGACTCCTATTTCGAGGGCGAGCGCGACCATGCGCTGGTCGTGTGCCTCGTCGACATCCGGCACGACGCCAGCCCGCTCGACGTGCAGATGATCGCCTACCTGCACAAGCTCGGGCTCCCCTTTGCGATTGTCTTCACCAAGGCGGACAAGGTCAGCCGCGGCAAGCAGCAACAGCAGGTCCGCACCCTCTGCCGTCAGCTCGAGGCGCCGGGCGACACGCCGATCCTCGTCTGCAGCGCGCAGACCGGTCAGGGCATCGACACGCTCAAGACCCTCATCGCCGCAGCCACGGGTGAGTAAAAAAGACATACTTGATGAGTAAGACGAGCCGCGGCAGCTATGTAAGGACCGTGTAAGACACACCCCGCGAGCACGGATTTCGCCGCCTACCGAAAAACGCCACAGCACACCTAATGAGTAATTTTGTTCGTTTCAAATGACTAGAATACTCTGTACCAATCCCTCCCAGCCCACCACGAGGAGCAACCACCATGTCTGAGGCAATCCGCAAGGTCAACGTCATCGGCCACCTGCATCCCGACACCGACAGCATCTGCGCCGCGATCTCGTACGCCTATCTCAAGAACCAGGTCGACGAGCCGATCTACGAGGCCCGCCGCGCCGGCACCCTCAACCGCGAGACCTCCTTTGTGCTGCAGCACTTCGGCTTTGCGGAGCCCGAGCTCATCACCACGGTGACCCCGCAGATCAAGGACATCCAGATCACCAAGGAGCCGGGCATCGACGCCGAGATGAGCCTCTTCGCCGCCTGGAACCTCATGCAGCAGAACAAGGTCGACACCCTCTGCATCACCGACGACAACAACGACCTCCAGGGCATCATCGCCGTCAAGGACATCGCCAACGCCAACATGGACATCTTTGACAACGGCACCCTCTCGGCCGCCCACACCAAGTACCGCAACGTCGTCGAGACGCTCAAGGGCGAGATGATCGTCGGCGATCCCGAGGCCAGCATCACGCAGGGCAACGTGACGGTGGGCACCACGCCCGAGCTGATGGAGGACATCGTCCACGAGGGCGACATCGTGCTCGTGACCAACCGCTTCGAGACCCAGCTCTTCGCCGTCGAGACGGGCGTGAGCTGCATGGTCGTCTGCGCCGGCGCCCACATCGCGGGCATCGTGAAGAAGTCCGCGGAGGAGAAGGGCATCACCGTCATCTCCACCCCCTACGACACCTACGCCGCCGCGCGCCTGATCTCCATGTCGCTGCCGGTCCGCGACCGCATGCTCACCGACGGCATCCTGCGCTTCTCCGTCGACACCTCCGTCGAGGAGGCCCGCAAGGTCATCACCCAGAGCCGCCATCGCTTCTTCCCCGTGCTCGACGAGGACGGCCACTACGCCGGCGTCGTCAGCGTCCCCAACCTGCTCGACGTCAGGCGCAAGCACGTGATCCTCGTGGACCACAACGAGCGCTCCCAGGCGGTCAGCGGCCTGGAGGAGGCCGTGATCATGGAGATCATCGACCACCACCGCATCGCGACGATCGAGACCGACCAGCCGGCGTACTTCCGCAACGAGCCGGTGGGCTGCACCTGCACCATCCTCTACGACATCTTCCAGGAGCAGGGCGTCGAGATCCCCAAGAACATCGCGGGTCTCATGATGTCGGCCATCCTCTCCGACACCCTGATGTTCCGGTCGCCCACCTGCACGGCCAAAGACGAACGTGCCGGCCGCGCCCTGGCCGAGATCTGCGGCGAGGACATCGAACCCTACGCCGACTCGATGTTTGACGCCGGCGCCGACGTCACAGGCCGCACGGCAGAGGAGGTCTTTGGCGGCGACTTCAAGATCTTCAGCCGCGGCCATGCCAAGTTCGGCGTGGGCCAGGGCAGCTACATGACCGCCAACAGCCGCAAGGCCGCCGAGGGCCTGGTGGGCCCCTACCTGCCGCAGGCCTGCCTCGACAACGACATCCCCATGGTCTTCTACATGTTCACCGACGTGAAGAGCCAGACGACCGAGCTCCTCTTCCACGGCGAGGGAGCCGACGATATCGTGCGCCGCGCCTTTGGCGTCGAAACCCACGACGGGACGGCTATACTGCCGGGTGTTGTGAGCCGCAAGAAGCAGATGATCCCGCCCATCATGGCCGCCTTCCAAAACCTGGAGGAGACCGACTAGCGGGACAGTAAGGAACCCATGCACGCACTGCACCTACGCCTGCCCAAGAATTTCGTCCTAGAGGAACGCCTCGACCGCTACGCGGATGCGATCGAGGCGTTTCCCACGTCGTACGCCGGCCGTTGGGCCGAGGCCTGCGCGCCGCTGACGGCCCAGGGCCTCGGTCGTTTCCGCGAGGCCCGTCTGGACCTCGGCTGCGGCAAGGGCGCCTTTTTGATCGAGGCGGCCCGACGCGAGCCCGACGTCCTGTGGGTCGGCATCGACAACGAGCCCATCTGCATCGCCTACACCGCCCAGGGCATCTGTGAGGCGGGGCTCGCCAACGCGGTCGTCGTCCCCGGCAGCGCCGAGCACGTGCTCTCGTACTTCGCACAGGGAGAACTCGCGCGCATCTACCTCAACTTCCCGACGCCCTTCCCCAAGCGCCGCCATGCCACCTACCGCCTGACCCATGCACGCAACCTGCTGTTGCTCCGCCGCGTGCTGGCCCCGACGGGCACGATCGTCTTCAAGACGGACAGTGAGCCCCTCTACCTATATTCGCGCCCGCAATTCCCCGTCGCGGGTTTTCACACGCTCTGGACCAGCGAGGATGTACGGGCCGACCGCCCGGGCGACCCCGTGAGCGGCTACGAGCGCAAGCTCACCGCGCAGGGCGCCCAGGTCTACGGCATCTACGCGGAGCCGACGCCGGAACCGGCCCCCGATCCGGCAGACATCGACGCCGCCGAGTCAGACATCGAACAGAGCCTGGTGAAATACCTGCCCGACGACCTGCACTCCCTAGGCTATGTCCCGCACGGCATGGAGGCGACCGTCGTGAACCTCCGCAACCAGCGGGACAAGGCGGACCAAGGGCGGCGCTGAATCGGGGGCGGCGTCCTGCCGCAGACCTACCGTCCGCCAATTTGGCATGAACAATACCTGCATTGATATGCCTCAAACGGTACGATGGACAGGCTGGTCTTTTGTTTGTTTGGGGGTAGATGTCTCTTGGCAGAGGTGCTCGTTCTGGTACGTCACGGCAAAGCCGCTCCAGCGGAAGAAGGGCAGCCCGACTCGCTGCGCCCCTTGACCGAGGCAGGTCGGCGCTCGCTTGAGGCCACCATGCCCACCTCGCTGCAACCCGTCCGCGACCTTATCGACGCGGGCACCGACGCCGTGGTCTGGGCAAGCCCCGCCCTGCGCGCCTGCCAGACCGCCAAAATCGTCTGCCGTGCGCTCGGCATCGAGGACTATGAGAAACACCCGGTGCTCGCGGGCACCGATCCGGCCGCTATGTACGGCGAGGCCAAGGGCGACCCCCACACCCTCGTCGTCCTCGTCGGCCACACCCCCTCCGTCGACAAGATCTCGCAGGCCGCGTGCGGCACGCGCCTGCCCTTCAAGCCCGGTGCCGTCTGCATGCTCGACCTCGAAGGCCGACCCGCCGCCCCCGAGAGCCTCCGTCACTTCGCGCAGGGCCCCCAGGTCGATCGATGGGAGACCGCGCTGGCCCTCGAGCACGCCATCCGCGATACAGGCAAGGCGACATGCTGCTCGTACCACGATTTTGTCGACGACCCGAGCGACCCCGAAATCGTCCATGACCTGCGCGTCTCCATCCGTACGCTGCGCTCCTTGATCGTCTTTGCCGAGCCCTGGCTCAAGGAAAAGCGTGCAAAGAAGGCGCAGGACCATCTACGCGAGCTGGTCAGACTCACCTCTCGCCTGCGGGAGTTCGACGTCCTGTCGGATACCATCGCGGCGCTCGACCCCGCCGCCGCGGAGTTGGCCGCCGCCTGCAGGCAGTGCCGCGCCGAGGAGGCGGAGCATGTACTCGACGGCTTCGCTTCCCGCAGGTCGCAAAAGACGATCGGCGACGCCCAAAAATACACGCAGCACATCGTCTGGCGCGATAGCTACGGCGAGCAGGGCATCGACCCCGCCGAGGTCGTCGGGCGGTATCGGAAGCTCTGCGAGAGATTCACCAAGCACTACAACAAGCTCGACCTGACCGACGAGGAGCACACCCACGCCGTGCGCAAGGAAGCCAAGCTCCTGCGCTATGTCTCGCACTCCCTGCCCGACCTCCTCGGCGACGAGGCTGCGGCGACCGAGGTGCAGATGCACGCCATCCAGGACAGGCTCGGCGAGCTCTGCGACGCCCGCGCCAATGTGGAGATCGCCGACTCGTTCCCTGCGGAGCGCCTCTCCGAGCAATCTGCGGCTGACCTCGCCCGCCTGCGCGAGCAGCAGCTCGCCCGCATCGACCAGTTGCTCGCGGACATGACGGATCAGGCGCCACGTACGGCGGATGCGGATTCGGCTGCGGAGGCGGATCAGGCAGCGCCCGCGGCGGATGCGGCAGACGTGCCGACACCCGATAAGCCGACCTCAGAGAACACCGTGGCATAATCGCAAACCTGGATGCACGGTCGTACATCAACCGGCCTTTAGGACTCGCTTTCCCTCTCTAAAGTCGATTGATGTGCGAAGCACTTCTTCGCGAGCGAAAATTTCGTACATCAAACCACGTCTCGGAGCCTCCCGATGCTTCGCAAGGGCAGTTGATGTACGAATCGAAGAGGCCCCGGATGCGGATTTCGTACATCAGAGCACCTTATCGGTGGCTTTATGAGCTACGGGTGCGCCTCGTGTACGCAACATTCTCGCCCAACCCCGATCAGCCGGAATCTGAGCACCCAAACACCGACGGAATGGGTCCGATTCACGCGGGACACCGGCGGAAGACTTCCGGTTCCTGCGGGACACTGACGGAAAGGCAGCAATCCGGTCAAACACCGACGGAATGGGTCCGATTTCGGTAATTTCGCTGGCACGACGCCGACGGAAGACGCCCGTTGCCGCAAAAGCCCTGTTCGCGCTCGAACGGAGGGCTTCCGTCGGTGTCTGCCAGTAAAGTCGGAGGTCTTCCGTCTGCGTCTCGCACCCATCGTGTGCCTCCGTCAGCGTTTGGCAGGCAGTTAGCCCTTGCTTGGCGTGCCTCCAGTTGGTCGTGCCTTTAGCACCTGTGACTCTCGCGCATGGGCTCATACATATGGGCCCATGCAAACAGGGTCACGCAACTGGAGCTCTAAATTCGGGGCACTCCGATCGCATGGCGCTGGGCGCTATGGCGAGGTATCACACGCTCGAGACCATCATCGAATCGAGGGCATTGTAGAGTCACCGTACGCAATTGAATCATTTCGCTTATACTTACGTACGTAAGGTATTTTATTGGCAAAGATAGTCTTCGGGCGCCGAAGCCTGCACTGAGAAGCGAATAAAGCCACGGAACCCGGGTCGGTCGCTCCGCTGAGGTCTGCGAGATCCGTCACGGGTACTCCGCGGAAAGCTACGGAGTGGCGCACACCAACAGGGCGCACCGGTGGAGCGCACCGACCGGACACGAGATGGAGCACAGATGGGCAAACGCGACGCCGCCATCCTGGAGATCCTCAATGCCGAAAAGAAGGTCGAAGTGGCGAGCCTCGCCGAGCGCCTGGGCGTCTCGGCCGTCACGATGCGCAAGGACCTCGACGCGCTCGCGGCCGACGGCGTGGTACAGCGCGAGCACGGTTATGCGCTGCTGGGCAACCCCGACGACGTGGGCGGCCGCCTGGCCCGCCACTACGAAGAAAAGCTTGCCATCGCCGAGCGTGCCGCCGAGCTCGTCTCGGACGGCGACACCGTGATCATCGAGAACGGTAGCTGCTGCGCCTTGCTCGCCCGCGCGATCGCGAGCGCCCGCCGCGAGGTCACAATCGTCACCAACAGCGTCTTTATCGCCGACTACGTGCGCGACTTCCCCGCCGTGAACGTCGTGCTGCTCGGCGGTGTCTATCAACTCGACTCGCAGGTGACCGTCGGCCCCATGGTACGCAGTAACGTGCAGGACTTCTACGTGCATCGCATGTTCATCGGCGCGGACGGTTGGGCGGGCGGCACCAACTTCACCAACGCCGACCACCTGCGCGCCGAGGCCGTGCGCGATATGGCCGAACAGGCAGAGGAGGTCGTCGTGCTGACCGAGAGCGAGAAGTTCGCCCGGCGCGGCGTCGTCCCCCTGCACGTGGACGACAAGATCAGGACCATCGTGAGCGACGGCAACATCCCCGCCGATGTGCGCCGCGAGCTCGAGGCAAGGGGCGTCGAGATTCTCCTCGCCCGGATGTGACAACTGCACAGCAGCAGTCGACAGACAGGAGAAGACATGGCAGTGAAGTTCCCCGAAGGCTTCTATTGGGGCGGCGCGACGGCGGCCAACCAGTTCGAGGGCGCATGGGACGTGGACGGCCGCGGACCATCGGTCGACGACCATTTCATGGGCGGCACGGTCGACCGCCCGCGCGAGATCACGCTGACCATCGACCCCGACAAGTTCTACCCCAACCACGACGGCATCGACTTCTACCACCACTACGCCGAGGACATCGCCCTTTTCGCCGAGATGGGCTTCAACATGTTCCGCATGTCCATCTCATGGTCGCGCATCTTCCCGAACGGCGACGACGAGCGGCCCAACGAGCTGGGCCTCGCGTTCTACGACAAGGTCTTCGACGAGCTTGCCAAGTACGGCATCGAGCCCATGGTCA
>Ga0256404_1003697_pt1 | contig 30358 bp, 41 predicted proteins | sample RumenRJG_01DNA_FD_185990 | JGI IMG/M metagenome (GOLD analysis project Ga0256404, IMG submission 185990) | Bovine rumen microbial communities from Lethbridge, Alberta, Canada - RJG_01 | ecosystem: Host-associated > Mammals > Digestive system > Stomach > Rumen | place: Canada: Alberta | collected...
TATTCCAGCTCGGGCTCCCGCTCGGCGGCGCGGCGCATGGACTGGTCCACCTGCTCGGAGAGGCGCTCCTGCCGCTTCTCGCCGTCGGCGGCCACGTTGATCTGCACGGCGCTTCGGTCCGCGCCGTCCAGGTAGCCCTCGTCCTCCAGCAGGGTCAGGGTGCGGTCCATGGCGTCGGCGATGGGCACGAAGCGTATGCCCTGCCGGGTCAGGTCCTCCACGATGGGCTCGGCTTCGGCATTGGCGGCGCGGACCTCCAGCACCCTGTCCCGCTTGTTGAGGGTGTAGACGATGGCGGGGTCGGCATCCAGGCACACCTCGGCGCAGGCAACGTAGTTGCTGTCGATCCACAGCCCCGCGCTGGCCCCGGCCAGCACGACCATGGCCGCGGCGGCGGCGACCCACTGGCGGGGGGAGGGGGCGGCGTGCTCGCGGTAGTCGATGACGTCGCCCACGTTGAACCGTCCCCGGGCGATGCGCACCGTGCCGTCCCGGACCAGCACCGCGGCCCTCTTGCCGCGGGTCTCCAATACGATTGCGTTCATAGCGTTCTTTCCTTTTTGATGTAGTCCATGTATTCCGACAGCTTCGGATAGTCGCCGTCCAGGATCTCGGTGGCGGCGATGATGTAGCGGCGGTGGCGCTCGATGAGCTTGCGGGCGAGCTCCAGCGCCTTCACGATGGCGCTGACGGGCAGGCTGCGGGTCCTGCGCATGGTCAGCACGCGCTCGGCAAGCTCCAGCATCCAGTTCACCGCCCGTGCGCAGCACCTTTTCGTCTTTTCAGCCTTGGGCGAGGCCTCGGCCAGGTCGAAGAAGCTGAAGCCGTAGGCGTTGAGCACGCCGCCCAGCGCGGCGATCTCGTCCCGCACGTCCCGGCCCTTGTCCTCCTGCGCCAGCTTCTGCTGGACCTCCATGAGCATGCCGGCGGGCGCGTCCTCCGCGTCGTCCCAGGTCATGGAGCTGCCGATGGCCACCTCCCGGGACCGACGGGCGCAGCGGTCAAAGTGGTCCAGCAGGCGGCGGCGGATGACCATGGCCGCGAAGCCGTTGAAGTCCCCCGTGCCGTCGAAGGCGCGCACCGCCTCCCAGAAGGCCACCAGTGCCACCTCGTAGGCGTCGTCGCTCTCGGTGACGAACCGCCCGCATACCCTCGAGGCGCAGCGCAGTATGAAGCGCCGGTTCTCCGATACAAAGCGCTCCAGCAGGTCCTCGTCCACCTGTGCCCGCAGCGCCCGCGCGTTCTGATCGTTCCTCAGTTCCACATGGCTTCCCCTTCCCGGTTGATTCTGAAACCAGTATACCCGCGCCGCTTGAATGAACCTTGAAGCTGGCTTGTTAATATATTCGGAAGGAGAGGCGGGAAAAGTGGGGGGATTTGAAGAGCTGGGATTGGAAAGCTGGAGTTACCATTCACTCTTCAAATGGGGATTTAGGGAGTAGGCAGTAGGGAGTAGGGAGTAGGGGAGAACGGCAGATGAACGACGTTCTAATGGAATGAAGAACGTCAAGTATCCCCAGAGCCCACCGAAAACGCGGGGCTTTCAACAGAAGTCAGAGGCTGTACCGTAACCCCCCCTACTCCCTACTGCCTACTCCCTACTCCCTGGATTTGTCGGGCAAAGCCCGACAAATCCCTGTTTATCGCATTGGCTGTATGGTACCCCCCTACTGCCTGATGCCTTGTCCTGACCGAGCACACTACTTGAAAATTTTGCCGCAGGAGCGTATAATGTTATAGGTGTCCGGTACATTTGCCACACATTGGCTGTGTCTGGTGTATACAAAGAGAAAGAAGGGTTCTAATGAATAAGGTTCTTTCAATCGCTCTGGCGCTGATGCTGGCCATTAGCTGTTTGAGCCTGGCGGTGGCTGAAGAGAAGGTTTACGAAGCCACCACTCCCGGCCATAACGCTCCGATCACCGTGGCCGTCACCGTGGACGGCGACAAGATCGCGAAGGTTGAGGTGACCAACGAGAACGAGACCATCGGCGTGGGCAAGGTCGCCATCGACCGCATGACCCAGCGCATCGTGGACGAGCAGAGTCTGGCGGTGGACGTCATCACCGGCGCGTCCATCACCTCTCGCGCAATCCTGCGCGGCGCGGAAGCCGCCCTGGCCGATTCCGGGCTGGATCTGGAGGCGCTCAAGGCCGAGCCCGAGAAGCCCGCGCCCCAGGACGCCGAGTACACCTGCGACGTGGTGGTCGTGGGCGGCGGCGGCGCGGGCCTGGCTTCCGCGATCTCCGCGAACCAGAACGGCGCGAATGTGATCGTGCTGGAGAAGCTGGACATCCTGGGCGGCTCCACCAACGTGTCCGAGGGCGCGCTGAACGCCGTCGATCCCGAGCGCCAGGGCGCGCAGGGCATTGAGGACAGCGTGGGCAAGTTCATCAAGCAGACCTACGAGGGCGGCCATGGCGTGGGCGACCTGGAGCTGATTTCCTATCTGTGCATCAACTCCATCGACGCGGTGCACTGGCTGGAGTCCCTCGGCGTTGAGTTCAAGGACGAGATCGGCACCGCCACCGGCGCGCTCTGGCAGCGCAGCCACTATCCCTCCACCCCGTCCGGCAACAGCTACATCCGCGTGTTCGAGAAGTACATTGCCGAGCACGACGACCTGACTGTCATGAACGGCGTGACCGTCAATCAGATCCTGACCGATGAAGGCGGCGCGGCCATTGGCGTCGTCGGCACCGCGAAGGACGGCTCCACCGTAACCGTGAAGGCCAACAGCGTCATACTGGCCACCGGCGGCTTCGGCGCGAACAAGGACCTGCTGAAGGAATACAACACCGGCGTGTGGGCCCATGTGGACGTGACCAAGCTGGGCTGCACCAACCTGGCGCTGGCCGCCACCGGCGCGGGCATCGAGATGGCCCGCGAGGTCGGCGCGGACGTGACCGGCATGTCCGACATCCAGCTGCATCCCTGCGGTACCCCCGGCACCGGGCTGATGGAGAACATCCGCACCTCCGGCCGCAACCGCATCTTCGTGAACATCTACGGCGACCGCTTCGTCAACGAGGGCGCGGCCCGCGACACCCTGGCCCAGGCCATCTTCGACCAGGATGAGCAGACCTACTACGTGATCGTCAACTCCGTGCGCTATCCCTCCCGCGATTTCGTGGACAACAACGGCGCGACTATCGAAAACATGGTGGCCCAGGGCAGCGTCATCGAGGCCGACACCCTGGCCGAGCTGGCCGAGAAGATCGGCGTGGACGCCGAGAAGCTTCAGGCTTCCGTGGACAACTACAACGCCATCGTGCGTGGCGAGCTGGAGGACCCGCTGGGCTTCGTGGCCAACAACAAGGCCGACGTCGAGATGACCGAGGGCCCCTGGTACGCCTGCAAGAAGGTGCCCACCGTGCACCACACCATGGGCGGCCTGAAGATCAACGACAAGACCCAGGTCATCAACACTGAGGGCGACGTGATCCCCAGCCTGTTCGCCTGCGGCGAGGTCACCGGCGGCATCCACGGCTCTAACCGCCTGGGCGGCAATGCCATCGCTGACTGCATGACCTTCGGCAAGCTGGCCGGTGAGATGGCCGCGGCGAACAAGTAATAATTGCTTTTTCCAGACACAGCCAAAGACCGCTTCAAAATGAGGCGGTCTTTTTTACGCGCCTGCCTGATGCGAGTTACCATTCAGGCAAGGCGATAAATGGGGATTTGACGGGTAGAATTAGGAATGAGGAATTAGGAATTAGGAATGAATAGCAGCTGCCGCGCGTTGTAGGGGCGGCCACAATGGTCGCCCGCCATATACCGAAACAATACGTACTGCCTTGCGGGTGGCGCATCGCCGCCCCTACGCAGCCAAGCCATTTATAATTCCTAATTCCTCATTCCTAATTCCTCATTTTTCATTCGTCAAATCCCAATTTATCGCCTTGGCTGAATGGTAACAGCTGGAGGTGGGGAGTTATATAGGGGCTGACGCTCCCTCTTGCAATCCCCGCGCGTCTGGATTATAATAGGGAAAAAACATCGGAGGCGGAGCATGCCGGACACGAGCTTGAGTTGGGCGAATCTGAAGGACCATTTGCGGCGGTACGGGGTGATCTACATTGTGGTGATCGGCGTCATGCTGGTGGGGGCGAACCTGCTGTGGACCTCCACGGCGCCGCGGGTGCCGGAGGAGCAGCGGGTGCTGATCTATCTGGCGGACGCGCAGAGCGACTCGGAGCCCCTGAACGCGCTGGCGACGGACCTGCTTACGGAGGCCCAGGCCTACGACCCGACGCTTCGGGAGATCGCGTTCGAGAGCCTGCTCTTTTCGGACCCGGACCAGGACTACACCGGCATGATGGTGCTGATGGCGCGGCTGGCGGCGGGGGAGGGCGACCTGTTCCTGGCGGGACCCAAGGCCATGGAGGCGCTGACCCGCAGCGGCGCGTGCGAGACGCTGGACGACGCCCTGGCGGGCGGCTGGATGGCGGGCCGGGGGCTGGAGCCCTGGTACGGCGACTACGTCGACCCGGACACGGAGGTCGCGGAGACCCGGCTGTCGGGGCTCAAGCTGGACACGCTGGACGCCCTGTTCGAGCTGCGCGCCTTCTACAACGAGGGCGGCGCGCTGGCGGTGGCGGTGAACAGCACCAATCAGGACACCGCCATGAAGGTGGCGGAGCTGCTGGTGGACCGGCTCATCGAGGAGGGAAAAGACCATGCTTGAGCAGCGGGTGCAGAACAGGCCCCTGAACGGGCTGCGCGGGGTGGGGCTGATCGCGCTGATCGCCCTGGCGGTCATCCTGGGCTCCAACTTCTTCTATTTCCTGGGGCGCTACATCGGCACGGTGTCGTCCATACTGTTCATACTCTTCGGCATGGCGGTGGCTTGGCTGCTGCTGAACCGGTACGTGCTGAGCTTTGTCTACACCTGCCAGAACGGCTGCCTACGGGTGTGCCGGGCCTACGGGCGCTACGAGCGGTTCATGGCCGACGTGTGGCTCAACGGCGTGCGCGCCTGCGGCACCCTCGAGGACATGAAGCGCCGCTTCCCCTCGGCCCGCGTCCAGAAGGCCGCCCGGCCCGGATGCCCTCTGCCCGCCCTGGCCGTGACCTACAACGACGCGGGCAGAGACGCCATCATCGTCCTCCAGCCCGACGAACCCCTCAGGGCCGTCATCCTCAGGGCGGTCAAGGGCGCGTAAAAGGGACGCCGTTTTGATCGGCGTCCCTTTTGAATGATATGGATAATTGTCTCAGCCTTTCCGGGGACTGGTATTTGAGATACAGGAGAACGACCTCTCAGTCAGCCTTATGGCTGACAGCTCCCCTGAAAGGGGAGCCAAGGCTGCCGCATCGGCATTCCTCTTGGCTCCCCTTCCAGAGGAGCTGTCGCCGATGGAGGCGGTGACTGAGAGGTCGTTCTCTGTCGTCCCGGCAAACTCCCCTTTTCTTCAGACGGATCGATCCCCGGTGGATTCCGTTATTGCAGCCTTTCCGGGTAGTAGCGCACGTTGGACTGGTCCAGCAGGACCGCGACGTGCTCTTCATACGCGGCATCGCGCTTTGCTTTGAGGGCCTCGGCCTCCACGGCGTCGCGGGCGTCCTCGAGGCTGACCTCGCCGGGGGCGACGTCCTTGAGGTACTTGACCAGGTGCAGTCCGGAGCCGCTGCGCAGGGGCGAGGAGACCTGGCCGGGGTGATCCAGGATCATGCTGCCCTGGATGAACTCGGTGGAGAACAGGAAGCTGTGGTCGCTGATGTAGTAGCCGGTGTCACGCAGCGCGCCCTTGGTCATCTGCGCGTCGGAGCCGTACTGGTCCATCAGCGTGGCGAAGTTCTCGCCCGCCTGGAGCTTGTCGGCGATCTCCTGGGCGGTCGCCTCCAGCGGCGCGTACAGCGGGTCCAGCTCGGCCTCGAGGGCCTTGATCTGCTCGGCGTCGGCGTCCTTCATCGGGTCCAGCCGGTCCAGCTGGTCCGTCAGCGCCTGGGCCTTGGCGGCGTCCTCGTCATTGGCGAAGGACAGCTGCAAATTTTGCACGGCGCGGTAGCCGTCCAGGTTGTAGAGCACCAGCTCGCCCTCGCTGTGGGCGTACTCGAATTCCTCGGGGTACTCGGTGAAGGCCGCGCGCTGCTCCTCGAGGCGCTCGTCGTAGAGGGCCTGAACGTCCGCGTCGGAGACGGTCACGTCCCCGGTCACGTGGGCGTAATACTTCTCGGCGGGCAGCTCGGTCAGCAGCTCGGCGGCGAGGGTCTCCTCGGTGATGTGGGCCTCTTCCCGCATGTACTTCTCCGCCGCGGCCTGGATCTGGTCGGGGGTCAGCCCCTCCTTGTCCACGAAGGCGGTGAAATAGCCGATCTGTTCGTTGTAGCGCCGCGTGGCCTCGGCCTGAACGCTCGCCTTCTCCTCGTCGGTGACCTGGTCCAGCCCCAGCTCGGCGGCCTTGGCGGCGATGAGCTTCTGGGAGGTCAGCTCGGTCAGCACGTCCTGGAGCACGCTGTCGGACACCTCGTCGGCGGAGTAGCCGGAGAAGATCTGGGTGGTCAGATGGTCGTTGAACACAGGAATAACTTCGGTGGACAGCAACTGTCCACCGTCAAATTCTGCCACCACCACGGGGTCGCCCGAGTCCGTGAGCATGCCGGTCAGCAGGCTCTCGTCCTCGGTCCAGACGTCCTCGGACTCCGCCTCGGCCTGAGTGCCCGCCAGATCCTCGGCGGGATTTGCCGCGTAGGCCGCGTCGTCAAAGGCGAACGCCTCGGGATCGCCGCCCTCCGGGAAGCCGATGAGGCTCAAGGTGTTCTCCAGCTCGATGATGCGCTCGTTGGCCTTTTGCAGCCTGTCGTCCGCCGGGTTGGTATGGCGCGCCAGCGCAAAGCCCAGCAGACCGCCCATCATGATGGCGATGACCAGCAGCCCCACCACCAGCGCCGTGGGGACGCCCCCGCCGCGCCTGCGCCGCTTCGTCTGCTTAGCGTTGTTGCTCATAATTCCATTCCTCCATATTACAGGTATCATAAGTATAGCACAAACCCCCGCCCCTGCGCCGAATGTACCCGAATCCTCATAAAAAAGACCGGGGAAAGTCGTATTTGGGATGGACGATGAGATTCCTTTGGTGTTCGGTCCTGTGGAGGAGAGGGATATTGAATGGAGAATGGAGAATGGAGAATGGAGAATGGCGGTGCAAATCCCTGCGGGATTTGTTTGATTTGAACTGTAGAAGAGACTTTCAAACGCTTCCATGGGCGTCTCATCAAAAGAAATCCGGTAACTGTTCAGTTCTGCGGTGAATTGGGATTTGCGAAGTTGTCGGAGGACGACCTCTCAGTCACGCTTCGCGTGACAGCTCCCCTGGAAGGGGAGCCAAGAGGGAACGATACTGCGTCAGCCTTGGCTCCCCTTCCAGGGGAGCTGTCAGCCGGCAGGTTGACTGAGAGGTCGTCCTCCATAGCCGAATACATTCCTGTTTATCACGTCAGAACTGAATAGATACGAAATCCGAAGGATTTCCACCTTCATTCTCCATTCTCCATTTTCCATTCTCCATTCCGTTCTCAGTTTTCCATCCTATACGGAACGGTTACATTTCTGACACAATTTGAATACAGATTTGTGATATGATAGATATGGATAAAAATAATCAGCGCCGGAGACGGCGCGGGAGTATGGATATGAAGCAAATCATATGCGCGCTGCTGGTGGCGGCGCTGTGTCTGCCGGGGCTGGCCGAGTCCGGCGCGGCGGCGGCGCTGCTGGAGCGGGCGGGGATCGAGGCGGACGCGGGCCTGCTGGCGCGGGTGGAGCGCTTTGTGGAGGAGAGGACCCTCTCGAAGCGGATCATCGGTCTGATGGACCCGGCGCTGGCGCGGCGGTATGTGGAGCACCTGGCGTCCGACATCCCCATCGACTATTCGGAGCTGCTGGACGCCGAAGCAAAGCCCCTCCCCGGGGATTTCGACATCTCCGGCCTCAGGCGGCTGGCGGTGCAGGTCCCCGGCGGCGGGAGCATGGCCTCGCTGCTGGCGGACTTTGAGCGCGGGCTGATCTACTACGACGCCAACTGGCCCGTCATGGAGGACGTGTGCCGCGCCGGTACCGCCGCGGCGCTGACCCCGGAAATCGCGGGGCGGCTTGCGGATATATTAAAGGAAGCGGCGCTTCAGGACTGGGATGCGGACTATCCCGGCGACGCTGCCGCGGGCGTGGCGCTGCTGGCGCTGGAGACCGACGCCGGGGTGACCCGGTTCACTGTGGCGGGTATCAGCGACGCCCCGGACATCGTGCCCCTGACGCTGCAGGCCCTGCTGGACGCGGGCGCGGCGCTGTAACCCCAGGCATATACGGCCGGGCAATAAACCCCGGCCTTCGGAGGATCGAAACATGAAAAACTTACGCGCAAAGCAATGGCTGGCCCTGCTGCTGGCGCTGACGCTGTGGCTGTCGGCGCTGCCCGCGGGCCTGGCTGAGGCATTGGAGGCGCCGGTGGCTGAGCTGGGCGAGCTGGCGCTGCCCGGGGAAGATGAGGCTGTCGAGGGGGTGTCAATCCCGTCCGACGAGACCGAAGCCCAGCCCGCTGAGGCCGAGGCCATGCCCGACATGGCGGAGGCCCCGGCGGCGCCCGAAAACGCGGAGACCGGGACGGAAGCCGAGCCCGCGGGAGAGACGGAAGCCGAATCCGCGGGAGAAGGGGAGACCGAGTCCGCAAAGGAAGATGAAACAGCCTCTGCGGAGGGGGAAGCCGACCCTGCGAAGGCGGATGAAGCCGACCCGGCGGCGGAGACCGAACCCACGGACGGGGCCGGGCCGGAGGACGTGCTGGCCGCGGCCTCGGAGGGCTACCGGCTCAACGCCGAGACCCTGCGCCTGGGCGTGAAGGAGACCTGGAGCTTTGCCGTGACGTTCAACGGCGAGGCGGTGTCCGGGGTCAGCTACGCCACCAGCGCGAGCAAGGTGGTCGCCATCACCCAAAAGGGCGTGGCCACCGCCAAGAAGGCCGGCAGCGCCGTGATCACCGCAAAGGGCGAGGGCTTCGAGCTGAGCTGCGCCGTGGAGGTGGTCAAGGCCCCCACCAAGGTCACCATCAGTGACAACAAGGCCGCGATGGGCGCGGGCGAGACGCTTCAGCTGTCGGCCTCCATCCCGGCGGGCACCGCCTCGGCCATCACCTGGAAGACCAGCAAGGCCGCCGTGGCCGCGGTGGACGCCGACGGCCTGGTGACCGCCAAGGCCAAGGGCACGGCCACCATCAGCGCCGTGGCCTGCAACGGCAAGAAGGCGACCTGCAAGGTGACCGTCAAGGCCGCGCCCACCGCCATCGCCTTTGACCGCGACGCGGTGAGCCTGTCCGTGGGCCAGACCTATGTCCCCAAGGTCGCCGTCACAGGCGGCTCCGATACATACGCGCTTACAGTGGAGGGCGACGCCGTGGCAATCGACGGCAATGCCCTGACCGCCCGCGCGGAGGGCAGCGCCGCCGTGACCGCCTCCACCTACAACGGCCTGCGCGCGACGCTGGCGGTGAAGGTGGGCCCCGCGCCGAAAAGCGTGGCCTTCGGCGCGCTGAAGTACGAGATCGGCGTCAAGGAGACGATGACCCTCGAGCCCGTGTTCGACGTGGACACCGGCGCGACGCTGACCTACAGAAGCTCCAATTCAAAGATCGCCGACGTGAGCGCCGCGGGCGTGGTGACGGGCAAGAAGGCCGGTTCGGCCACCGTCACCGTGACCACCCACAACGGCCTCACCGCTTCCTGCCAGGTGCAGGTGTTCACCGCCCCGAGCAAGGTGACGCTGTCCGCCAAGACCGCCACCATCGGCGCGGGCGACAGCTACCCGCTGACCGCGACCCTCCCCGCCAACACCCGCTCCGCGCTGACCTGGAAGTCCAGCGCGCCGGGGGTCGCCACGGTGGATCAGGCGGGCGTGGTCACCGGCGTCGCAAAGGGCAGCGCCACCATCACCGTCACCACCGCCAACAACAAGCGGGCCACCTGCAAGGTGAAGGTCACCGCTCAGCCCACCAAATTGACCCTGTCCGCCGAGCGCCTGGGCATCACCCGGGGCGGCACCGGCACGCTGTCCTGGACGCTGGATACCGGCGAGGGCGAGGTGGCCGTGACCGTGGAGGACGACTCCGTGGTCCAGATCAAGTCCCGCACCGCAAAGAAGGTCACGCTGAAGGGCCTGGCCGTGGGCGAGACGAAGGTGACCTTCGCCACCCTCAACGGCCTCACCGCCGAGGCCGCGGTGCGCGTGACGCCCGTCCCCACCTACATCAGCGTGCCCCACAAGACCGTGAGCCTGGGCGAGGGCCAGACCTACACCATCCAGCCCTACACCGACGCGGGCGAGGGCGTGGCGCTGACCTACACCTCCAGCAAAAAGTCCGTGGCCACGGTCAATGCCGACGGCGTGGTCACAGCGGTCAAGACCGGCACGGCCACCATCACCGTCAAGACCTCGAACAAGCTCACCGCGAAGGTGAAGGTCAAGGTCACAAAGGCCCCGACCTCGCTGTCCATCTCCCCCGCGAGCGCGGTGCTGGCGCCCTACGAGTACGTGGTGCTGGACGTGCGGCAGTCCTCCGGCGCGGACGCCAGGGTGGACTTCACCAGCAGCAATCCCGCCGTGGCCTACGTCAGCGAGGATGGCGTGGTCACCGGCATACTGCCCGGCACGGCTACCATCACCGCTTCGGTGTACACGGGCCTCACCGCCACCTGCCAGGTGACGGTGCCCGGCGCGACGGCCCCCGCGGCCCCCGCCTTCGTCAATCTGAGGACCCTCAACGCCAACACGCTGGAGGCCAGCTGGACCGCCGTGAGCGACGCGGACGGCTACCGGGTCTACGTGGGGACCACCGCCGATCCCGCCGCCGCCACGCTCTACAGCAGCTATGACGCCGGCGTCACCTCGGTCACCTTGCGGGGCATGCAGGCGGGGACCATCTGCCACGTGTTCGTCACCGCCTACAACGGCGACGGCGAGACCGCGATGGCCGACGCCGCCCACGCCCTGGCCAAGACCCCCACGCGCTACAGCGGCTACACCGTGACGCTGAACTACACCGACGGCATACTGATGTCCGCGGGCGACTCCAAGACCCTGACCGCCACGGTCAGCCCCGGCGGCTACACCGGCGACCTGATCTGGGAATCCGGCGGCGGCGCGGTGGCGCTGGCGGGCATCGACGGCGAGGTCTGCCGGGTCAACGCCGAGTATCCCGGCGAGGCCAGCGTGTCGGTGACCCTCGAAAACGGCATGTCCGCCGCCGTGAAGATCCAGGTTCTGGATTCCGAAGACGTGTCCGACGCCAATTTCGTGGCCGTGCAGAAGGCCATTTTGCAGAACGAGAGCCTGCTGAACGAGGACGAGGGCGGCAACGTGATCTGGACGATGATCAACAACCGGCTCACCGCCAGCAGCATGTCAGAGGAGAACGCCGCCTACATCGTTAACACCATCAAGAGTGCGGACGATCTGTTCCGGAGCATCTACGTGTTCGCCATGGGCACCTACGACATCGTCGCCAACGCCGTGCGGGACAAGCACGGCATGACCGTCAGCATGTCCCAGTTCCTGCTGTCCGACAACACCCTGTACCTCACCCGGGGCAATGGCGATGCCAAGGACTACGCCTACACCGCGCTGCACGAGTCCGGCCACGCCGCCGACGCCGCCGCGGTGATGGGCTCCAACCTGGCCTCGGAGTCGGACGAGGGCGCGACGGAGGCGATCCTCTCCGACGTGCGCCAGCTGCTGCTGGACCGCATGGACGAGGCCGCCGCCGACGTCGGGGTCAGCCGCGGCAGCTACAGCGCCGACAAGGTGGCCGACGCCGTGCTGGACTACCGCACCCTCCAGAGCGAGAGCGCCGTGCTGGCGAATCTCACCGCCAACGAGCAGAAGGTGTACCGCCAGGTCATCAGCCTGCTCGCCTCTGAGATGAACGCCACCCTGCCCACCAACAATGGCACCATGGTGTGGGATTCCGTGGAGGGCGCCACCAACTTCGCCGTCAGCGGGCGCTACGGCCACGCCTACATGCTGGATATGCCCCAGTACAAGGACCTGGCCACCTACTACTTCTACGACGAGACCGGCGAGCCCGACATCGTCGCCGAGCCCTGGGCCGAGTTCTACAGCGCCAAGCTCATGCAGGACGCCGCCACCCTGGCCGTCAATGTGGCCTACCTCCCCAAGACCTGCCAGTACTTCACCGAGACCCTGGCCCCCGCCATCCTCTCCGCGCTGAAGAATCTGGTGAAGGTGAAGTGATGGGGGAGGATGGAGATCGATTCCAGTACAGTCCTGGTACGAATTTGGATATGATGAATGAGGAATTAGGAATTAGGAATTAGGAATTAAAATGGCTTGGCTGCGTAGGGGCGGCGATGCGCCGCCCGCCAGGTTGCACATTTCGTGTCGGAATTGGCCGCCCCTGTAACGCGCGGCAGCTGCTTTTTAATTCCTGATTCTTCCAGACAACTTCCCATCTCTCACATCAGGACTATGAGACACTCTGAAACAACCGTTTATCACAACTTTAAGCGAGGCGAATGACGATGAAGCGATGGCTTTGCCTGGTGGGCGTGATGGCCCTGATGATGTGCGGCGCGGGTCTGGCGGAGACCCCGGCGGCGGGGTATTCCACCCCGGGCGAGGACCCCTTTGCCGCGGAGGCCCCGGCTGCCGTTGCGGGCGAGGACCCCTTCGCCGTGGAGGCGGAGGCCCTGACCACCGCTGCCCCGGCCAATCTGGACGCGGACGCGGGGCGGGAGCTGTCCCGCTGGTTCGGCGGCGACATCGCCCAGGCCGCGGCGGAGATCGGCGGGCTGACCCATGAGAGCAGCGACGAGTTCGCCGACAGCTATCTGGGCGACGGCCTCGCTCTCCACGGCAACGGCGGCGTGGTGACCTTCGTGGACCTGCGCCCCGAAAACCTCACCGACACCCTCTGCGGCATCCAGAACGGCATGACCCGCGCCGACGCCCAGAGCCTGATGACGGGCTGCCCGCTGATGTGGGATTACGAGGAGGAGCTGTGCTGGCTCATCCGCGCCGACGCGCAGGACGAGCTCCGCGACGAGATCCTGGTGGTCTTTTTCGACGAAAACGCCCGGGTCGCCGGGGCATGGTATCGCGTGGCGGGCGTATAACAAGCGATTTCTGTGCAAGAGTGGGGAGTGGAGAGTGAAATGGCGGGCTGACGCGGTTTCAATCAGATGACGTCAGCCGCTATTTAACGCTCCACTCTCCACTTTCAACGCATATACCCGGCCTGGGACAGCTTTGTCCTCCAAACGCCTGTATCATTCCCCGCGTTTTCCCTGGTCGATAACTTAACAGGCCGTATGCTATCATATTCCGGCGAGGGGGTGCGGGCATGATCATATTGGGGATCGACCCGGGGCTGGCGACGCTGGGCTACGGGGTCATCGAGGTGGTCAACGACAAGCGGCGGTTGATACAGTACGGCACGCTGACCACGCCCGCGGGACAGCCCATGCCCCAGCGGCTGCGGGCCATCTTCCAGGGCATGAACCAGCTGATGGACATCTATCAGCCCGACGACGTGGCCTTCGAGGAGCTGTTCTTCTCCAAGAACATCACCACCGGCATGGCGGTTTCCGCGGCGCGGGGGGTGGCGCTGGTGGCGGTGGTGCAGCGCACCGACAACCTCTATGAGTACACGCCCATGCAGATCAAGCAGGCCGTCACCGGCTACGGCGGCGCGGACAAGCATCAGGTGCAGCAGATGGTGCGGATGCTTCTTAATATGAAGGAAATCGCCCGCCCCGACGACGCCGCCGACGCCCTGGCCGTGGCGCTGACCCACGCCAATTCCATGCACATGAAGAAGATGTTCAAGATCCAGTAGGAGGGAAAGCTATGTTTGCGCATTTCGACGGCATCGTGGCCGAAAAGACGGCGGATTCCATCGTGCTGGACGTGGGCGGGGTGGGATACCTGCTCAGCGTCAGCGGCGCGACCCTCCAGCAGTGCCCGGCGGTGGGGGAGCGGTTCAAGCTCTACAGCGTGCTGAACGTGCGGGAGGACGCCATGGAGCTGTTCGGCTTCTACAGCCGCGAGGAAAAGAAGATGTACGAGCGGCTGCGCGGCGTCAACGGCGTGGGCAGCCGGACCGCGCTGCAAATACTGTCCTCCCTGAGCGTGAGGGATCTGTCCCTGGCGCTGGTCACCGGCGACGCCTCCGCGCTGACCCGGGTCCCCGGCATCGGAAAGAAGATCGCCCAGCGGCTCGTGCTGGAGCTGAAGGACAAGGTGGACAACGACGAGCTCACCGGCGCGGGGGCGTCCGTTGTGCCCAAGACCGAGGCCGGTCCCGAGGCCGAGGCCGTCGCCGCCCTCACCGCCCTGGGCTACAGCGCCGCCGAGGCCGCCAAGGCCATCGGCAGGGTCGCCGGTCAGACCGAAAAGACCGACGAGCTGATCTTCCTTGCGCTCAAGAGCCTGGGATAAAAATAAGAACGCCGCGTGTTGACGTTCTCGGATGGATATGTTATAATGAAAGCGACAGGAAGGGATGACGCCTTTGACCGGGCTACCCTCTCCCGTAGGATTCAGGCCGCCAGCCAGTTACGCAGGATGGCGGCCAATGCATTACCTTATTTCTTGTTGCCTAAGCTGACCGCAGCCAGCGTCAGCGTGATAATCATTATCACAAGTGATAGGATCTCAAAATCCGACATGATTATCACCCCCTCTTTTGTACGAGTACATCAGAGGAGAGGTAAGCCAAGCGCCATCTTTTCCTTCCTGTCCAAGCCCTCGCGGGCTTTTTTATTTTATCATATGAGAAACTGCCCTGTCAGCAATTGGCCGAGTTAAAAGTTGGTAAAACCGCCCGTGAATCGAATTCTTAATTTGCAAACAGGGTCTGTATGGGCTATAATAGATAAGGTCTGTACGGGGTATCTCTGTGCGCGTGTGCCGGAATGGCGCGGGAGATGCGAAACCCGGCGGACTGTGAATGGGATGAACCGGGAGGTTGCGGCGAGGAATCACCGCCATATGATACCCCAAGCCGGTAATTTCCGGGGACTATGTCCGCAGATCGGACGACGGAGCTCATGCCCGTCGAACAAAAAAATAATAGGACACGCCCGGCAGCGTGTGCATGAGTTCAACAGGAGGAAAAACCATGGCAAACCAGAAGATCCGCATCAAGCTCAAGGCCTATGAACATTCGATCATCGACCAGAGCGCGCAGCGCATTGTGGAAGTGGCCAAGCGCACCGGCTCCAGGGTTTCGGGCCCCATCCCGCTGCCCACCGAGAAGGAGATCGTGACCATCCTGCGCTCCCCCCACAAGGACAAGGATTCCCGCGAGCAGTTCGAGATGCGCACCCACAAGCGCCTGATCGACATCCTGCGGCCCACCCCCCAGACGGTAGACGCTCTGACCAAGCTGGATCTGCCGGCTGGCGTTGAGATCGAGATCAAGCTGTAATGAGGTAGGGCTGACGGACGCGCTCTCCGGGGACCTCCTGCGTAGTTCGCGGATGATCGTCCGAATGAAGCCTGAAGGCATTGCGGCTTATCAATACAAACTGCGTGAAGCGGTTTGGTTAAAAAGGTAGAGAGGTGTAACCATGAAAAAGGCAATTCTCGGCAAAAAGATCGGCATGACCCAGATCTTCGTGGACGACGGACGTCTGGTGCCGGTCACCGTCGTGGTCGCCGGCCCCTGCACCGTGACAATGGTGAAGACCGAGCAGACCGACGGCTATGAAGCGGTACAGGTCGGTTTCGACGAGCTCTCCGAGCAGAGGGCCAAGAAACTGCTCAACAAGCCCGAGCAAGGTCACTTCGCCAAGGCCGGCGTGAAGCCCGCCCGGCATCTGCGCGAGTTCCGGTTTGAGGATATCTCCGGCTACTCCGTGGGCGATACCATCAAGTGCGACGTCTTCGCCGAGGGCGACAAGATCGATGTCATCGGCACCAGCAAGGGCCACGGCTACACCGGCGCCATCCAGCGCTGGAACCAGCACACCGGTCCCATGGGCCACGGCTCCAAGTACCATCGCGGCGTGGGCTCCCTGAGCGCCAACTCCGACCCCTCCCGCGTGTTCAAGAACAAGCACATGGCCGGCCAGTACGGCGGCGATCGCGTCACCGTGCAGAACCTTGAGGTCGTCAAGGTGGACGCCGAGCGCAACCTGCTCATGATCAAGGGCGCGATCCCCGGCGCGAACGGCAGCCTGGTGATGGTCCGCGACGCGGTCAAGGGTTAATAGGAGGACGCAATCATGGCAAACGTTAAAGTATTCAACATGCAGGGCGCTTCCGTTGGCGAGCTCGCGCTCTCCGACGAGGTATTCGGCTCTGAAATCCACGTCAGCGCTATGCACGCTGTGGTGCGCGCCTATATGAACGCGCAGCGCCAGGGCACCCAGTCGGCCCGCACCCGCACCGAGGTTCGTGGCGGCGGCCGCAAGATCTATCGCCAGAAGGGCACCGGCAATGCGCGTCATCATGGCCGCAGGGCGCCCCAGTTCACCCACGGCGGCGTGGTGTTCGCCCCCAAGCCCCGTGACTATCGCATCAGCGTGCCCCGCAAGGTTCGCCGCCTTGCCATGAAGAGCGCGCTGACCTCGAAGGTTCAGGATCAGGACATCATCGTGGTGGACAACATCACCCTGACCGAGGCCGAGGCCAAGACCAAGAACGTCGTCAAGATGCTCAAGGCTCTGGGCGCCGACAAGAAGGCCCTGATCGTGACCAAGGATGTGGAGCCCATGGTGGTTCGCGCCGCGAACAACATCGAGGGCGTTCAGACCACCTTCGTGGGTTCCCTCAACGTGGTGGACATCCTGAATTGCGACAAGTTCATCATTTCCCAGGACGCCGTGAAGCTGGTTGAGGAGGTTTACGCGGAATGAAGAGCGCATATGACATCATCAAAAAGCCGGTCCTGACCGAAAAGTCCTATATGGACATGGCCCAGAAGAAGTACACCTTCGAGGTGGACATCCACGCCAACAAGACCGAGATCAAGCAGGCGCTTGAGACCGTGTTCGAGGGCGTGAAGATCGATTCCGTAAACACCATGCGGACCATCGGCAAGATCAAGCGCCAGGGCCGCTACTCCGGCCGGACCCCCGAGGTCAAGAAGGCCATCGTCACCCTGAAGAAGGATTCCAAGGCGATCCCGTTCTTCGAGGGCATGGAGACCGAGGAAGAATAATTCCCCTCTCCCACATTCAGCAATAAGGGAATCTTCCCTTTGAGGCCAAAAGGCCTCCACAATGGCAAGGCTCGCCGAAAAGGAGCTACAAAAAAGAAAGGGAGTAACAGACTATGGCCATTCGAGTCTACAAGCCGACCTCGCCCGCGCGGCGCTTCATGTCGGTGCTGACTTTCGAAGAGATCACCAAGAAGACGCCTGAGCGTTCCCTGACCACCGACCTGCGCCATCGCGCCGGCCGCAACAACCAGGGCAAGATCACCGTCCGCCACCAGGGCGGCGGCGCGCGCAGGAAGTACCGCATCATCGACTTCAAGCGCATGAAGAACGACGGCATTCCCGCCACCGTGAAGGCGATCGAGTACGATCCCAACCGCACCTGCTTCATCGCCCTGCTCTACTACGCCAATGGCGACAAGAGCTACATCCTGGCCCCCCTGGGCCTGAAGGTGGGCGACACCGTGATGTCCGGCCCCACCGCCGACATCAAGCCCGGCAACTGCCTGCCCATCGCCAACATCCCCCTGGGCACCCTGATCCACAACATTGAGATCAAGATCGGCCGCGGCGGCCAGATGGTCCGCTCCGCCGGCACCGCCGCTCAGGTCATGGCCAAGGAAGGCGAGTACGCCCAGATCCGCCTGCCCTCCGGCGAGGTGCGCAAGGTGTCCATGAACGCCCGCGCCACCATCGGCCAGGTCGGCAACACCGATCACTCCAACGTCCGCATCGGCAAGGCCGGCCGGAAACGCCACATGGGCGTCCGCCCCACCGTCCGCGGCGTCGTCATGAACCCCTGCGATCACCCGCACGGCGGCGGCGAAGGCCGTTCCCCCGTGGGTATGCCCGCTCCGATGTCCCCGTGGGGCAAGAAGACCCAGGGCGTCAAGACCCGCAAGCATCGCAAGTATTCTGACAAGCTGATCGTCAGCCGCCCCAATAAGAAGTAAGCCTGAAAGGAGGCAAACCCAATGAGCAGATCTGTTAAAAAGGGTCCTTTCATTCAGCCCGCGCTGCTGAAGCGCGTTCAGGAGCTGAATGCGGCCGGCGACAAGAAGGTCCTCAAGACCTGGAGCCGCGCCTCTACCATCTTCCCGGATTTCATCGGCCACACGGTTGCCGTCCATGACGGCCGCAAGCATGTTCCGGTATACGTTACCGAGGATATGGTCGGACATAAGTTCGGCGAATTCGCCCCCACCCGCACCTTCCGCGGCCATGCCGGCGAAAAGGCGTCGTCCCGCAAGTAACGTAAAGGAGTGTAATTGTTATGGCAACTCGTATTAAAGAGAAGGCCGCGGCCCGCAAGGCAAACGCCGACAAGCGTCCGCACGCCACCGCCAAGTACGTCCGCGTTGCTCCCCGCAAGGCGAAGATCGTCGTCGATCTGATCCGCGGCAAGCAGGTGGACGACGCGCTGGCCATCCTCATGTATACGCCCAAGAGCGCGTCTCCCGTGGTCGAGAAGCTTTTGAACAGCGCTATCGCCAACGCCGAGAACAAGGACATGGATCGCTCCTCCCTGTATGTCGCGGAGGTCTACGCAAACCAGGGCCCGACGCTGAAGCGTTACTGGGCGCGTTCCCACGGTCGTGCCGACATGATCAAGAAGCACACCAGCCACATTACGATCGTGCTCGACCAGAAGTGAGGGAGGATATAAAATGGGACAGAAAGTTAATCCCCATGGCGCGCGCGTTGGTGTCATCCTCGACTGGAGCACCAAGTGGTACGCAGGGAAAAAGGATTTTTCCAACAACCTGATCGAAGATTACAAGCTGCGCAATCTTCTCAAGGATAAGCTGAACACCGCGGGCATCTCCCGCATCGATATCCAGCGTTCCGGCGCGAAGCTGCACATCGCCGTGTACACCGCCAAGCCCGGCATCGTCATCGGCAAGGGCGGCGCGGGCGTCGAGGCCCTGAAGAAGGAGCTCGAGGCCTACACCGGCCGTCAGGTTGGCCTGGACATCATGGAGATCAAGAACCCCGACACCGACGCCCAGCTGGTTGCCGAGAACATCGCCCAGCAGCTGGAAAAGCGCATCTCCTTCCGTCGCGCGATGAAGCAGTCCATCGCCCGCGCGATGAAGGCCGGCGCCAAGGGTGTCAAGACCAGCTGCTCCGGCCGTCTGGGCGGCGCGGACATCGCCCGCTCCGAAGGCTATCACGAGGGTTCCATCCCGCTTCAGACCCTGCGCGCCAACATTGACTACGGCTTTGCCGAGGCCAAGACCACCTATGGCCGCGTGGGCGTGAAGGTTTGGATCTACAAGGGCCAGGTGCTGCCCATCAACGGCAAGAAGGTGCTGGTTGGGTACACCGATTTGAAGAGCCCGTTCGCCGGGCGCGGCGACCGTCGCCGCAGAGATGATCGCGGCCCCCGCGGTGAGCGCAGGGATCGCAACGATCGGCCCGAGCGCAAGGAAGGAGGCAATTAAGCCATGCTGATGCCCAAGAGAGTGAAGCACCGCAAGCAGATGCGCGGCCGCATGAAGGGCAAGGCCCAGCGCGGCAACTTCCTGGCCTACGGTGATTACGGTATCGTCGCTACCCAGCCCGGCTGGGTGACCTCCAACCAGATCGAGGCCGCCCGTCAGGCCATGACCCGCCGCACCAAGCGTGGCGGCCAGGTCTGGATCAAGATCTTCCCCGACAAGCCCGTGACCGCGAAGCCGGCCGAGACCCGAATGGGTTCCGGTAAGGGCGCTCCGGAGTACTGGGTGTCCGTCGTAAAGCCCGGCCGCGTGCTGTTCGAGATGGCCGGCGTGCCCGAGGAGGTTGCCCGCGAGGCTCTGCGCCTGGCCGGTCACAAGCTCCCCATTACGACCAAGTTCATCAAGCGTGAAGAAGTGAAATCGGAGGGTGGTGAAGAGCAATGAAGACCAAGGACGAACTGAAGGCTCTGCAGGCCAAGACCATGGCCGAGCTCGACACCGATCTGAAGGATAAGAAGAGCGAGCTTTTCAACCTGCGGTTCCAGAAGGCCACCGGTCAGCTGGAGAACACCGCGGCCATTCGCGAGTGCAAAAAGAGCATCGCGCGGGTCAAAACCGTCATCCGTCAGCGCGAGCTGGCCGGTAAGAATGCTTAAGGAGGCAACTGACAATGGCTGAAGCAAGAGGAATGCGCAAGACGCGCACCGGCGTGGTTGTTTCCGACAAGATGGACAAGACCATCGTCGTAGAGATCCGCACCCGCGTGCGTCATCCGCTGTATGGCAAAATCATGAACCGTACCAATAAGATCAAGGCCCACGACGAGAACAATGAGTGCGGCATCGGCGATACCGTCCGCGTCATGGAGACCCGTCCGCTCAGCAAGGACAAGCGTTGGCGCCTGGTCGAGATCATCGAAAAGGCGAAGTAAGCCGCTACAAGGAGGAAGAGTAATATGATTCAGCCTCAAACCCGTTTGAAGGTGGCCGATAATTCCGGCGCTAAGGAAATCATGTGCTTCCGCGTGCTGGGCGGCTCCTTCCGCCGCACCGGCAGCGTCGGCGACGTGATCGTCGCGTCCGTCAAATCCGCGACCCCCGGCGGCACGGTGAAGAAGGGCGAGGTCGTCAAGGCCGTCATCGTTCGCACGAAGAAGCAGTATCGCCGTCCGGATGGCACCTACATCCGCTTCGACGACAACGCAGCCGTCATCATCAACGAACAGAAGCAGCCCAGGGGCACCCGCATCTTTGGGCCCGTGGCTCGCGAGCTCCGTGAACGCGATTATATGAAGATCGTGTCGCTGGCTCCCGAAGTGCTTTAATGGAGGTGCACCATGGCAGCTAAGCTCAATATAAAGGTCGGCGATACCGTCAAGGTCATTGCCGGCACCGACAAGAACAAGAAAGACAACACCGGCAAGGTTCAGAAGGTGTTCCCCGAGACCGGCAGGATCATCGTCGAGGGCATGAACATGGTGAAAAAGCACCAGAAGCCCCGTGGACAGGGCATGCCCGGCGGTATCATCGAAAAGGAAGCGCCCATCGACGCCTCCAATGTGATGGTGATTTGCCCCAAGTGCGGCAAGCCCACCCGTGTCGGCCATGTGTTTATCGAAGGCGAAGGCAAGACCTCCCGCCGCAAGCGCCGCATGTGCAAGAAGTGCAAAGCGGTGTTTGACAACTGATAAGGAGGATCGGCACAATGGCAAGATTAAAGGATAAGTACCGCGCTGAAGTGGTTCCGGCGCTCAAGCAGCGCTTCAACTATAAAAACGTCATGGAGATCCCCCGCCTCGAGAAGATCGTCATCAACATGGGTCTGGGCGACTGCAAGGACAACGCCAAGGCTCTGGAGCAGGCCGTGGGCGAGCTGGAGATCATCGCCGGCCAGAAGCCGCTGGTGACCAAGGCCAAGAAATCCATCGCGAACTTCAAGCTGCGCGCCGGCATGAACGTGGGCGCCAAGGTCACCCTTCGCGGCGACCGCATGTATGAATTCACCGACAAGCTCGTCAGCATCGTGCTTCCCCGCGTGCGCGACTTCCGCGGCGTGTCCGCCAAGGCCTTCGACGGCCGCGGCAACTACGCCCTGGGCGTGCGTGAGCAGCTGATCTTCCCCGAGATCGAGTACGATAAGGTTGAAAAGATCCGCGGCATGGAGATGATCTTCGTCACCACCGCCAAGACCGACGAGGAAGCCAAGGAACTGCTCCGCCTTCTGGGCATGCCGTTCCAGCAGGCTTGATCTAAAGGAGGATATTCATCGTGGCTAAGACAAGTATGAAGATCAAGCAGGCCCGGCCCGCTAAGTTCTCCACCCGCGCCTATACCCGCTGCCGCATCTGCGGCCGTCCCCACTCCGTGCTGCGCAAGTACGGCGTGTGCCGCATCTGCTTCCGCGAGCTGGCCTATGCGGGCCAGATCCCGGGCGTTCGCAAGGCCAGCTGGTAATCTGGCAATTCTAAGGAGGTAACAAAATGGCTGTTATTAATGATCCCATCGCAGATATGCTCACCCGTATCCGCAATGGCCTGATTGCCAGACATGACGCCGTCACGATCCCCGCTTCCAACATGAAGAAGGCGATCGCGAAGATCCTGCTGGACGAAGGCTACATCAAGTCTTGTGATTATATCGACGACGGCCTCCAGGGACAGATCAAGGTGACCCTGAAGTACGTCGAGGGCAAGGAATCCGTCATCAAGGGCCTCAAGCGCATCTCCAAGCCCGGCCTGCGCGTCTACGCCAAGTCGGACGAGATCCCGAAGGTTCTGGGCGGACTGGGCATCGCCATCGTCTCCACGTCCAAGGGCGTGATGACCGACAAGGCCGCGCGCAATGCCGGCGTCGGCGGCGAAGTGCTGGCCTACATTTGGTAAGAGAGTTGGAGGTGCACTAGAATGAGTCGAATCGGCAGGCTTCCGATTCCGGTCCCCGCTGGGGTGACCGTGACGATCGACGAGGACAACAACGTCACCGTCAAGGGTCCCAAGGGTGAACTGAGTCAGAAGGTTAACAAGGATATCAAGGTCGAACAGGTCGGCGCCGAGGTCATCGTGTCCCGTCCTTCCGACAGCAAGCCTCACCGCTCGATGCATGGTTTGTATCGCTCCCTCATCAATAACATGGTTGTTGGTGTCACCAAGGGATTCGAGAAGACCCTGGCCATCGAGGGCGTCGGCTGGCGCGTGGCTGAGTGGAACAAGAACCAGCTCAACATCGCCATCGGCTTCTCCCATCCCGTGATCGTGGACGCGCCCGAAGGCATCGAATTCGATGTGGACAAGTCCAATGTGAAGATCACCGTCAAGGGCATCGACAAGCAGGCCGTCGGCGCCATCGCCGCCGACATCCGCGCCATCCGCAAGCCCGAGCCCTATCACGGCAAGGGCATCCGGTATGAGAACGAGGTCGTCCGCCGCAAGGAAGGCAAGGCCGGTAAGAAGTAATAAGGGAGGTAACCGCACATGTTTAATAAGCGTGATCGCAATGAGGTTCGCAAGATCCGTCACGAGCGCGTGCGCAAAAAGATCAGCGGGACGCCCGAACGGCCCCGGCTTTGCGTATATCGTTCCAACAAGCACATCTATGCTCAGGTCATCGATGATGTCGCCGGCAACACCCTGGCCGCCGCCTCTACCGTTGAGAAGGAGATCGCTTCTCAGCTGGGCGAGGTCGACAAGAAGGGCGAGGCCAAGCTCGTCGGCAAGATCGTCGCTGAGCGCGCCGTCAAGGCCGGCATCACCGATGTCGTGTTTGACCGCGGTGGCTATATCTACACCGGTCGCGTGGCCGAGCTTGCCGCTGGCGCTCGCGAGGGCGGTCTGAACTTCTAAGAGAGGAGAACAATCGCATGCAGCGCAATGAGCAAGTAAGCGAATATAATGAGAAATTGGTCGCGGTCAACCGCGTATCCAAGACCGTCAAGGGCGGCCGCAACATGCGCTTCTCCGCGCTGATGGTCGTCGGCGACGAGAAGGGCAAGGTCGGCTGCGGCATGGGCAAGGCCGTTGAAATCCCCGAGGCCATCCGCAAGGGCCTGGAGGACGCCAAGAAGTCCATGATCACCGTGCCCATGGACGGCACCACCATCCCCCACGAGGTCGTGGGCGTGTTCGGCACCGGCAAGGTCAAGCTCCTGCCCGCTCCCGAAGGTACCGGCGTTATCGCCGGCGGCCCGGTCCGCGCGGTTCTGGAGGCCTGCGGCATCAAGGACATCGTGACCAAGTCCATCGGCTCCAACAACCCGATCAACATGGTTCGTGCCACCCTGGCAGGTCTGAAGCAGCTTCGCAGCGCCGAACAGGTTGCGGCGATGCGCGGCAAGACCGTCGAAGAGCTGCTCGGTTAAGGGGGTAAACGAAAATGAAGCTTAAGATTACGCAGACCAAGTCCACCATCGCCTGCCTGAAGGATCAGATCGCCACCGTGAAGGCGCTGGGCCTCCATCACGTCGGCCACACCGTCGTGAAGGACGATTCCCCCGCCATCCGCGGCATGATCTTCAAGGTCAAGCACATGGTCAAGGTCGAAGAGATTGCAGAGTAAGGAGGTCAACCCGACATGAAACTTCATGATTTGAAACCCGCTGAGGGCGCGACCACTGCCCGCAAGCGTCTGGGTCGCGGCGTAGGCTCCGGTTTGGGCAAGACCTCCGGCAAGGGCCACAAGGGCGCGAAGGCCCGCTCCGGCGGCGGCAAGCGGCCCGGCTTCGAGGGCGGCCAGATGCCCCTGACCATGAGGCTGCCCAAGCGCGGCTTCACCAACAAGTGGCGCGTGGAGTACGCCACCGTCAACGTCGATCGCCTCAACATCTTTGAGGATGGCGCTGTCGTATCTCCTGTCGAGCTGATCCAGGCCGGCATCCTGAAGAACGTTCAGGACGGCGTGAAGATCCTCGGCAACGGTGAGATCACCAAGAAGCTGACGGTGCAGGCGAACAAGTTCACTGCGTCGGCAAAGGAAAAGATCGAGGCGGCAGGCGGGAAAGTCGAGGTGTTCTGATATGCGGGAAACCTTGAAGAACGCATGGAAGATCGTCGACCTTCGCAAGAAGATCCTCTACACCCTGGGCATGCTCCTTCTGTACCGCGTGCTGTGCTTCATCCCCACCCCCGGCGTTGACACCACGTTCATCTCCCAGGCGGTGGAGAACTACAGCCTGCTGGGCTTCATCAATTCGATGACCGGCTCCAACCTGTCCAACTTCAACATCATGGCCATGGGCATCACCCCGTACATCAACGCGAGCATCATCATGCAGCTGCTGTGCGTGGCGATCCCGAAGCTGGAGGAGATGCAGAAGGAGGGCGAGGAGGGCCGCAAGAAGATCGCCCAGATCACCCGCTACGTCACCGTGGGCCTCGGCTTCATCCAGGCCATCGCCCTGACCATCGGCCTGCACACCAGCGCCACGGGCGGCTTCCTGAGCTACCTGACCATCGGCCTGTGCCTGGCTGCCGGTACCGCCATCGCCATGTGGATGGGTGAGCGCATCACCGAAAACGGCATTGGCAACGGCATCTCCCTGCTGATCATGGCGGGCATCATCTCCAACCTGGCCCACGCCGTGATCACCAACATCTACAACATCTTCGCCAATCCCACCGTGGTCAACATCCCCGCGATGATCGCTTCGCTGGTGGTGTTCCTGGTGCTGATCGTCGGCATCGTGTTCGTCGATCTGGGCGAGCGCCGCATCCCGATCCAGTATGCCAAGCGCATGGTGGGCCGCAGGATGTACGGCGGCCAGTCCACCCACATCCCGCTGAAGCTGAACGCCTCCGGCGTGCTGCCCCTGATCTTCGCCAACGCGATCATGCAGTTCCCCGCCACCATCCTGGCGTTCTTCCCCAATTCCGCGGCGAACCAGTGGTGGCAGAGCCACGTCAGCTCCCAGCATCTGCTGTATCAGCTGATCTTCGCGCTGATGATCTTCGGCTTTACCTTCTTCTATTCCGAGATCAGCTTCAACCCCGTTGAGATCTCCAAGAACATCCAGGCGAACGGCGGCATGATTCCCGGCATTCGCCAGGGCAAACCCACCAGCGACTTCATCAAGAAGATCACCCGGCGCATCACCATGTTCGGCGCCATCTATCTGGCCGTGCTGGCTGTGATCCCCATGATCATCTATTCCATCGCTGGCGTCAGCCTGCCCTTCGCGGCTTCCTCCCTGCTGATCGCGGTTTCCGTCGCCATGGAGACCATGCGTGAGCTGGAGAGCCAGATGCTCATGCGGCATTACAAGGGCTTCCTGCAGTGACCTCTGGAGGTTAGTTATGAAATTGATCTTCTTAGGCCCTCCCGGCGCGGGCAAGGGCACCCAGGCTGCGGGCGTGAGCGCGCATCTGCGCGTGCCCCATATCTCCACGGGGGATATGTTCCGCTCCGCCATCCGTAACGCGACCCCGGTGGGTCTTGAAGCCAAGAAGTACCTCGACGCGGGCGAGCTTGTGCCCGACAGCGTGGTCATCGACATGGTGCGCGAGCGCCTGTCGATGGCCGACTGCCAGGACGGCTACCTGCTGGACGGATTCCCCCGCACGGTGGACCAGGCGGTGGCGCTGGACGAGATCTCCGCGCCCGACGCCGTGGTGGACATCCAGGTGCTCGATGAACGCCTGATGGACCGCCTCACCGGCCGCCGCATCTGCGAGAAGTGCTCGGGAACCTTCCATATCTCCAAGCTGGCTGATGAACACATCTGCCCCGTGTGCGGCGGCGCGGTTTATCAGCGCGACGACGACCAGCCCGAGACCATCAGCGTCCGCCTGCGCGCCTATCACGAGCAGACGGAGCCCCTGATCGGCTACTATTCCGGGCAGGATCAGAAGAGCCGCCCCGGCGAGAATCGCCTGAAGATCGTCAACGGCGACTTAAAACCGGAGGATGTTTTCAGAGCCATCCTCGCGACGCTGGAGTAACTGCATGATCACCATTAAAAACGAATCACAGATAGAGAAGATGCGCAAGGCCGGCGTGCTGCTGCACGACGTGCTGGAGGCCCTGCGCAGGGAGATCGAACCGGGCGTCACCACGCTGCATCTGGACCAGCTGGCTGAAAAGCTGATCCGCCAGGCGGGCGCCATCCCATCCTTCAAGGGCTTCGAGGGCTTTCCCTTTTCGATCTGTGCTTCCGTAGACGATCAGGTCGTTCACGGCTTTTCCAACAAGAAGCCTCTTCGCAAGGGCCAGCTCCTGTCCGTGGATTGCGGCTGCATACTCGATGGCTGGCAGTCCGACAGCGCGTTTTCCGTGCTGGTGGGCGGCGGCTCGAAGGAGGCCCAGCAGCTGGTGGACGTCACCGAACGCTGCTTCTGGCTGGGAGCCCAGCAGGCCGTCGCCGGGAATCACCTGGGCGACATCGGCCACGCGATCCAAACCTACGCCGAATCCTTCGGCTACGGCGTCATCCGGGACCTGTGCGGACATGGCATTGGCACCGAGATGCACGAGGACCCCAACGTGCCCAACTACGGCCGCGCCGGACGCGGCGTCAAGCTGGAGGCGGGCATGACCATCGCCATCGAGCCCATGATCTCCGCGGGCACCTGGAAGGTGTACCAGGAGGACGACGGCTGGACGGTGGTCACCCGGGACGGCAGCCTGTGCTCCCACTACGAGCACACCCTGCTGATCACAGACGGGGAGCCCGAGATACTTTCGTATCCTGGTATGAAGGTGTCGGAGGTACTGCGATGAACCGTCTGCCCATTGAGGTCGGGAGCGTGGTCAGGTCACTGGCCGGACGCGACCAGGGACGGCTGTTCCTGGTGGTCCAGGAGCTGGACGATGACTTCGTCATGGTCGCCAATGGCGCCCTGCGGGGGATCGATCGTCAAAAGAAAAAGCGCCGCAAGCACTTAAAGCCCACCGGGGCCACGGTGCGGGCGCTTCAAGAACGGCTCTCCCGTGGGGAGTCCGTGGAGGATCATGAGCTGCGCGCATGGTTGCGTGAGGAGGAGGAAAAGTTTGTCCAAGTCTGATGTTATCGAAGTGGAAGGCGTTGTCACTGAATCCTTTCCCAACGCCATGTTTGAAGTACAGCTGCCCAACGGGCACAAGATACTCGCGCACGTCTCCGGAAAGATGCGCATGAACTACATCCGCATTTATCCCGGCGACAAGGTTACCATTGAGCTCTCGCCCTATGATCTGACCCGCGGTCGCATCACCTGGCGCTCCAAGAGCTAAAAACAGATATTTAGAGGAGGCGGTATCATGAAAGTGAGACCTTCCGTGAAGCCTATCTGCGAAAAGTGCAAGATCATCAAGCGCAAGGGCCGCGTCATGGTCATTTGCGAGAACCCCAAGCATAAGCAGAAGCAGGGCTGATGCCCATTCACCCGCCCGCCGCGATTAGCGGCGGGCGAACGCTGTTTTGGGGGCTTGCGGATGTGCCGTGCAAATGGTACAATACAGACAGGGGGTCTTTGAAATGTGCAAGGCCATGGAGGATATGCGGAACGAGGCGCTGGAGCTCGGCAGAATCGAGGGCCGCGCGGAGGGCCGTGCGGAGGGCCGCGCCGAAGGCCGCAGGAACATGCTGCTTGAGAATGTGCGGCAGCTGAAGGCAAAGCTGGGGTTGAGCGACCAGCAGGTGAAGGATGCGTTGAGCATTTCCAGCGACGACTGGCAGCTGATCGCGGATATGATATGATGCTCCTCCAAAATACAGACATATGAAGAGGAATGGCGCTGTGGCCATTCCTCATCATATGTCTATGGAAGTCAGCGGCGGCTGGATCAGGCAGTCCGCGCCGCGGCGGTGGCAGTGCTCGGCCAGCAGGCGGAAGGATTCGCCGCTGTCCTCGATGAAGCGGGGCATGCCGCGGACGGGACGGGTCAGCGGGGAGAAGAAGTTGTCCCAGTGGATGGGGATGACCAGGCGCGGGCCGACCTTGTCCACGGTCTCCTCCCAGAAGCGGCTGCGCACGTCGGCGGGGGCCTTGGACAGGCCGGAGACGCCCAGGAACAGCACGTCGGCGCGGATGCCGTCCAGCTGGCCCTGGATGAAGTTGAAGCTGGGGCGGATCAGGTAGCTGCGGTTGCCGTGGCGTACCAGGAAATCGTAGGAGCCGCCCTCCCTGTAGTCACGCTTTCGGGCGGGCTGAATCAGCGGCGCGTCGATGGTCTGGCCCAGGTCGTTGTTGAAGGGGGTGGCCTTGGAGTGGAGGGAGGGGAGGGCGACGACCTCGAAGCCGCCGATGCGGTCGGGCTGGCCGAACAGGCGAAGCTGGTCCTCGGGCAGCATGCCGCCCCGACCCACGTTCAGCGCGGACACCGAGCCGACGATGGCCGCCCCGGTCCGTCGGGCGAAGTAGGGTGCGTCCATCACGTGGTCGTAATGGGTGTGGGAGATGAATATGGCCCGCAGGCGGTTGAGGCGGAAGCGCTCGATCAGTTCGTCCGCCAGCGCAGCATCGGTCTGCAGCTTGCCCAGCAGGCAGCGGAGCATGGAGGGGCGGGTGATGTGGCAGTCGAACAGCAGCTGGTCCTGCCCGTCGTCAAACAGCAGCATGGTGGTTCCGAAATAGGTGATCCTCATGGGCGACCTCCCTCGGCGAAGCGGTCTTTATGACCGGTGGAAGAGTCGAACGCCGATCCAGATGCAGACGGGGAAGCTGATCAACAGCGCCACGAACCCCAGCGTCACGTTGAACAGGCCGTAGATCCCGCCGCTCAGCGGGGCGAGGGCGACCACGGCCATCACCCTGGCGAAGGCGGCGGCGTAGGCGCGCTTGTCCTTGGGGTCTGTCGCGTGGCCGCGGGGGATGAGCTGGTAGTCCTTCGTCAGCGCCAGGAGTCCGGCGTACAGCAGTAGAGCTCCGGAAAAGCAGAACATCAGTATGGAGAAGGGCTGCATGGTCTAACCTCCTATGGAAAGGCCGTTGAGCGCGCAGGCGAATACGATGGAGGGAAGCAGGTTGGCCACACGGACGGTCCCGGGCCAGACCAGGTTCACGCCCACGCAGCAGATGAGTATGTTGCCCACCATGGACAGGCCGTCCAGCACCGACGGGGTCATCAGCCCGGACAGCGCCGCCGCCAGCAGCGTCACCCCGCCCTGGAGCACAGCGACCGGGATAAAGGCGAAGATGCAGCCCTTGCCCATGGACGAGGCCATGATGAGTATGATGACGAAGTCCAGCACGGCCTTGGCGAACAGCGTGGCGTGGTCGCCGTAGATGCCGTCCTGTATGGAGCCCATGATGGCCATGGCCCCGATGCACACGGTGAGCGACGCGGTGACGAAGCCGTTGATGAAATGACTGTCGCCGTCGCTGCCGGTCTTGTGGCGCAGCCACGCGCCGAAGCGCTCGAAGCGGGCGTCGATGTCGATAAGCTCGCCCGTCACCGCCCCCAGCACCAGGGACAGGATCACGGTCATGGAGCCCACGACATTCAGGGTCGCGCCGCCGTCCGCGGAGGTCAGCATCCGGGCGAAGGTTCCCGACGCCCCCAAGAAGATGGTGGAAAAGCCCGTGGCCTTGATGACCGTCTCCTGCATGCGGTCGTTGATGAGCCGCTTGGCGAACAGTCCGATGATGCCGCCGAAAATGACCGCAAGCGCGTTGACGATGGTGCCCAAACCCTTCATGGTTGCGCCTTCCTTGCTTTGGTATGGCGGCAGTATAGCATATCAATGTAAAGTTATGGGGGACGGAAATGCCCGCTTAACCTGTGGGTGCTACAATGGCAGTATCTGATAGGAAAGAAAGATTGCACATGAGCAAGCAAA
>Ga0256404_1003698_pt1 | contig 30350 bp, 30 predicted proteins | sample RumenRJG_01DNA_FD_185990 | JGI IMG/M metagenome (GOLD analysis project Ga0256404, IMG submission 185990) | Bovine rumen microbial communities from Lethbridge, Alberta, Canada - RJG_01 | ecosystem: Host-associated > Mammals > Digestive system > Stomach > Rumen | place: Canada: Alberta | collected...
ATTTTTTTAATCCATCAATTAATATATCTTTTGGACTTCTTTTTCCTAAATATCCTATAATTCCACACATATATTCTCCTTATCTAGTGTTAATATATTCTTTGTTATAATATTGTTTTTATTTTTTGTAATATATTTTACGAACCACTTAATCCGCAGTAGTATCCGCCGAATTTTTCGATTTCTACTGTCCTCGTCAACTATTATAGTCCAGGCGCTAAAGCAATATACAACCTTTCTTTTATTACTTTTGTTACTATTATACAAAAAAAAGAAGAAATTTTTCAATGTCTCTACCGAATTATTTCTTCTTTTGTAAATAAATAACTTGTTTTTTCTTCTGTATTTTTCTTTTGTTTTATTTCTTCATCTTCTCTTTTTGATTTTGATTTAATGTTCTTATAATTTAATTCGATGGATTTTAGTTTTTGAAGTTCTAACATTTCTTCTGACGATATGTCTCCTTGTTCTTTTGCTTGTTGAAGAGTTAGTATTTTTTTTGTATCAGTTACGTAGATAAGATTACTATTATCTGTTTTATAAGAAGCGTAAAAGGCTTTATTATTTAAACTTGTTTTTAAAATTATTTCATATTGCTTGTTATCTTTATTGGTTACTCTACATATTCCTTCCTGAATATCTCCTATTTCTCGATTTCTAGAATCGTTGTATGCTATTTTTAAATACGCTTGACAGTTAGCCTTATTTTCACTATTTTCTTCCCAATATTTTGTATTATTGTTTTTATTGAATTTTATTGTTACAAAGCTTAACAATACTAAACATAAAAATATACCATAAATTACTAAAGCAATTGGGACATTTACTCCACCTTTTTCTTTGCAAATATTGGCAAGTGTAAATTTATCTGTCCCTTCCATTTCACTTATTATTTTCTCTACTTTTCTTTTAGAAACAAAGATATAATAATAATTAAATGCAAATCCTATAATTACCATGGATAATAATAAATATATTAATAAATTAGTTTTAATAATTAAAATCAAAAAAAATGTAATTCCTAATCCAATAATTCCAGTTATATATAACTTTCTATAAAGAAAATACATCCAATTAAATAGGAAAGCCCATATATTGAATGGCCATTTTTTTATTATCTTATAATCTTCTCCTATAAATGCTTCAAGAAGAGCTTCATTTTCATAATAAAATTGGTTTTCTTTTTCTCCACTTGCATTTAGTTCTTTAAAACTATCAGAAGAGTTTTCTTCTAATAAACTATTATTTTCTGTATCAAAATCATCTTCGTTAAAATCACCATTATAATAACCACACTCTGTACAAAAATAATCCTTATTTTTAATTCTTTTTCCACATTTTTTACATCTCATATAAAATCACCCTTTATTTATTTTATTCTTCTGATAGATGTTCTATTTTTCCATATTTTTCTTCTTCCTCTTCTTGAATTTGTTTTTCAAATAATTTATCAAATTCTGGCATAGATTTTTTTATAACATCTGGATATATATTTTTACTATTTATTATTGCTTTTTTTATATCTATTACGTTTACTTCCCATCTATTATCAAATAAGGCGTTCGAAAAAGCTTGCTGGACAATTGTTAATGAAACATCTGGATATCTTGAACCTATCTCATAAATTCTTTTATATTCGCTAGTTATATCGGTGATAAATTCCATTAATCTTTTTTGAATAAATGGGCTATACTTCATTTTTGCCCCTGTTCTTTTTTCTATCTTTGGAAGAGTACCAACAAGTATCTCAATATTTTCTTCTCTTGTTGGTTCAAAAATTTCCACTTTTTGAAATCTTCTTACAAATGCTTTATCTCTTAGTATGTATCTTTCGTATTCTTCTGTAGTGGTTGCTCCTATAACTTTGATATCACCTCTATCTAATGCTGGTTTAAACATATTAGCAAAGTCTAGGGCTTCTCCTTTTGTTCCCATTAAAGTATGAATTTCATCTATAAATAGTATTAGTTTTGTTTTATCTTTTAATTCATCAATTAATGTTTGTACTTTTGACTCTCCTGTTACTGGATCTGTTCCTAGTAATGCAGCAGTATTTAGTTTAATAACTTGATAATCTTTTAAAATGTCCGGTACCATTCCTTTTTGAATTCGATAAGCTAATCCTTCTACAGTAGCAGTTTTACCAACACCAGGTTTTCCTATCAATACTGCTGATTTATCAGGAGTTAATAGAATTAGAATTAATTGCTTAATCTGTTCATCTCTACCAATTGCGGGATTTGTAATGTATTCATTTTCTTGAAAGTTTTCTCCGTAATTTTTGAGCATACTAATTCTTTTTGATTTGATATTGAAATTTTCTTCTACTTTTTTATCAAAATATTCGTTTAAGTCCATTTTTTCACATCCTAGTTGTTTTTATTATAACATTTATTCTAAAAAAAAAGAAGAAGAATTATATTATTCTGTAATTCTTATAATAATTATTTTTTTCTTTGTTTAAGCATTTCAATAAATCCTAATAATAATCTTTTATTATCAATTGAAATCCAAGATATATTTTCTAGGATTTTTTCTCCTTCTTCATATAGTTCATTCATTTTTTTCTCACAGTTTTCTTTTGCTTTACTTTTGATAAGAATTTCTTTTATGTTTTCTATATCTTTTTCATTAAAATCTTTTTTTCCACAATAGTTTAAAAATTCTTCTTTATATTTTGTTTTCATAACTTCTTGGTATAATAATGTCTTTTTATTTTCTTTTATATCTGTTGCTAGATTCTTTTCTACTTCATTTGAAAATATACCTAAAATATCATCTTGTATTTGAAATGCTATACCTATTTTTTCTCCAAATATCCTTATCTCTTCTATTTTTTCTTTTTCTGCTCCAGCAAGTAATAGTCCTAATGATAATGGTCCTGAAATTGTGTAAATTGCTGTTTTTAATAAATAAATATTATAAATATTATTTTCTAAATGTTCATTTGTTTGATTTTCATATGGAAGGGTTACTTCTAAAATTTCTCCTTTAATAGTATCTAAAACCACTTTATTATAATAGCTAAGTATTTTTCCTAAATTACTATCTTCTTGATAGGAATCTGAAATTATTTTATTTGCTAAATATAGTCCGTAGTCCCCTATACATAAAGCAATAGAATTAGAAAGATGATTACGATTACTATTTTCTAGTGATGAGTATTTTCTTTTATTTTGATAAATAATAGTATATTTTCCTCTTCTTATATCATCTTGATCAATAATATCATCATGTACTAATATTGCTGTTTGAAAAACTTCATAGGCTAAAGCTAAATCTATTGCATAATCATTATTATCGTTTAATAAGTTATATCCTAAAAGCACTAATAATCCCCTGATATTTTTACCATTTGAATTTAAATCTGTGAAATAGTTTAGATTTTCTTTTATTATTGGATTAGTTTCTTCTAAAAGTTTTCTATTAAGTTTATGTATTTTATCATCTATTATTTTTTTCTCTTTTTGATAATAATTAGCAAATATTTCAATATTATTTGTCATATGTTTTTTACCTCTTTTTTTAAAATGGTTTCTAAGATTATTAATCCAACTCCTATAGTTATACCAATGTCTGCAAGATTAAAAATTGGAAAACTATAATTAAAAATAGAAAAAGATAAATAGTCAATTACACTTTTATGTATTATTCTATCTAATAAATTACCATATATTCCACCTAGTAATAGTCCAAATGATATTCTTGATATTTTAGTAATATCTTTTTCTTTTATAATATAATAGTTTAGAATAATAATTGATAAAAAACTGATTAATAAGATTATACTTGAATTATCTTGTAATATAGAAAATGCTGCTCCTGTATTTTTTACATAGTGTAATGAAAAGAAGCTCGGAATTATTGTTATTTCTTGATAAAGATTCATATTTTTTTGAATAAGAAGTTTTATTATTTGATCTAGTATTAAGAGAAAAAAAGATATATAATGAATTGGTTTGTTATTATTCATTTTCCTCTCCTTTTAAATATTTAAGTTTTTCTATTATTACTTGATATTGATCTATTCTTTTTTCAACATGTCCCCTTATTTTTACTAAATCATTTTTTTGGATATTCGGAAATTGTTTAAACATTTTTGGAAACATAGTGAATTCCATTGTTTTTGTTTCATCACTTCCAGATATAAAGGCCATTTTATCTCCTTTTTTTGTGTCAATTATTTTTATTTTTTCAATTAAAATTAATACATCAATTGTTTGATTAAAATAGTTTTCTATCTGATTTAGTTTTATACAGTTTGGATTATCCTTTTGATATATTACGGTTGGGTGAGATGTTAGATAAAATCCAAATAGTTCTTTTTCTTTTTCTAATAAATATGATACTTCATATTCTTTTTGATATTCAATATCTGGTTTCATTACTAGAGATGGATCAATATCTTTTGTAAGTTCTGCATAATTAAATAAGCTATCTAAATTATATATTAAGGTTGCTCGATTATAGTGAAATTCCTCTAAAACATTTGCCATAATTAATGTTTCTAATGTTTTTTTTCCAACTCCTGCAATATAAAGTCTGCTAAAACAATCATATATATCTTGAAATGGAGTGTCTTTTCTTGCATTTTTTATTTGATTTGACACTACTATTCCTATTCCTTTAATATTCGAAATTGGATATATTATTTTTCCATCTTTTAGGGTATATTTAGTATCACTATTGTTAATTGTTGGTTTTTCAATTATTAGTTTTTCTGCTTTAGCTTCTAATATATACTCATTTGTCTTTGTTTCACTTCCTATTACATTTGATAATAAATTTGTGAAAAATATGTCTTTATAATGGGTTTTCAAATAGGCCATTTTAAAAGCAACTACAGAATATACTACAGAATGTGATTTGTTAAAACCATATCCGGCAAAATTTAAAATTAAATGAAATATATTTCTTGCTTGTTCCATTGGATGATTTCTTTGCATACTTTTTTTAATAAACTTTTCTTCTTCACTTTTTAATAATTCTACCTTCTTCTTACTCATTGCTCTTCTTAGTATATCAGCTTCTCCTAAAGAGTACCCTGCATAAAGGGAGGCAACTTGCATGATTTGTTCTTGATAAATTAAAAAACCATATGTATTTTTTGTTATTTCTTCTAATGATGAATCTAGATAGATTATTTTTTCTTCTTTGTGCTTTCTTTTAATATAAGAGTCTATATTTAAGGCTGCCCCAGGACGAAATAAGGCGATTGCTGCAATGATATCTTCAAAGGTATTTGGTTTTAGTCTTCTTAAAAAGTTCCTCATTCCAGAAGATTCAAATTGGAAAATTCCACATGTTGAGGCTGTTTCAAAACATTTCATTGTTTCTTCATCATCTAAAGGTATTTTATTAAAGTCTATTTCTTTATGATAAACCTCTTTTATATCATTTAGTATATTAGATATTAAACTTAAGTTTTTAATTACTAAAAAATCCATTTTTAAAAGTCCTAATTCTTCTAAATATTCCATAGAATAACCTGTTAAGTACATATCATCTGATTTAACTAAAGGAATAACTTCATCTAAATCAACTTTACTCATTACAATTCCTGCTGCATGTGAGGATGTATGTCTTGGAAATCCTTCTAGTTTTTTTGCTATTTTAAACATATTACTAAGTGTTGTATCACTATCTATTCTAATACGAAAAGTTTCATTATTTCTATATATATCTTCAAGTTTATCTTTTGTCATATTTGGTATAAATTTACATAAGGAGTCTACTTTATAAAGAGGAATATTTAAAACTCTTGATGTGTCTCTTATTACTTGTTTAGCTGATAATGTTCCAAACGTTATAATTCCACTGACTCTTTTTTCACCATACTTTTCTTTTACATAATTTACTACTTGGTCTCTTTTATCATCAGGGAAATCAGTATCTATATCAGGCATCGTTTTTCTTTCAGGATTTAGGAATCTTTCAAATAATAAATCATATTTTAATGGGTCAATTTCTGTTATTCCTAAGGAATAAGCTACTAGACTTCCAGCAGCACTTCCTCTGCCTGGCCCAACTAATATTTTATTTTTTTTTGCATATTTTATATAATCATATACAATTAAAAAGTAATTGGAAAATCCCATTTTTGTAATTATATTAAGTTCTTTTACTAAACGGTCTTTATAGTTATCTGGTATTTCTTTTTGTAATCGTTTTTTTAATCCTGCTCTTGAAAGATTAAATAAATATTTATCTGGATTGTCACATTCATATACAGGCAATAAATTTTCATGTTTTGGAAAAACTACATTACAATTATCAGCAATTAATTTTGTATTGTTAAGACCTTTATCATCACTTAGAAATGATATACTATCAATCTCTAATTCATGAAAAGATGTTTGATAGTCCATTTTATCTAATATTGTTTTTCCATCTCGAATTCTATATAAATAAGAAAGATATTCTTCTTCTTCTTTCCTATAGTAAAGACTTTCTCGAAAAAATACACAATTATTTGTAATTATATGGGCTTCTTTTTCCTCTTGAATGTTTTGAAAACCTAGATAAATATCTAGGTAAATTGTTCCCATATCTTGATATATTTCTCTATATTTAAATGGTATAACTACTATTAATTCTTTTCGATTAGCTAATAAATCCTCTTTTAATATTTTCCTTTCGCTTTGAATTGTTGATAATTTCATTAAAGAGCAATATCCTACATAATTTTTAGCAAATAATACAATTATATTATTATCTATTTTTACTTCTAATCCTATAATTGGCTTTATATCTACTTTTTCACATTTTTTTATAAATTCCATTGTCCCAAACATATTAAAATCAGTAATTGCAATAGAATTCAAATGATTATTTGTTGCATATCTTATTATATCATCTATTTTTAAAAGGCTAGATAATAATGAGTAATTACTTTTATTATATAACGGAATATACATAGAATATACCTCCTTATAAGTATTGTATCATACATTTTTACTTTATGGAGATATTGTTTATTTTTCGGTATTTTCATTGACTTTACTTATATTTTATGATAAAGTTAGTAAGCAAGTGAGAAGCGCAAAAGGAGGGATAGTATGGCAAAAAATGTATCTACTAGAAAAGGTAATGTTAAAAATAAACGTTCTCATTCTTTAAGAGCAACTAAAACTTTACAAAACTTAAATTTACAAGTTGTTCGTGATGAAAATGGAAATAAAGTTAGACGTTCTGTAAAAGAAATTAGAGCAAGTAGAAAGATGGAAAAAGCTGCTTAATTATTAAGCAGCTTTTTATTTTTGTTCACAAGTAAATCCTTTTGATGACATATCACTTTGAATTGTTAAAAATGCAGTATCTTTTTGATAATCTATACTTGTAGATATATGATTTTTTTGCATTTCTGGAAATGTTGTCATATCTACTTTTTCTAGGTCTGCAGAAACAACTGCAGTTAAGACGGTTTGAGTTTCATTAGGAGTTACTGATATTGTATACCCATTAACAGGATTCATAAAATCTCGGTATCCAACTATATATTGTTGGATAGTTTGAAGTCCCACTTGATTTCCTTCAATTGCGGCTATTGAATATTTCTTTGTAAAATTAGTTAATTTATAATTATTAAAAGTATAATTAATTGTATATGTTATGTTTGTTCCATCAGGATTATTCATTTGAATATTTTGACATTCTAATATTACTGGGGCAACTGTTTGTATTTCTTTTTCTTTACTTATTTCTCTTTTTTCAACTTTTGGTTCTACACTTTTCTTCATTGTTTTAGCTATCTGTAAAGTTGATCCTAATGTTAGAAAAATAGCTCCTATAATTGCAATAATCATTGCAGGCTTTTTACTTATTGATTTTTCATATTTAACTGTTTCTTCTACATCTTTTAAATTTAAAACTTGTGTTCTTTGTAGTTCTTCAATCTCTTCTTTTGTTTTATTTTGTTTTTTCATGATACTTCGGATCATTACAGCCACCTCTATCCTAATAACATTATAACAAAATCCCTTTAATTATCAACTACTTTTTTAATTATTCTTAAGAAAAAAAGAAAAAAACGATTAAAATATCGTTTTTGTTTCTTTACTATTCTTTATTATTTAGAAGATTGATGAGATATTTCTTCTACTGGTTCAATTGAAAAATAGGCTTCTATTAATGTTTTTATTGCTGGAAGTGAATTTTGTAAAGTCCAATCAAATGCTGGATAAACTACATTTGTTGTTTTGTGTAATATCATTTTTTATATTTTATTAGTCTTTTTTTCTCAAACTCTTCTACTTTATATTCATATACTGCTCTATAATACATATAAGAATTATTAGATAAATATATATTATATTCTCTTAAAATATTATATATAATATTAAAATCGATATTTAAGGCATCTTCAATATAAGAACCAAGATTATAGATTTGTTGTTTTAAATCATTAGAGGTGATTTCAGAATTTAATGAAGAAAATAATTCATCAATTGAATTTTCAGTCATACTTCCTGGTATTATTCTTAGCTTTGTTCTTATTCCTTTATATTTTTTTATAAATTCTTCTTTGCTTTGCGATGTAATAAATCCATTCATTTTATTAGGCGTACAAATTGATAAGAAACTTCCAGCCGAATTGTATCTTGGGGCTAAAGTAATTCTATTATCTGATTCTATAAAAGCTATATTTTCATTATTTCTATCTCGTTGTGTAGATAAAATATTTAGAATATGTCTTTTTAAAAGTTCTTTGGTTATATTATGAATATTTTCGCTACTTTCACCTGGTTTTTTCAAAGCTTCAATGTAAGTGTATATATCATTATGAATTCCTAAATTATATTTACATAGAATTTGTAATCCTAATAATAAAATATCTTTATTTTTTATGAAGCTTTTAGATATAACACCTTTTTTTCCTTGAAATATTCCTAAATTATATTCAGCATTATTGATTCCTAATATTTTGGCAAGCTCTTCATTTATGATTTCTCTTATATCCTCTTCTTGATTCATATTAGGTTTAAATAAGTATTCATTTTCTTCATAGCCAAACCAGAATTTATCTTTTCTACTTCCATATACTTTTTTAGTAATTATTTCTTTTGGAATAGTATTTATATCTATATAACCATTTATTTTACGATATTTATTAAAGTTATCTAACATAGTATCTTACTTTTCTTTTGTTAGTATATCATATTTATGAATTTTGTTACGATTAAGATAAAAATATAAAACCTTTTATAATGTGTTCTATTATAAAAGGTTTTTCATTAATTATTTTTTGTTCTAGCATCAAATTTTTTTCTTTCTTCTGTATTTAATATACGCTTTCTGATTCTAATATGATTTGGTGTTACTTCTACTAATTCATCAGAATTAATATAATCTAGGGCATACTCTAATGAAATAGGTCTTGGTCTTTTTAATACTACAGTATGATCACTTCCAGCCGCACGTGTATTTGTTAACTGTTTTCCTTTTACAACGTTTACTGCTAAGTCATTTTCTCTATTACATTCTCCTACTACCATGCCTTCATATACTTGCTCACCTGGTTCAATAAACATTGTTCCTCTATCTTCTAAGTTTCCAATGGAGTAAGCGGTAGCATTTCCATTTTCCATAGAGACTAATACTCCTAGTTTTCTTTCTCCGATTACTACATTCTCATATGGCATATATTCTTTAAAAGTATGATTCATGATTCCATAACCTTTTGTCAAAGTCATAAAGTCAGTTGAAAATCCTATTAAACCTCTAGATGGAATGGTATATAGTAATCTAACTTGATTCTCAAAGTTAGTCATATTTTCCATCTTACCACCACGCATACCAAGTTGTTCTATTACATTTCCTACTGATTCTTCTGGAACTTCTATTTGTAATTCTTCATATGGTTCATATTTTTTTCCATCTATTTCTTTTATAATTACACTAGGTTTAGAGACTTCTAATTCAAATCCTTCTCTTCTCATATTTTCAATTAATATACCTAGGTGTAATTCTCCTCTTCCGCTTACTAAGAAAGATTCGTTAGTTGCTGGCTCTACTCTTAAAGAAACATCTCTTTGTGTTTCTCTATTTAGTCGTTCTTCTATTTTTCTTGCTGTAACAATTTTACCATCTTTTCCAACCATTGGGGATGAATTAGCACCAAAAGTCATTTGTAATGTTGGTTCATCTATATGTAGTGGAGGTAAAGGCAAAATAGCATCATTATTGCAGATAGTTTCTCCAACTGATATATCAGCAAGTCCTGCAATTGCTACTATGTCTCCTGCCTCAGCATTTTCTATTTCTATACGATTATATCCATAATAACCAAATAGTTTTTGAATTCTAAATTGTTTTGTCGTTCCATCTAATCTGCAACATGTTACAACTTCACCTGTTTTAATTTTACCGTTTTGTACTCTACCAATTCCAATTCTTCCAACAAATTCATTATAATCTAATAATGCTGGCTGAAATTGTAATGGTTTTGTACTATCACCAGTAGGAGCTGGTATTTCTTCTAAAATTGTATCTAATATTTCACTAAATCCTTCTGTTTGAGTAGATGGATCATCAGATAATGAACATGTATTATTTACTGCTGAAGCGTATATTACTTTAAAATCTAATTGTTCATCATCTGCACCTAGTTCAATAAATAGGTCTAATACTTCATCTACTACGTCCTTGCATCTAGCACTTGGTTTATCTACTTTATTTATTACTACAATAGGTTTTACTCCAGCTTCAAAAGCTTTTTTCAAGACAAATCTGGTCTGTGGCATTGCTCCTTCATAAGCATCTACTACTAGTAAAACCCCATCAACCATATTCATGATACGTTCTACTTCTCCGCCAAAATCAGCATGACCTGGAGTATCTAAAATATTAATTCTTACTCCTTTGTAATCTAATGCTGTAGTTTTTGCTAGAATTGTAATTCCTCTTTCTTTTTCTAATGAATTGGAATCCATTGATACATTACTTAAATCTTCATTATCACGAAACATACCGGAATGCTTTAAAATACCATCTACTAATGTTGTTTTCCCATGATCTACGTGGGCAATAATTGCTACATTTCTTTTTTCCATATACTACACCTCTTTATACACGTTCATCATTATAACACATAATTTCTTAAAAAACTAGTTTTTCTTTTGTTATTTTTCTTTTTCTAAAAATTTTTTTATCATTATATTTTCTTATTCTTTATTTTTTTATAGAAATAAGAAATGATTAATATTATTAGTAGTATTCTAATTGGTACTTTTAGGTAACCTACATATGTACTTAATAAAACCCAATTTTCGCCTAATGAGAAACCTACATATACAAAAGCTAATGTCCAAGGAATAGAGCCTATTGTTGTGTATATCAAAAATTTAAAAAAAGAGAGCCTCATAATACCAATAGGTAATGATATTAATGTACGAACAATTGGAAAGTTTCTTCCTACTAGTGCACTTATCATCCCATATTTATTGAACCATGTATCACTTTTTTCTATATCTTCTTCTTTCATAAAAAAATATTTTCCGTACTTCTTCACAAAGGGCTTTCCTCCAAAATATCCCATAAAATAGATAACTACTGCACAAAACACACTTCCTAGTAAACCTGTTAAAAAAGCATTCCAAAAAGTAAATATTCCTTTACTAGCTAAAATTCCTCCTGTTGCTAAAATAAGTTCTGAGGGAATCGCAATTATAACTGCTTCTAAAACCATACCTAGAAACATTCCTAGGTGTCCGTATTTCATAATTAAATCTATTACAAAATTTCCCATTTTATCACCTATCAAAGTATATGAAAAAAAGAGAAATTTCTTTCTCTATTTAATATTAATTATTTGATAAATATATTCTTCTAGGGAAGATACTTCTTCTTTTTTTAATTCATCAAGTCTTTTATGATGTTTTTTCATTACGACGCCATGAAAACTTTTTAACATTTCATAATCATTTTCATTATCTCCAATTACATGAAGTAGATTATAATCTAAGTTCTCTATATTAAATAATTTTTTTATTGCTTTTTCTTTATTGACAGACTTATTTATTATATTTACATGAAATCTACTTGCATATATATGATAATATCCTTTATCTTTTAATAAGTCCACTATTCTATTTTTTTCTGTTTCATCTTTTGAATTAATTACAATTTTTACACAATCATTATAATTATTCGTTTTATTATAACCATCATCTAAATAATAATCTGATTTATTTTCTTCTAAAACTTGAATAATATTTTTTATATCGTTGGGATTTAATAATACTGTTTCTATGCAATAGTCAATATTATTAAATATTTTTGCTCCATCCTCACATATTAAATATGTGTAAGGAATATGATATTTCGTCAAATAATATTTTAAATCAGAATAGTTTCTTCCAGTAATAATACAAAATATATTTCCTTGGGATATAAATTTTTGTATTGCTTCAATATTTCTTTTATTTTTTTCTTCATCATCTAGAAAAAATATTGTTTCATCAAAATCACTTGCAAGTATTTTCATATTTACTCCTATTTAAATACACTTTTAAAAATAGAATTTAATCCTTTAGTAATTGCTTTATCTAATACTTTATTAACTACTTTATTTGTTGCTTTTGTTTTTAGTTTTTCAACTGGATCGTTCTTTTTTGCTCTTTCTGCTTCTCTTTTTTTCTTGGCTTCTTCTCTTTCTTTTTCTTTTTTTTCTTTTTCAGCAATTTTTGCTTGCTTTTCTTGTTCTTTTGCTTCTATTTCTTTTTGTTTTTCTTCTTCTTCTTGTTCTATTTTTTCTTTTATCATTGCGTTTAACTCTTCATATGCTGAATCTCTTTCTACAGTCTCATCATATTTACCTACAATTGAAGAAGTATTAATAATTTTGTTTCTTGTAATATCATCTATTACTCCCATTTTACTTTGTGGTGGAAGTATAGTTGCTTTTTCTACTATTTCTGGTTCTCCATTTTCATTTTGAAATGAGACAAGCGCTTCTCCTGTTCCTAATGCAAGAATTGCTTCTTGGGTATTAAATTTAGGATTAGTACGAAAAGCATCGGCCGCTACTTTTACAGTTCTTTGCTCTGCAGGAGTATAAGCTCTTAACGTATGTTGGACTCTATTTCCTAATTGAGCAATTACATCATTTGGTATATCTGTTGGAGTTTGTGAGATAAAGTATAATCCAATTCCTCTTGAACGAATTAATTTAACTACTTGGGTAATTTGTTTTAGACGATAGCTTGGCATTCCATTAAATAATAGGTGTGCTTCATCAAAGAAGAAAACCATTCTTGGTTTATCTAAATCTCCTACTTCAGGCATTTTATTAAATAAATTTGTTAACAACCACAATAAGAAAGATGCGTATAAATCAGGTGATTGAAATAATTCTACGGCATGTAATATATTGATTAAACCTTTTCCGTTAAAATCTAGACTTATAAAATCATTTATATCTAATTCTGGCTGTCCAAAAAATTTATCTGCTCCTTGATTTTCTAAAGTTAGTAAACATCTTTGAATTACTCCAATACTTTGAGTCGTAATATTACCATATTTTGTTATAAAATCATTTCTATTATCTCCTACATATTGAAGTAATAGTCTTAAGTCTTTGATATCATCTAATTTCCAATTATTATCTTCTGCAATTTTATAAATAATTGATAATACTCCTTCTTGAGTTTCACTTAGACCAAGCATCATGGATAAAATTTCTGGTCCTACTGAATCAATTGTTGTACGAATAGGATGTCCATAGTTTCCAAATATATCCCAAAATCTTACTGGATAGCTTTTATATTCAAAATCCTCTATGCCAAGTTTTTTCACTCTACTTGTAATATTTTCATTTTCTTCTCCTATTAAAGCTGTCCCTCCTAAGTCTCCTTTTACATCAGCTAGAAAAACTGGTACTCCGGCATCTGAAAAAGATTCTGCCATTACTTTTAGTGTTATTGTTTTTCCAGAACCACTTGCTCCTGTAATTAATCCATGTCTATTAGCCTTATTTAATAATATTGATAATTCTTTGTCTTCACTCTTACCAATTAAAATTTTATTATTCTTATACATAAGTTACCTCCATAATTTTATTATATCATGTATTTCTTTCTTACGGTATGGATTGTTAATCATAATTATTCTTCTTTTATTTGTTTTTACTTTTTCCTATTAGAAACGGAATATATTTTTCATATAAGTATATCCAAGGTATTTCAATTAATAATACCGATATAAATAGAATGATAAATGATTTGTCTCCAATACCTAGTTTTAATATTTTATATAAATTCTCAATTAATATGTAATGTGTTCCCATAATAGTTATTGTATTTCTTCCAATAAATTGAAAGAATTGATTATCTATATTTTTTGATATTCCAATAATTAAAAAAGTTCCAATTATACCTCCTAGAATCATATAAATTGGATTATTTATTGTACATGACCAAATATCAATTTGACCATTTATATCCATTATTACTGCTAAAAGAATTGATGTTACTATTATAATATCTATCCTTTTGTTATAATCATCAAAATAATAATTTTTCAAACTATATCCAAGGTACATAAATATAAAACCAATTACTCCTCTTAATAAGAATATTGTTAAAGTTATTTTATCATACTCTATTCCAATTCTATGAAAACTAAATAGTAGCACAGCTAAAATAATAAAATAATTAAACCATTTTTTATAGTGTTTTATAATAAAGTAAAGTATTATACTTCCTATAAATAAAGATAATAAAAACCAATTTGCCCTCATATTTGGATTTAAAGAAAAAGTTTTTTTAATTATTTCAATAATTATTTTCAAGGATAATTTCTTTTTTATTATTGAATTTATAATTCCACCTGAAATATCTAAAAATAGATATGGAATGATAAGAGATTTTATTTTTAAAATTATATAATTAAAAAATGATTGTTTTATTATTTTTTCTTTTTTAAAAAATAATCCAGAAAAAATAAAAAATGCAGGCATATGAAAAGAATGAATAAATATTAATAATTGTGGATGGTCATTTCCAAGACCTCTGAAGTATATAATAATATGACCTAAAATCATAAAAAGAATAACTAAACATTTAGCTGTATCTATATATGTAATTCTTTCTTTTCTTTTTTCATTCTTCTGTATTTTCATATGGTCACCTACTTTACTTTAATAGTATTTAAATAAACAATATATTGCTCGAATACCATCTTTTATATTTATTTTTTTTCCTTCTTTTTTACTTCTAGGTTTATATGTAATAGGTACTTCTTCTATTTTCATATTTTTTTTTGTTATTTTTAATGTAATTTCTTGGTCTAATCCAAATCTATTTTCTTTTAAGTCTAAATCTTTTAAAACCTCTTTTTTAAATAGTTTATAGCAAGTATTTATATCTGTTAATTTAGATTTAGTTCTAAAATTAAATAGAAAAGTTAGAAAATAATTTGCTAGTCGATTTACTAAATAACCTTGATTATATTTTTTATCTTGAAATCTTGTTCCATATACTACATCACAATTATTATTTATTAAATAATCTAATAGAATTTTATATTCATTTGGATTATATTCTAAATCAGCATCTTGAATAATAATAAAGTCTCCTGATGCTTTTTTTAAAGCTGATTTAATAGATGCTCCTTTTCCGAGATTCTTTTTATGGGTTATTAAAATGCTATATAATTTCTTATTTTTTTTTAATATTTTTAAAGATTTATCTTTCGAACAATCATCTATAACAATAATTTCTTTTTTTATGTTATTTAATTTAACTAGGTTTACTTTTAGTAATATATCAATTATATTTTTTTCTTCATTATAACATGGAATAATAATCGATATAATTTCTCTTTTATTTTTCATATATTCAACCCTCTTTTTTAGTATATCAAAATTATTTTTTTATAACAAGTTTTTAGATGCCCAATATCTTATTCTAAATTACATTATTTTAATGTGCTTTTATAATTTGGTATATGATAAAATTAAAATATATTTAGAGGTTAATATGAAGAAATTTATAAGAAAAGTTTATTTTATTTTATTAATTATTATTAGTATTATATTATTTAATTATACTAGGTTAATAATATCTTATTTGGTACATAATTATGAATATGTAAATGGTTTTCCTATATATGGAAATCATAATAATTTTGTTCCTCAAGGATTAGTATATTCTGAAAAATATAATATTGTTTTACAAACATCTTATAATAGTAAACATACTGTTAGTATGTTATATGTAATTGATTATAATAGTGGTAAATTGTTGAAAGAATTAAAATTAAAAGAATTTGATTTATCTGATAATACTAGTCATGTAGGTGGTATTGCTAGTAATGAAGAAAAAGTATGGATTACTAGTGATTTTCTTATATATGAATATGATTTGAATCAAATTATTCATACTAAAGAAAAATATATCCAAAGCACAAACCAATCTAAATTACCTATTCGTGGGGACTTTTGTACTTTTCATGATAATTCATTATGGATTGGTGACTTTTTTCTCAACCCGTTTTATAAAGTTAAGGATAATAATCCTCTATTAGTGAAATATTCTCTTGAAAGTTTAGATTATTTTAAACCTGAATTGATCATTTCTTTACCAAAAATGGTTCAAGGTTTAGTTATTACAAATGATAATAAATATATATTTACAGAATCATTTACTAATTTAGTTCATTCTAATTTAAGCATTTATGATAATGTATTAAATGAAAAATCTGAATTATTTAATTTCTATGGAAAAGAAATTTCTTATTATAAATTTAGTGATAAAAATTTAATTAAAAATATTAAATTACCTCCTATGGCAGAAGGTTTGTTTTATAAAGATAAAAAATTATATATATTATTTGAAAGTAGCTCCGATACTTACTTTTATGCTTATCCTAAATTAAATCATATAATAGTGTTTGATATAGAAAAATATATAAAATGAAAAAAGTATTATGGTAGTTTTCACAATACTTTTTTTGAGTTATATTTTAATTATTTTCTAAATTATCATTTTCTTTTATTATACGAGTTCTAATTTTTCTTACAGTGTTCCTCTTTTCTTTATTGATTATTATTACTGTTATTTTTTATTTCTGAAGACATATTTACTAATTTTTGTAAATCTTCTTGAGTCTTTTTTATAGCAGCATCTTGTTCAAAAGAATCTAAACTACTTGCTGCATTAGATATTTCTTTTTGATCTTGAACTAAGTTTTGTAGCCTTTCAACCGCTTCTTTTCCTTCTTGAGTATCTACCTTTTCTTTGGCATTTTCTAAATAAGTGTTCATTCCATCTGAGATTACTTGTGTGCTTTGTTCTCTTACTTCATCCGCAATTTTGTCAGTTGCTTTCTCTTTTGCATCATTTATTAAATTGTTTGCTTCTTTCATTGCTATATTTTTAAGTTGATCAAACAATCCCATTTTTCTTTCCTTCTTTCTATTATTGTTTAAAAGTATTCTATCATATATTATTTAGTCTTAGCAATTTTTTGTGATATCCTATTATATGTAGGAGATGACAATTATGAAAGTTTTAAGTCTAACTGAGCCTTATGCTTCTTTAATAAAAAACAAAGTAAAAAGAATTGAAACAAGAGGTTGGAAGACTAATTATCGTGGAGAATTATTTATACATGCTAGTTTAACTAGTATTTCAAAGAATACTTATCAAAATAATGAGTTAAGAAAATTGATAGACTTTTCCAGTTGTGAATATGGAAAGATTATATGTAAATGCAATTTAATAGATTGTGTTTATATGACTAAAGAGTTTATTCATGATATGAAAAAAAATCATTATCAAGAATATATTTGTGGAGATTATCAAGAAGGAAGATATGCTTGGATACTTGATGATATAATTACATTGGAGAAACCTATTCCTGCTAAAGGACAATTATCTATTTGGGATTACTATAATGAAGAAGAAATTATGAATATTATGGAAACTATTCATTATGGCTTTGTTGATAATAAAAAAAATATTCATAATACAGTAAATACTAAAATAGATGATAGTTATATTTTACAAAAGCCTAATGAAGTTTTAAATAATAAAATTGGTATTTGTTGGGATCAAGTTGAGCTTGAAAGATATTTATTTAGAGGAAACATCTTCCCTACTGAGACTTACTTTCTATTTTATTATTCTCCTACTATTTCTTTTAATCATACTTTTTTAGTCTATCAAAAAGAAAAAGATTTTTATTGGTTTGAACATTCTTTTGAAAAATATAAAGGAATTCATAAATATAAAAGTAAAAGTGAATTATTTAGAGATGTAATTGATAAATTTATACTTAGTCATAAAAGTTATAATATTTCTAGTTCTTTAGAATTATTTCAATATAAAAAGCCTAAATATCATATTAATCATCAAGAGTTCGTGAGACACTGTACTTCTTCTCTAAAAATTAATATAAAAAAATAAAAGGTTATTGTTCCTTTTATTTTTTTAAGAATTTAAAATCCACTCTATTATAATTTTCTTTATTTCATAATACTCTTCTTCTTCAAATTGCATATTAGCAATACAGTACTTTTTAGTTGAGATATGAGAACAAAACATACATTCATATAAATCAAAACAATCTTGTATAAATAAAGAATTTTTTACTTTATTAGAACAAATAACATTATAACTATTACTACAATCTTTAGAGTCATCTATTCGAATACAAAAATCACAGTTTGAGCTTCTTGAACTTGCTAAAGTATAATTACAATTCATACATGAATCACAATATATAATATTTTTTGATTCACTACAATCTGTACATCTATATACATTTTCTGAACGATATATTGTATCACTTTTACATACATTTATGGAATCATATACCCTCTCTGTTGTTGTTAAGTTAATTGAGTTCCATATATCAATTAATTCTTGCAAATTTTTTATTTCCCTTTTTGGAAGCATCCATCCATCTTTACTATCTTTTATTTCCATATTTTTATTTGTTATAAATTTACCACTATTAATAGAATCTGCCCATGTAATTTCATTTGTTACAGAATCATTTACTTGTTTTGGCAGTTTTATATCAAAAGCATATTTTTCTAATAATTCTTCTAGAGAAAAACTATTATTTTTATCAAATATACTATTAAATATTTTATTAATTATTTCTAAAGCTAATTTATCATTCATTCTATTACCTTCTTTCTACTGGTAGAGTTTTTTATTAATATATCTCTTAAATTTATATTAGAATCTATTTTAAAATTATTTTTTTCCTTTTTGGGTATTATTTTTTCTTCTTTTCTTTCTTCCTCTATTCTTTTAACTCTTGGTATACTATTAAAGTCTAGTGTTGTTGCTTTAAAGGCAGGAAGAATTATACCATTTTTATCTATTCTTACTATTAGTTCTCTATTATTTAGTTCTGTTAATAGTTTTATTTTTCTTTCTCTTGTATCATCAAGCGGAATTTTCATATTAAAGTTATCTACTAAAACATTAGCATCCAATTTAGACACTCTAAAAATATAATAATTAGATACATTAGCAAATATAGAGTTTTTTAATTCTTCTGTTAATTGATTAAAATATTGTCCTGCAAGTATTAAAGATAAATTATATTTTCTAGATTCTGATAAGTATCTTTCTAATATTGGATTTTGTAAGATTGATACTTCATCAATTATAAAAATAATGTGTTCTTTTAATTCATTTTTTCCTACTATATTCAGTAATTGTTGCATAATTAATCCTGATATTGTTTTTATTACTTTATCTCCTAGTTTTGTACGATCTAGAGAAAATAATGTTAAAAAATTATTATTTATAGTTTCTTTTAAATCTATTTTATTTTGTTCATTATTAAAAGTTGGTACCATTTCCATTTCATCTATAAAACTAATAATTGGTGAAATTGCTTCAGAATATGATTTTGTTTTTAATTCATTAAAATCTGATAAAAAGAAATCTATAATGCTCGTTGGTAAATTATTTTTTTCTTCTTTTATTAAATTATTTCTATATTCTAAGTCTAGTATTACTTTTCTTAAATTTTCAAAGTTAAAAGATGAATTCGTTAATAATATATAAATAGAATGTCTTAATACTCTTTCTAGTTTTGAATTATATTGATCTTCAATTAATGATTTTATTAATTCTAATAGTAATTCAGTATTAGAAATTATATCATCACTATCATTCATAAATAAATTGATGGAATCCATCTTTGTTTTAAAGTCAATTACTTTTCCTATTCCACCTATATCATTTTCTAGAGAAGCATGTGGATCTATTACTACTACTTTATATTTTTGATTAATATTTTTATTTTTTTTAATATTATTAATCATAGAACAAATAAATTTTGATTTTCCACAACCTGATGATCCCATTATAATAGAATGTTTATCAAAACTATAACTAGTTTGATTTAAATAGAATTTTCCTTCTAAGTACGGAAAAGTATCTATTGATAATAAAGCATTATTTGAATCGGTATTTAATAAGTGTAATATTTTATTTATTTCTAAATATTTTGGTGAACTTTTATAAAAATATGTTTTATTTTTTTCAAAATCAGTTTTTAATAACGTTGTTGGTTTTAAAAATAAACATATTTTTTTTATAATTTTTCTTTTTTTCTTAATATAATATGTAATTAAATATTTATTATTATTTTTTGATATTTTTAAGAAAGTTATTTCTATATATTTTAAAGAGACTTTATTTTTTATTTCTTCTAGATTTATTAAGTCAATTATATTACTATCTTGTTTTGGGAAAGATAATAATGAATAATCTTCTTTTTTTAGTTTTATTCCATTTATTGGTTTTAATAAAAAAGTATTTAAATTGTTTATTGTAGTTGGTAAATTACAATCAGATTTAATGAAATATCTAATTATATTTTTTTGATTAACGATGTATATTTTCCATGGTTTAAATAATCCATTATATGTAGATATAATATCTATTAAATTTTTCCAGTCTTCTTCTGCTACTATTTTTTTTGACAAATATAATTCTGACGTCAACCCCATATCCGTCACCTCGATAATAATTTTATCAAAAAGAGTAAAAAAAAGACTGACTTTTTAAATATCAGTTTTGTCAGTTTAATATATAGCGACTAAAAAGTCTGTTATATCATCATGATAATATTCTAATTCAGGTAGTTCTTTTAAATTGTATCTACAGGATGGTAAAAATTCCTCATAAAATTTATGAGACATTTCTTGTATTTCTTTAGCATTTTGAGAGTTAATTCGAAATTTTAACCATTTGCTTTTCGGAATACTAATATGTTCAAAACCATTTATTTTTTTGTCAAATAAACAGTAGTATTTTTTACATTCTTCTCTTTCTTCATCATAAGTTACCATTCCATAATTAATTTCTCCATATTTTTCATAATAGTTTTTTGTTGTATCTTGGAAAAATCTTGGAGCATCTACTCCAATTGTTTCGTTATTTGTATCTATATGAAGTCCATATAAATCTAATTTTTCTAAGTTTATTATTTCATAATCTAATTCATCTGTTAACTCAACTTTTTCATTAAAAATAATTCTTGGGAAATTTTTTAGTTTTGTTTCTTTATTAACTAGGCTTGGTTTTATTCCATGAAATTTTTCAAAGGCTCTTGAAAAGGATGTAGCATTTTCATATTGATATTTTATTGCTAAATCAATTATTTTTTCATTATTTTAATATAAGTCATAGCCTGCAGTTGATAATCTTCTTTTTCTAATATACTCTGCTAAAGATATTCCAGTTAAGATTGAAAATAATCTTTGAAGAGTATAAGTATTTATGCCAATCATTTTGGCTAAAGTATTATATTTAATTTCTTCTTCTAAATTATCATCTATATATTTTGTTATATCATTTAAGCTTTTATATATATTCATATTTTTTCACCCACATCTTATTATATTATAATTCATTTTCTTCAATTATTCTATCTAAAAAACTTTTTGTTGCAAAATAAAAAAAACATGTTAAAATATTATTAGCGATGCGAATGTGGTTTAATGGTTAGAATACGGCCTTGCCAAGGCTGTGATGGGGGTTCGATTCCCCTCGTTCGCTCCATAAAAATCAGTACTAGTCTTTGACTAGTTTTTTTTATGGAGCGGAGAATCAAACCTCATCATGCCTTGTCTTTAAGTTATTTTTAAAATCTATAATACTTTCTCGAATAAAATTCCATCTAACACATATTAGATATCTATCTTTAAAGTTTTTTGAATCCCTTTTAAGATTCCTTTTTTTAGGGCCAATTGTAAAACAAGCAATATGTGGGGATGTATATTCTAAGCAACGTTTTGAAAGGATTAAATCATATAGTTCATATTTTTTAATCCACACATAATCATCAATGGTCCCACATATTAAGGCATCTATATCATAGTCAGAATTTCTTCCTCTAATTATAAATCTATCAACCATACTAACAATTATCTTTGTTTTGTTGATTTCTTTATTAAAAATATCCAGTTCTCTTTGGTAAAACTTTTTATATTCCTCACTACTTAAAAGTTCCGAAAAAATATTATTACCATTTTCATCTTTTTTATAGCCATAATGATAACTTAAATATTTATTAATAATATTTTTCTTGATCCCAATTTTTTCTAAATATCTTCTAAACTCTTGAACTTGCTCACAATGAATTGAATTACTATTTCCACATTTCAGGCTTATTCCTTTAACATGATTTTTATATTTAATAAATATATCCGTCTTTTGATTCATTTTATTTTTCCATGCAATTAGTTTTACATTTGAATCTATTTCTTCATCAAAAAGATCATTAATAAAAGCACGTGAATTCTTATCTAAATCTAAGTAACATTGGTCATTAAAGAGTAAAATAAAGTCTTTTTCATTTTGGTATCCATAATTTATCATGTTATCCCCTCATTTATATATTACTGAGTTTTTGAATAAATTTACGTATTTTAATAAAAAAGGTTTAAAAACTTTTGATAGAATTACAGGTTGGGATAATGATTTAGATAGAAAAGATGATTATGAACGTTTAATCCTCTTTTTTTGTTCTTGTATTTAGATGTGATTAAGTATATAATAAGCGCTAAGGAGTGGTAATATGGAAAAAAATTATATAAGTCATTGTTGTTCTACCTGTTCATCATCTAATGTCACAACAATAAATAAGTATATAAGTGATATAAAAACTAGTGATGAAAATAGTATCAAAACAGTAAAATTAAAAAAGAATTATTCTTTGAAATGTAACGATTGTAATAATGAGTATACTATAGTTTATTGTGAAAGATATGAGCTTTATGAGAACCCATTAGAATTAGGAGGGGACTTAGAATTGCTTGCAAGTTATGAAACTCAAGATCCATCTAATCACGATTATGAACTTATTTCAATTGATGTTACCCCATACGATGATAGTAATTCAAACGACAAAACATATTTATTATGTTGCGATGAAAAATATCCAATTAGAGTATCTAAAGATAAATCAGAAGAAATTCTAAATGAAATCAGGGCTTTATATAATAAGGGTATTGAAACTAATGTGGATAAAGAAATAACTTATAATACTTATTTGTATAGGAAAAGATAAAAATGATTATATAAAAAATTGAAATAATATGATATGATCATTTCAGAATGGTGATTTATATATCATTTCAATTTGGAAAAAAGTTGTGTAATTACTCAACTATTGCTCCATTTGTAAATTTGTCGAACTTTTAAGTTCGATTTTTTCTTTATAAAATTGAATCAGGGTTTTAAATCTTCTTTTTTAACTTTCTAATAATTGACTAGTCTAATTTTATTGTAACAAAAATGTAGACATCTGCTTTTTTGCATTGTCTACATTTATTACATCAGTCTATTTTAATCATCTTTTTTCGTAAGGTTTAACTTAAAATTTTAGTTTTTTCTTTATTATTCAATGATGATAGATAGTCTTGAACTTCTTCTTCACTAGTCAATCTAATGACATAGTGATTGAAAAAACTATATTCAGTTTTTTCTTCTGTAACAATAAAACTTAAATTACCAGAATCTCTTTTTAAAACTAAAGTGTCTAATAGTGTTTTAAAATCTTCATCTGATAATATATCTTGCACAACAGGTAATGTTTCTTCTAAATTAATATACTTTACTTTATCATTATTCAAGATCTCATTAATAATTGTTTTTCTCATTGAATAATCAATATTTTGTTTATTAAATGAAGTACAAATATCATTAATAAACTCAGCAATGGAAACTTTGTAATCCCAGCCTGCATAAGTATGTCCAACTCTATTAAAATCATCATCAAATTCTTCTGTGTAATCATGCCTATAATTATAAATTTTATTGAAATTAGTTAACGCTTTCTCGTAATCACCAACTATTCCATATAGTCTAAATAATTGTATATATAAGTCACCATGCCAATAGTAATCTTGTACATTTTGTTCTTTGTTTAAAAGGTCATTTATAATTAAAGGATTTTTACTTAATGCAATAAGTGATTTTAACTTAGTTTGTCCTATATAATCTGCATAATATCTATCATAATCAATTTGAATTTCAGGATCTATAAGAATTTGATGAATGAAATTGCAATCTTCATCTTCATCTTTAGTATAATAGTGTAACAATTCAATTATTAAACTTTCACAAAAATTATCTTTACTTCTATTTTTTGCAAAACTTAATCTATCAAAATTTTTATCAAAATTACATCTTATTATATTAGTTATTTCAACAAATGCTTTTGCATTAATACGACTTAACATTTCATCTATTTTTTTATGATTTTGGCTAAATTGTTCAGGGGTTACTAATCCACAAAAAACATCTTCATTATTAAGTTGACAAGTATCAAATAATAGTTGATAAATGTCATCTATATTAATATTTGATTTTTCTAATGTTCCATTTTCATTCATAATTTTAACTAATTTTTTATAATTAAAAGTTCTATATAAATAACTTTCTTCTACTGATAAAGTAAATAATTTTGGATTACGATTTAATAGTCTCTTTAATGTTTTAATATCTACCTTAATATCTTTATTAGCTTCTAAAATACTGCATACATATTCAAATAGGTTTTTTGATAGTTTCTCATTTGCACGTGTTAGATTAATCATATCATTTAAGTTAAGCTCATCATATTTTTGTTCAACTTTTTCAAGTTTATCATCATAAACAATACTAGGAAAATCTTCAACTTTCTTATCATATAATTGATTTATGTAATAACTTATTAGCTTTATTAATTCAGTGTAAAAAAAATCATCTTTATTATCAACTCGTTCAATGCTTTGTTTAATTAGATTAAATCTATTATCAATCACTTTTTTATTTGTTGAGTGTGACATATCTTCAATTATCAATCCTGCATCACTATCTAATATTCTTTTGATAGTCTCTAAATAATTCATATCCAAGTCCCTCCTAAAAACTAATTGCTTATTATTTTATCATAAAGAGTATAAGAATAAAACTAATATTTATTATTTTTTAAATTGGCCTAATATTAAAGGTAGTAATATAGTTGATACTTTAATTCCTATACCAAAAATTTAACTAATAAATGTTTATAATTAAGAAAAAAATGATAAATTACGGAAATAGAATATTCAAGACAGGGAGATTATTTAATACCAAATTTATATTCAGAAAAGTAGGAAGACTATGACAAAATTGGCAAATATGGAATCCTAAGATTATACTTTTTTGTTCAAAATAAACAAGCAATTTATGAAAAACTTTTAATGACAGATAAACTAGCTCATCATTTTTTTTATTTAATATTTTACTTTCAATATCCAAAACAATAGATTTAGCTTTGTTTATATTATTAATATGTCTATGAATAAAATCAACATTATTGTTTTGAACTTCTGATGCATATTTTTCATTGCCATTATAAACATCATCTAATAAATAGCATAAGTCTTCATAATTACAAATATCAGTATTGCTTACAATAAAATCTTTAATTATACTTATTTCACCATCAAATTGGTGCTGATTTACTAAATTAGTAAACATTTCATTTACTAATAATGGATATGTTAGCCAAATTTCACTTACAATAATTATTTTTCTTTTGTTATTGACTCTTCCTTACTTGGAAAACGGCTCTCAATTTTTTTGAATATTCTAACTCTGCTTTTAAATATATATTTTCTTTTTTTAATCTTTTTTTCTTCTATAGTTTCTATTTTATTTGTTTTCTTGGCTTTTAATCCTATTTTTTACTAATGATTGCCCTTCTGGAACTTTTTCTACTTGCAAAATTATTCTTGCATAGTGTTCAGCTAATTTCATATATTTTTCAAGTCCAACATAATCAAAATCTCTAAAATAAGCAAAGTAACTTTGTTTAAAGCTTCTTCCCCAAACAATATCTCTATCTGCTGCTTTATTAAAAGCCTTATTGAAACGCTTTCTAATCTCATCAAATGTTTCGTCAGACGGATGTAATCTTTTGTATTCATCACAAAATCTATCTCTTAATATAGGAGTTGAATCAAAACTATGATCTTTTTGTTGAAGTACTGCTATGGTAGATAAAACCTGATTATAAAAATCTAATTCATTTTCATCACCCGTTAAAATATAACTAGGTTCATATTTTGTCGATAAATCAGATATATCGCATGATTTATACCATACGCATGCCCCAAACATATTTGTATAAATTACCAAATCTTTTGAATCACTACTAGCAAGACGAATATCTGGTATAGATGTTTGAAGTATTTTAGATAATTCCTCATTTATTCTATTATGGCCACCTTTTTCAGTGTCTTGATTAAATGCGTCAATACCATAAACATCTCCTTTTGGAATGTAATTATTTACATCTTCTTCAATGTAATAAACTAACTGTAAATATATTTTTCTCCAATCAACTTCTGTAAACTTACAAAAAATTTGTGCAAATTTTGTTTTATCTTCATTAGATGACTTTTCAATTAGTATCTCTTTAACTTTACTTCTAATAAGATTAACCCACCAATAAGCTGTTGCTTGTATTGATGTTAATTCTATTTCCTCATTATTATTCATAAATCAGTCTCTTTCTTGATTAGTTATTATAACACTTTTTAGTCAATTTAATATTTTAATTTTATCATTATTTTCAATGTTATTAAGACTAATTATTGTTTTTTATTACTTCTATAAACTTTTTACAAGAATTAGTCATTACATTATTTTTTAAACTTATTATTCCAAAAGATATCTCTTCTGGTTTAGGATTTAAATTAACTATAAACATATCTTTATTAAGTTCATCTTTTACATATAACTCTGTAACATATCCAATACCATATCCTAATTTTATAAAATCAATTAATAGATTTGAGCTTGCTATATTCATTCTAGGCTCAATATAAATATTATTTTTTTCATAATATTTTTCAGCACTGTTTCTAGAATTTGAGGGATATTCTTGTAGTATTATTGGATATTTTTCTAAGTCTTTTGGTTTTAATTGTATGTTTTTTAAATTGAAATAATTGTTATTTGCTACAAAGACATATCTTGTTTTACCTAATTCATGATAATTTAATTCTTTGTCAAAAGTAATTGGAAATTTTCCAATTATAAAATCTATCATTCCATTTTTTAACTTTGTAATTAAATCTTTAGTAGGGTCTGTATAAATATCTACTACAATATCTGGATATTTATTATGAAATAATTCAATGTATTTTAATAAATATTTTTTCATTAAAGAAGTACTGATTCCTATTTTTATTGTTCCAATATTTAATTTTGTATAATCATTTATTTTATTATCAATTTCTTCTAATAATGTTAATGCTTGTTTTACATTATTAAAAATCTTTTCTCCACATTCATTTAGAATAACTCCTCTTTTTGTTCTTATAAATAATGGGGTATTTAACTGGCTTTCTAATTTTTTTATTTGTTTGGTTACTGCTGGTTGAGATATGCAAAGTTTTTCACTGGCCTTTGTAATATTTTTAGTTTCTGCTACTACATAAAATATTCTATATAATTCTAAATTAATCATCATAACCTCCTGTTATTGGGTACATGAATTTTTTGTATTTTTATTATATATGACTTTATGGTTATAATGCAATTAGAAAGAGGTGTTTTTATGAGTGAAGATGATATTAGAAGAATTGTAATGCGAGGAAATACAGGTGAATACTCCCATGTTATCATATGGTGTGATACTTTTGATTATGAAGATGCTGCTAGGTTTGTCAAATATGATGAAGATATAAATGAATTAGTTTCTTATTACAATGATTTTAGTAAAATGAGAAAAATTATGGAGGTTTATAATTATAATTTAGATTTAGAAATGCAATTAAGAGAAAATCAAGCTTATCATATTGAACCTTTTGGTCAAACAAAAATAATTGATAATAATAGTATGTTAGATAATATTAGTTATTCTACTTTAGAAAAGAATAGTTTAGATGATGTATGTAATTCTTTGAAAAGTAAGTTTGAAATAAGTGAAAAATTAAAAGCTGCTATTAAATACGCTTCTTTGATACATAAAGATCAAATTCGATTAAATGGTGATGCATATATTATTCATCCTCTACATGTAGTAGAAAATGTTTTAAAATATAAAAAATCGAAAAACATTGAAACATTATTAATCAGTGCTTGTTTACATGATACACTAGAAGATACTGAGGCTACATACTATGATATTGTTTCAAAATTTGGGCCTTTGGTTGCTAGTATAGTTCTAGAATTAACTACTGATGAAGATATGAAATTAATTCTTGGAAAGCAACAATACTTGTCAATAAAAATGAAAAATATGAGTAGTTGGGCCCTTGTTATTAAACTTTGTGATAGACTTGATAATGTAAATGATTTAGTAAACTGTAATGATGAAGAGTTTAAAGATAAATATTTAAATGAAACGATAGGAATAATTAAATATTTATTAAATAATGCCAAATTATCAAATACTCATATAACTATTATTGAACAAATACTAAGATTATTAGTTCAATTAAGTAAAAATGATAATGAAAAATTTGAAAGATTAACTGAAATTATTAATCAACACTCGAAAATTAAAATAGATATTGAAGAGTATAGTCTATTTTCAAAACTATTGGAAGTTGTTATTAAAGTTGATAAAGGTAAGCAATATATTAAAAAGAAAAGTAACTATTTTTAGTTACTTTATTCTTTTATTTATTCCAATTATTATCTTCTTAGGACCTGTTACTAAAATAATCTGTTATTTGCTCAATAGTCCAATTTGTACAATATAATCCATTACCATGTTCTGGTGGTATTCCTGGACCAATTTCAAAAATTGTACCATTAAAAGCCTTTATTGCAAATTATTTTTTTAAGTATTCTTGTCGTTTTTTATTATTATAAATCATGTAAAAAGTCATCATACCAAGTGTACATAAAATTATATCATCTATATCAAAAACTCCTACTTTAAATATGTATTGAAATAATTCTATTAATAGAATTATTCCAAATGATAATATGAGATTTATTGAAAACTTTTTAACATTAAATAAGTCTATTAAAAAATAATCTAAAGGCATAAATACAAATATATTTCCAAATATATTTATAATAATTGAATATATTGTTCCAGTTTTTAATATATAAATTATAGATTTAAATGGAACTAAATTATAACTATTAATGTTACTATATCTAGCAAATATAACCATATTAAATAATAAAATTATATAATATATAAAGACAATTATATTAGATAATTTTTCTGCTTTCTTTTTATCTTTTAACTTTTCAACATAATTATTACTATATATTTTATTACCAATTATTATAAATATAGATGAAATTACTATAATTAATAATCTAATAAAATAATTAATTTCTATATTTGGATTATATTCAAATCTTAAATATAGTAAGAATATAAATATAGATAATCCATAAAAGAATATAGTTAGTTTAAACTGAAAATTATATTTATTATTTTTAGTAAGTTCATTATATTCAATTATCTGTTCTACATCATTTTTATTATTTCTTTTTTCTTCACCATTTAATAATTCTGATACATCTATTTTTAATTCTTTAGCTAAGGGAATTAACAAAGATATATCTGGAGTTCCTCTTCCAGTTTCCCATCTTGATATAGCTTTTTCTGTAATAAATAATTTTTTAGCTAATTCTTCTTGAGTTATTCCTAATTCTTTTCTTTTTAATTTTATAAAATTTGATATTTTATTTAAATCCATTTTTATCACCTATTCTTTTTTACTTACATTAATAAGAATATTATTCCATAATCAAAATTTAATGCTATCCATAGAAGTATTGTGATTAAATATATACATATTGTTGGTGTTGATAAAATTATAAATAATATTGTTGTAAATATTAATGATTCTTTAATAATTTTATTCTTTA
>Ga0256404_1003699_pt1 | contig 30347 bp, 28 predicted proteins | sample RumenRJG_01DNA_FD_185990 | JGI IMG/M metagenome (GOLD analysis project Ga0256404, IMG submission 185990) | Bovine rumen microbial communities from Lethbridge, Alberta, Canada - RJG_01 | ecosystem: Host-associated > Mammals > Digestive system > Stomach > Rumen | place: Canada: Alberta | collected...
CTTACGCGATTCCTGTCCGGATAATTCAGGAATGCTGTCCGCATATTACAGGAATCTTGTCCGGATGTTGTAAGAATCTTGTCCGCGTGTTACAGGAACGCTGTCCGGATGTTACAAGAATAATCAAACTGCCCGAACATTCCTCCGATTTCAATGCCGGCAAGATAATAATTGTAATATCCCAGTGCGGCTGACTTCAGTTCTGCCAGCCATCTTCCCTCGTCGCCGTACATCCAACCGTAATTGTATCCGATATGACTTACAAAATAGTACAGCATGATCCAGATAACCATCAGCGGAACCAGTCTGAAGAAGCGGTTGACCATCTCTCTTTCAAATACTCTGATCCCCCTGAAGTCTTTGCCTGAATACCTTTTTTCGAATTGGAGCACTGTAAAGTATCCGGAAATCGCAAGAAACAGGCTCACGAAAGTATATCCATGCAAAAGAATATTAGGAAGCGCTACAGGCATATGACCCAACAATATCGCTATTAGCCCAAAAGCTCTCAGATTTTGTATGTCCGGGTTTCTCATAAAAGTTTTATCCTTTAAAAATCAACAGTTTAGAAGCTACATAGTTCAGAACGATCACAATTACATTGGCAATGACTTTCATGTACAGATCATTCCAGTTAAGCAGATCAACTGTCACATACATGAAGATCCAGTCGAACACCCCTGTTGACAGCCTGCATAAAAAGAAATAAACAGCTTCTTTTGCTATTGCGGCACCCGTATCAGCTGTGCTGTGGAAGACCCATTTCCGGTTTGTCAGATATGCAAATGTTACAGAGGCTATCCATGCAATTACGGAGCTCGGCACAGTCATTATCCCTAAAGGATGTGCCATCAGCCAATATACTACAATATTGACAAGAGTTGTTAATCCGCCAAAAATCAAATAGTATATGATATCCTTGTAAGCCTCGAATCGTTCCTTACTGATCATTCTTTAAGTCTTTCTCGCTAAGTATCTCTTTTTCAATTATGTATCTTGGCCGCGCTTTGGTCTCAAGATACATCTTGCCGAGGTACTCACCTATAATACCAATACTAAGCAGTATAAGTCCTCCTATCATCCACAGCGAGATTATCAGGCTGGACCATCCCTGGACTGTAGCTCCTATTGCGTGCCTGATAAGTGAATATATCATCATAACGATGCTTATCAGAAAAACGATCCCTCCTCCGATACTTATCAGCCTGATCGGGCCTGTGCTGAGAGACGTTATTCCCTCCCATGCAAAAGCGATCATTTTTTTAAGAGGGTACTTGCTTTCGCCTGCGATCCTCTCTCCTCTTTCATAATACACGCAAGCGGATTTATACCCAAGCATCGGCACTATTCCGCGCAGAAAGAGATTGACCTCGGTATATTGCGCCAGACTGTTAAGCGCTTTTTTACTCATCAGCCTGTAATCAGCGTGATTGTACACTGTGTCTGCTCCAAGTTTTGACATCAGCTTATAGAAGCTTTCCGCAGTGAAACGTTTGAATAAGGTGTCTTTATCTCTTTTATTTCTTACTCCGTATACGATCTCGCAGCCTTCATCATATTTTTCAATCATTTCATCGACAGCATCGATATCGTCCTGAAGGTCTGCATCCATTGAGATCACCATATCAGCGTTTTCCTTGGCTACCATGAGCCCGGCCATCAGAGCATTCTGGTGACCTTTGTTATGAGCCAGAGATATTCCATTGAAATGGACATCTGATGAGCATAATTCTTCGATGATCTTCCATGTATTGTCTCTCGAGCCATCGTTCACAAAAAGAATCCGGCTATCATCTGATACTGCCCCTTTATTTATAAGAGAATTCAGCTTCGCAAGCATAATCTCTGACGAATAGTTCAATACAGCCTCTTCGTTATAACACGGAATAACAAAATACAAAATCTTCATAGTTATCCTCTCTGTAAATGTCCTCTTGACCCTTTTCTAGAAATAGAATATTGATATTTCTCCATTTGTAAAGACCGGAGCAGGGAAGTGTCCCGGCACCGCGCTGAATCTGTTTGAAACTATTACATAATTTATTCCTGCAGCAGCGATAGCTGCCTGAGATACCGTGACGTCCTCGGAGAATATGCTCCTGTTGGTTGTCAGTTTTTCATATATCTCCTCCTTTGATACATCGCTGTAGCTGAAGCCCTCTAAATAGAACCGGCGCTCGGAAAAAGCGCTGTAGTAAAAACATCTGCAGTCACTGTCTTCTGTTGGGTATTCTTTGTTCCATAAGTCTAGTCTGTCTGTTGCTATGACGCTGTTCTTATCACTATTATTACGAAGCCACTCAAGTCCCTCCAGTTCTCCGTGAGTCAGGAATGAGGCTTCGTCGATGACAGCATCTGAGAACAAAAAATACCTGCCATCATCAACCAGGGTGTTCCCGGCATACGCTATATACTGTCCTCCCCAAAAAAGGGTGTTGAGGACCACAAGCACGCTCAATGATATTCTGAATCGTTTATTATCCAGCGTTTTCAGTACTCTTACGCTCTCACCCACAATGAAAAGGATCGCCACGAACAAAAAGTACATTTGTGAAAAGCCATCCTGCGATACCAGCCAGTATCCTGCAAGGCCTACCCATCCGCTGATGACAGAGAGGAGGACTCCGGTAGAAGGAATCTTCCGCTCCCTGACGATTTTTAAAAGTTCCGTGCAGGTGTCTGCAAGAAACACCAGAAACAGGAGCCCCGCTGCCACAGTACTTCCGATAATAAAGACGCACAGGCAGTAGATAAAGATATGGAATGCTCCCCCGTGTTCCACAAGACCTCTAAAAGCGTCCCAGACCCTTGTATTTTCGAACGTCTTGACTATAGACAGATTGATTGCCCTGTTGTTGTTGCTTTCACTGAACATATTGTTCAGACCCTTGATTATGAGAATGTAGGTTGCAAGAAAGGATGCAAGGGATGCCGTTGCGACCCCGATCATATTCTTAGTGCCTTGCCTGAAAGTCACTTTAATAATAGTCGCTGCCATCATGGCTGCGACAAGGACCGCAGCACAGGGGCCCTTCAGCCCTGACAGCGAAAAAGTAAGTATTACCGCTATTATGATATCTCTTATTTTTAAAGGACCATCAGCGGCATGAGAGAAAAACAGCCAGGCTGCAACGACAGCGGCCAGTGATGTTGCTACGCCGTTGATATTTGAAAAAATATGATAATTTATGATCGAGTACTTTTCATCCAACGGCATGATAAAGTACGTTATTGCTGCTCCTGAAAACAGAAATGCCAGCGTTGAAAAGAAAGCATGTGAGTTGATTTCCCTGAAGAACGCGTAAATACCCAGGGAAAAAATATAGGCTGTCAGTACAAGCATGCACCTGAGAACCAGCGAGGAAGCTGTCATCCCGAAGCAGTATTTACACATCCCGAGTATCAGGTCATTGAAATAATGATAGTTGAATTCCAATCCGGAAAACCTGAGATCTTCAAACGGAAACCCGCGGCTCAAAGCAACGACATTGCTGATATGCCATGTAATATCCTGGTTGATATAGACCGATGCGGCACTTTCAATATCTCTGAATGCATATCGCTGGGCAATAGCCGTAAATATACTTACCACAAAAAGCACAGCCGGAAACTGCAGGCTGTTCATATTAAAAGAAGGCTTTCTGATTTTTATTGCCTCACTATCTTTCCTTAGCTTTTTGATGATCAGTATGACTGTAAGAAATGGGCTAAAAGCAATAAAAAGGAGCCGGATTCCCAGAGCACTAAACAGAAAATATTCCAGGATCAGAATACCCGATCCGAAAAAGAACCCCTGAAGAAGCTGCTCTGCACTGATCTCCTTAATGCCCTTCAGTTCAGTGATCATTAGCCATCCGGGCAGCTGTATATAAAGAATAAGGAAAATGATAAAAGAAGTCATTTCATTTCTTGTGCGCAATGAAAGCTAATTTATGATTCCTTGTGTAAGATCAAGGATTCTCAACGCATTTGTGAAGCCTGCGCTCATATCCTTCTCACCATAGATCAAATCAAGAAAATGGTTCAGTTCCCTTTTCTGAAAATCATCCCGGGCTTCATCGAATCGGATCGTGTTGCCACTGCAAAGATAATGCACCGTATTATTGACAATATCCCCTATGATAGTTTCATTGTTGGTAAACAGCTGTAGTTCCCTGATAGTTTTTCGACCGAAATAATCCAGATGCAGTTCAGCGATCTTGTCTTTATATTCAGCAATATATATAGCGTAATCGTCGCTGTCTATTTCAAGCTTTGATTTTTTGCCGGAGAACGATTTTACATTCTCAGGCAATCCAAACAGATATGTAATATAGTCCCATTCATGGATCAGATCTATACTTACTCCTCCGCCCATTTCTTTGTGTGCGCTGTAAGTGTCACGGTAATCTGTACCCGGACGCCAGTCCGGCAAATAGCTGGACGAAATGCTTCGTATAGATATGACATCATCAAAAGCTACATTATTCTTCAGATACTGGATAACTGCGTTGTATCTCAACGGACAAGCTATGTAGTATACTGATTCCTCTCTTATCTGAAATCCGGCAGCTTCCTCCGTCTGATCGATAGACACTACCGGTTTTTCTATGAAAAAGTGCTTTCCCTTTTCGTGGAATTTCGATAATGTCTCAAGATGCATCGATGTAGGATTGGTTATAAATATTACATCGTAATCTGAAGGCACTGATTCTATATCACAGTAGACATGATCAAAGCCCATACTGTTATCGGTGCCCGGTTTTCTGCGAAATGCATCAATGCTAAGTTCAACGCCGCGCTTATCACATATTTCAGAAAGATTTCTGATGTGCCGCCTGGCTATCGACCCGACTCCTGTGAAACATACTTTAAGATTCTGCATTTTATGCTCCCATTGAATCTATTATCTGCAAGATCTTCTTGTCCTGCTCAAATCCGTAAAGCGGCTTCTTACCGTTCTGCACAACGTCGAAGAATTCCATTATCTCGTTTTTATAAGCATTTTCAACGATGAACGCCCTGTAGCCTTCTTTATGTTCGGCTTCTTCTGTCAGAACCACATTATTAAGAGTGCCTGTTTCCTGATCAAATTCGAATACCGACTCAGGAGTCCCTCCCCAGGTGAGGTATGCGTTTTCAGCATATGCATCGAGTTTTCTTACTGCTACCGGCGAGACTACATCAACTATCAGAACACCTCTGTTGCCGTTTTCGTGTTCTATCAGGATGAAATAGTTGTCATCAAAATTAATGGCTAAGTTCGTCATTTTATTTGAGACAGACTGAACTTTTTTTATCTCGCCAAACGCACCTGTCAGCCATGGCAGCTCTATCGCCATGATTTCTCTGCATCCGTTTGTCCTCTTGTCTCCAATGAAGAAGTCCTTATAATTCTCCCATGGATGCCAGTCCGGAAGGTACTGTCCAATATGATAAATATAGTTCCACTGCTTATCCGCTGTGATCTTTGATCGGATAAAACGTGTTTCCTCTCTGTAGAAGAACGTTGATGACAGGAACAGCGTAAGACCTTTCTCTCTTGCTAGTGAGAGGTTCTTATCGTAACCATCATCGACAAGATTCAATTCTGTAAATACATTCCATCCTCTTTCAAGACATTCTGTAATGATCCCGGAATGCGACAGAGGTGAAGTGCATATAAAAGCGCATTCAATGGATTCATCCACTGAATCGATTGAACTGAAACACCTGATGCCAAACAGCTCCTGCGTCTCCTCTCTGCGGTCCGCTTTGCCGTCTGTACCAAAGACCTCAATCGACGGATACAGTTCCTTCATTAAACGTATCCTTCTCTTCCCCATTGAGCCAAGCCCTATAACCAAAACTTTCATGACAGTATCCTCCAATCAGTCAATAAGGATCTTAAAAACGGCTTTACGGATCTTTCCTTTTGTATCCGAAACAAGCGGCTTGTGTGGTTCCATAAGTGCGCATACAGCAAAGTGCTTTTCATCCAGAAGGCATTCACAGGTCTTATCTCCGTCAAGCAACTCATAATCATCTGCTTCAGAGTACTCCTTATTGATCTTATCCTTTGAGTATTCGCAGATGAGCAGTTTTTCACTGCCTTCTATATCTATATGCAGATCCAGATACTTTCTATGCACCTCATAGATCCCTTCATCCTCAGCTATCAGAGCAGGATTCATGACATTTGCGTAAACAGCATCGCCGTCTATGATGTTCTTTCCTGAATCAAGCAGTTTCAGATCATGTGTCTGAATATACTCGATCGCTTTATCAAAATTGTGATGCAGTCCCTTATAATTGCCCAGTTCTTCGATCTTTCCGTAAATCATGTGAGCCGCCTCCCATATGCACTATTACTAAAACGTGATGCTATAAAAACTTTTCTTCAAATCTATATTTCCGGAATTGACCGTTTCAACCGCCTTTGCAGCTATCAGCTTTCCGGCATTACCTTCTCCGTACGGGCTGATGGTGTTCGCGCAAATCTTTTTATGCTCATCACTCAGGGCAAAATGGATCGCTTCGATTATTGCCTCTGTATCAGTCGCGCAATTGATAATGCTGTCGCACTCCAGTCTACCCTTCTGTCTGTCACCAATGTTTACAGTAGGTATGTGGAATGACGGGGTCTCAATAATGCCGCTTGATGAATTGCCTAGAACAAACTCTGCATGCCTCATCAACGAGAGGTATCTGCGGACACCAAGTGAGGTAAATACATGAAGGTTCGGTATTCTCCCCTCCGCTGCATCAAGCAGCTGATTGATCCTTGCTCCTCCCTGATCGGCATTTGATTTCGTAAAAATGAATTGTATGTCAGGGAAAGCGCTGATCGCTTTCATCAACTCTTCGATCTGTCCATCAACACTCTCGTTTTCCATTGTCACCGGATGATAGGTGCATACAGCATAAAAACAGTCATCGAGGCCTATGCTTTCAAGAGCCTCTTCTTTTGACATGTCTGCCACTCTTAGGATATTGTCGATACTTGTTGAACCGAAATTGAATACCCGTTTGGGGTCTTCTCCCATCTGTATCACTCTTCTTCTGCTGTCTTCATTTGTGACAAAATGAAGATAACTGATCTTGCTTATCGAGTGCCGTATCCACTCATCCAGCGCGCCTTCGGTAGTATCTCCGCCGCACAAATGAAAAATCGGGGTCCTGGTGTTTCCTGCAGCTATTGCGATCGCAAGCGTCTCATATCTGTCGCCCAGAATAATGATAGCGCTGTACCTTTCTTTGATGAACAGCTCAGTAAACTTTATCAGAACCTCGGCCTGATTATTGGAAATATCCAATTCGGAATCGGATTTTACTGATATAGGGATCCTGAAATCGATCCTCTCATCTATCTCTCCGATCGTCATTCCATATTGCTGACTTAAATGGGTACCTGTGACGATCAGGTCTATCCTAAGGTCCTGATCCTCACGCTTTCTCAACTCCCTGATCACAGGTGAAAGCAGGCCATATTCAGCTCTTGTTGCCGTTATGACAGCTATCTTGTTCATAAGGTGATCATCTCATCCTCCTCAAAGTCTTTTACAGCTTTTGTTCCGAGTACATCGAACCAGCTCATAGGACTGATCCCGGTACCTGGGCGCTTAACTGTGATGTTAGTCTCTGTAAGGATATCTCCTTTTCTGATTTTCTGCTTTGCTACTATACTTTTTCTGGCTACAGCTTTGTTCTTAAGCTCTGAAGGTGAAGGTGTTTTGTCACCTGTGCCCAGCGCCTGTTCGATATGTCTGATATTCGATACCATCTCCTTCAGTTCGTCCGGCTCAAGGCTTGCCTTGTGGTCCGGACCTTCCATGTTACGGTCAAGAGTGAAATGCTTCTCTATCACAGTTGCTCCAAGAGCAACGGCAGCGACCGGGACCTCGATCCCCTTCGTGTGATCTGAATAGCCGACTTCCAGGCCAAATTTATCTCTCATGGTCTGCATGGCAAGAAGGTTCACATCTTCAAACGGTGTCGGATATTCTGTATTACAGTGCAGAAGTTTTATCTCTTTTGTTCCGTTGTCTGAAAGAACATCGATCGCGGCTTTGATCTCAGACATGTCGCACATTCCCGTAGACATGATCACAGGTTTGTCTGTCTTCGCGAGCGCGATCAGATATGGCAGATTCGTAACTTCTCCGGACGGTATCTTCCAGAAAGGCATGTCTATGGAATCAAGGAAGTCAATGCTTTCAAAATCGAATGGCGTTGACAGGAAGCAGATACCTACTTCATCACTATACTGTTTCAACTCCAAAAATTGCTTAAAAGACAATTCGAGTTTTTTTAGCATATCCTTCTGTGAACCATCATCCGTATTTTTCTTTTGATATTCGGCCTTCTGGGCGTTATTTGATACCAGATTTTTCGCTTTGAAAGTCTGGAACTTTATACAATCAACACCTGCCTCTTTTGCGGCATCCACCAAACGGCATGCTGTATCAAAATCGCCGTTATGGTTTACCCCCGCCTCTGCAATAATAAACACACTCATTTAACTACCACCTTGCATGGGTTACCAAAAGTCGTAACGTTCTCAGGAATATCTTTTACAACGGCACTACCCGCCCCGATCAGCGAACAGTCTCCGATAGTTATCTGCTGTCTCACGACCGTACCTGCTCCGATATGTGAATCAGCCCCGACCGTGACCTGTCCGCACAGTATCGCCCCCGGACTCATATGTGAAAAATCACCGACTTTACAGTCGTGTTCAATTATGGCTCCGGTATTTATAATGGCGCATCTGCCGACAACGCTTCCCGTGTTCACTACCGCGTTTTTGCCTATAAAAGAACCTTCACCGATCTCGGTGCCGGCTGCTATTACAGCAGTCGGGTCGGCAATGACAGGTATATTAAACCCAAGATCCTTTATCTTTTGATATAATTTCCGCCTTAGTACTGTCGATCCGACACTTCCAACGGAAACAAAAGCACTGTCCCAACCGGATTCAAGCAGAGCAGGAAGGTCGTCGTCAGTACCGACAACAGGGATCCCCAGCGCTGACGCTGAGCTGTCAAAATCGACTATGCCGAACTGATCATACCTCCCTGAACTTATGGCGCAATCCAGGATCGATCTGCAGTGTCCTCCTCCTCCGATCAAAAGCAAACGCATATGATCATCTCCTTAACGGTTCGCAAGTGAGGTCAGCACTTCTTTTACCGACTTCGCGACATAATGGATCTCCTCTTCGGTTATCTGAGTGCTCGAAGGGATATTCAGTATGCGATCAGCAAAGTAAGCCGCTTTTTCAAGTTTGTATGTGTCTGCCAGCAGATACGGCTTCTGTTCATTTATAAGCCCCCAGATCGCGCGTGTCTGTATGCCTTTATCCTCAAGCGCAATGATGATCTCTCTCATAGACGCTTTTACATGATCGCGGTCAATACATATTGAGTAGAACCATTTATTGGAGTCTGTGTTTTCTCTGAACGGCATCAGAACTCCATACTCAAAACCTTCAAAATCAGCTTTGTAAAGTTCGTAGTTCCTTTGCTTGCGGGATATGAATTCCTCAAGCCATTCCATCTGGGCCACACCAAGCGCAGCCTGAAGATTTGTCATACGGTAGTTGAAGCCTATCTCATCATGGATATAGTAATGCGGATCCGTCTTTGCCTGTGTCGACAGAAAGCGCAAATGGTCTACTGTTTCAGTTTCTGAAGCGGTGATTGCTCCGCCGCCTCCTGTAGTGATTATCTTATTACCGTTGAAACTGAAGCAGCCGAAATCACCTATCGTACCGGCGTATTTTCCGGCATATCTGCCCCCTGTATATTTGGTTCCCAAAGCCTCCGTAGCGTCTTCGATAACCTTGATGTTATAGGCTTTGGCAATATCCATGATCGGCTCCATGTCAGCCATGTTTCCGAATACATGAACGACTATGAGTGCCTTGACGACAGCATCTTTGTATTTCAGAGTTTTTCCGTCCCAGATACACTCTTCTTCACAAAAACTTCTGAGTTTGACAGGGTCCATGCAGAATCCGTCATCACAGTCAATGAATACCGGCTCAGCGAACTGGTATCTGACCGGGTTTACGGCAGCTATAAAAGTCAGCGGCGGTACCAGGACAACATCCCCCGGCTGAACACCCGCCTCTACGAGGCTCAGGTGAAGAGCCGACGTACCGCTCTGGCAGGCTGCGACATTGCTTATATGAAGGAACGAAGCAAGATCTTCTTCAAGCTTTGTGATATAGGCGCCGCCTGTTGATACCCAGCCCTGATCAAGCGCGTCATCTACGTATTTCCGCTCATTTCCTTCGAAATTCGGAATCGAAAGAGGTATAAATTTCATGAATAACTCCTCCTACATCTTACTGTCTAATGATTTTCCTGTTTCTATATGTTCAAAACTAGGAAGGTAATCCTTCATTATGTTTACTATATTTTCTTTAGTTGTGTGATCCTTGAATGCTGCTGTCAGATCGACAAACAGTTTTTCAATTTTAGCCTTGTCCGGTATCTTTTTACCTGTTATCACGCCCAAGGATCTGAATACGTCCATGTCGGCGGTCTCAGTGTCAGTAACAAATTCCTCGAAAGGTTTTTCACCGGATGTATCAGAGCCCGAAAAATGAACAGGATACTGATCACTTCCGCTTTTCAGCGCTGCCGCCTTATCTATTGCCTCACTGTCTGAAGAGCATTCGAGTATCTGATAGCCATGAGCCTTGAGGAGTTCCCTCGCGATAGCGTCAAAGGTCATCATTTGCGCCTCCTCAAGTTTAGGGAAGAAGATCGCACGGTTATCACCGAGAATACATGACAGCAGGCATATCTGTCCGGACTCTTCAGGCGAAACAAAATAGCGCCTGACATCTGAAGGTGCGGACAGCGGCTGGAGCTTTGATATCCTTGCGAGGAATCCCGCCGGGAGTGATCCGTTCGAGAAAGCCACATTGGCGAAGCGCGCCGTCTTTACAGGGAAGACATCCGAGTATGAGAAGATCAGGTCCTCCATGATCCTCTTGCTCGCGCCCATGATGTTCACCGGGTTAGCCGCCTTGTCAGTGGATACACAGAAGTATTCTTCAGGCGGATATTCCGAAAGCAGATCGAGAAGGATCTTAGCATGCAATACATTGTTCTGAAGAAGCGCTTCTACCGAATAGATGTCTTTTTCAGATCTGACGTGCTTATGAGCCGAAAAATTGCCTACTATATCAAAGCCTTTGCGGCTCCTGAACATCTTCTCGAATACCGGAGAAGAGAAGTCCATAGGATAAGTGATGTAATCATCCGGTACGTACATGCCTTTTGTTGATCTGATGTCACGAGTCAGCTCTGCAAGCGCGTTCTCATTAGTATCCACTACCACCAGAGCTGCCGGTTCGAAAGGCAGGCAGGCCTTGATAAAAGATGAACCGATGGAGCCTGCGCCTCCTATAACGAGAACAGTCTTTCCTTTGATCTTCTCTGTCAGTTTTTCCTTATTGTCTTCAATGTCCTGATAAAACATTGAAGCCGGACGTTTGGTTACATGTTGTGATATGAATTGATCCAAATTGAACATTTAAACACCTCTATATCGTTGATCTGAAGTAATTCTGAGCAAAGCAGGTTTTCTTGATGCGGTCTTTTATCTCTATGCTGCCGTCGCTGCCGGTAGTAACTATCTTGTCATCGCCTATTTCCTGATCGTATACAACGGTATCTACGCTGATCGATACTCTGTCTCCGATCGGCTTGTTCCCGATAATCTTTGCGCCGGCTGCAAGGAACAGGCCTTTCCCCAGCGCAGGCGCTGGGTTGCCGTCATCGTCGGTGTCAGTATTTACAGTGACGTTTTGCAGTATAACAAGGTAGTCACTGTATTTTGCGTTACCGATTACCGTACCGATAGGGTGCCCCAGGAAGAATATATCCGGCAGGCCGCCCTTATATGAAAAGAAGAAATTATTGAGTGTACGGTTCAGATACATTATCTTGTCGCATACAGGCTTGTTCTGCGACATCTTCCAGAGTGAATTGGAAAAGAAATACAGAAACTGCGCGTATTGATCCGCGTGCAGATGTGAAAAATACGTCTGCCCGAAATCATCCGAATAGGCCGGAAATGTTATCTCTTTAAAACACCTTTCCAGCCTTTCAAGCCCCAGATCTATCGCGCTGTCGACATCCGGACCCTCAAATCTGTACTTGTCCGGAAAAAATGTATCGAGCTGTGCCCCAAGATATGTCTTAAGTTCTTCTCTGTTCAACGACATTATCATGACAATAATACCCTTTATCAGCTGATCCCGAGACTTCTGAGCATGGATTCCATCTCTGAGAACTGTCCCATATCCATCCAGGCTTTTTCGGAAATAGGGAATACGCCTACGCGCTCCCCTCTGTCCATCATTCTCTTTGCAAGATCCGGAAGCCCGATGAACTCATCTTTTTCTATGGCATCTATTACATCAGGCTCGATCACATATACACCGGTATTTACAAGATATGAATAATCCGGCTTCTCCTTCATGGCGGAAATGCTGCCGTCATCGTTCGTTTCAAGCACGCCGTACGGGATCACCATATCCTTCATCGCGCCTATAAATGTGACCTTGTTTTTCTTCGCCTTATGTGTCAGGTAAGCGCACTCATAGTCAGCATCAAGCAGGGTGTCGCAGTTTGACAAAATGAAAGTTTTATTGATCTTTCCCTTCAGAAGCTGCAGTCCTCCGCCTGTGCCTAGGAATTTATCTTCATCCACGTAGCTGACCGTATAGTCTTTTTCCACATCGTTCATATAAGCCTTTATCATGTTGGCTTTATAGTTCAGTACCATGTGGACTTCCTTGCATCCGTAATTAGTGAATGTCTCTATTATTCTTTCCGTAATCGTGATGTCGCCGATCGGGATCAGCGGCTTTGGAAGAATCTTTGTGTAAGGATACAGCCTGGTGCCCTTCCCTCCGGCCATGATGACCAGCGGAACATCCTCAAGCGCCTGGCTCTTCTGTGAAACGGTATGTGTGGCAAGTTCATAGCCGTCTATAACGTCCACAAGTCTTCTCTCAGTGTCGATGATCGGGTATATTACCCGGTAATGTCTCTTTCGCTCTTTTTCTACAGCTGAACGGGATGAATATAATATCGGGTCAGGATTCATCGCCTCAAGGATACCTGCGCTGAGGCTTCCTCCCTTTAGAAAGAAAGTGCGCATATCCCCATTGGAGAAAAGGCCTTTTACGACATTGCTGTCATCAACAACCACGACCGCTTTTATATTGTTGGCCGTCATCTGCTCTATCGCGTCCTTTACGGTGCAATCAGTGCTTACAGAGTACTTCTTAATCATTACTGGTCTCCTATTCGGATATCATCAATTTCTTCATTTCATCTTCTGGAATGAATGGGAACATGTCGTGCAGTGAAGGTGAGATCATCTTTCCCTCTTCATCTCTTCTTGACATTACCTTAGGGCTGACCGGGTCATCCAGAAGCTGGCTTATTTCCATGATTGCCGATCCTTCGATCTTAAGCAGCTCCTCAAGACATGATGAAACGCTTTCGTTGGTTTCACACTTTAGATAGCTTAGTCCGAATGCTTCAGCAACGCTTTTGAAATCAGGGAATGATATGCCGGTCTCAGGCGAACATCCTATCAACTCTCCGTTAAAGAAGTTCTTGGAGGTCTGTCTGATGGCGTTGTAACCGGCATTTTCAAACAGAAGTATCTTTACCGGAAGCTGGTGATGATACAGCGTCTGAAGTTCCTGAAGATTCATCATGAAGCTGCCGTCACCGGTCGCCAGAATGACATCTCTCTTCATTGCAACAGCTACTCCGAGCGCGGCAGGGATATCATATCCCATGGATCCGCAGTTATAGTTCGTCAGGATGTGCTGGCCTCTGAACCTGTTGCCTACCTGAAGCGCGGATGTGATGGCGGAATTGTTTCCCAGAACAAGTATCGCATCTTCAGGAGCAGACTCGAAGTATTCCTTCCAGAATACATATGAGCACACTCTGTCTTTAGGATCTTTATTCTCAGCAGTTTCAAATGGTGAGAACCTGTTTTTCAGCATCTGACAGTAATCAAGCCATTCCCCGGATGCTTCATACTGATCTCCGGCCTCGTTCAGTCCGCTCAGTATTTTTACCAGATCGCAGGTGATCTGTCTGTAATAATTCAGCCCCGGTTTTTTCTGTTCCTGATCATCTATGTCGATAGAGATCAGCTTGGCCCCCGGCGCGAAGTTCTCCTGGTTGAACCCGGTCACCGAGAACCCAAGGCTGCAGCCAAGAGCGATTATCAGATCGCTATTCTGAACAGCAAAGTTAGCCGTTCTCTGGCCACAGGCTCCTATAGGGCCCATGCAAAGAGGATTCTCGCGATACAGGACATCACTTCCATTGAAACTTGCAACAACAGGAATCCTGATTTTTTCCATTACATTCCTGAACAGTTCTCTCGATCCCGAGCTGAGTACTCCGCCACCCGCAAGGAATACCGGGCGTTTCGCGTTTTTCAGTTCATCAAAAAGGAACTTCACATACTCAGCGGTTTCATTATTCTCACTTTCCGAAGCAGGCTCATAGTCTCTCAGGTCATCCTCTTCGACCATTGCGCTCTGAACGTCCTGTGGAATATCGAGCCATACAGGTCCTCTTCTTCCTTCCAGAGCGATGTCAACGGCCTTATTGACTTCCATTTTAATATCCAGCGGATCGATGACCAGCTTTGAATACTTTGTCATGGTCTTGACCGTGTCGACGATGTTGAATTCCTGAACTCCTCTTGTACGGAGTTTCAGCCCCGTGGCAGGCACACTGACTGCATACCTTACCTGTCCGGATACCACGATCATTGGGATGCTGTCGACCCAGGCTCCCATTACGCCTGTTAATGTATTAGTCCCTCCGGGTCCGCTTGTCACACAGACCAGCGGCATTTTACCGGACGATCTCGCGTATCCCTCCGCGGCCATTGCGCACGCCTGCTCATGGTGATTGAAATACTTTGTCATATCTGTATTGTGAAGCAGGGCGTTATCTAAAAACATTGCGCCTCCGCCCACAACAGCAAAGCAGTCTGTTATCCCTCTTTCAACCAGAGTGGACAGTATTATATCAGCAACTCTTTTCTTCATAATGATGCAAATCCTTTTCGTTCCTCTTCGATCTGTAATCTGATGCCTTCTTCCAGAGGCATGAAATCAAAACCACCGATCTCTTTCAGAAGCCTTTGGTTCGAACCCGTATATTCCTTGTTGTATCCATCCTTAAGGATGATTATCTCGGAATCGGATCCCATCTGCTTCTTTACGATACCTGCGATTTCCGATAATAAAACTCTGGTCCCTGTACACACATTATATGAACGGTAGTGCGGGGTAAGGTCAATAAACTTCCCCATTATCTTTCCCAGATCATATACATGCATATAGTCAAAATAACAATCCTGTCTGATAGTTATATCCTCATTTCTCAGACAGCAGCGGATGGCATGGGTAATAAATTTAGACTCATGGTCCGTCGGTCCATAGCACCCGAATATCCTCAGATTGCACTGTCTTATACTTTTTGAAATCAGCTCGTTCATCACATATTTTGACAGCCCGTATGAATCATAAGGAAGCGAACGAAACTCCTCATCTTCCGTCACCTGTACCGCATCCTTGCTTTTATCGTATTCCGCGCCGGAACCCAGCGTATACATCATCTCGTAACAATCCTGCGCGCGAAAAAGGTTAAGGAAAATGCGTACACTGTCCTCGAACATGGTGCTTTGACTGTCAAGGGCATTCTTAACCGGATTAGGGTTTGCCAGATTCAATACTACTTCTATTTTGTTGTCGGAAATATACTTCCTGACATCATCCTCATTCAAAAGATTCAGTTCAGCTCTGACAGGTGCGTAAAGATCGCATACAGTCCGGAGATGATCTATCGTATTTCTGCCGACAAAGCCCGTACTTCCGGTCACTAAAACTCTTTTCATCTGATCGATCCCTCTTGCCTGTTATCTCTATGCCTGCGTTGCCGCAATAATGGTCTCAGCCATGTAGTCCAGCATCTCATCTGTCATTCCCGGATACACGCCAACCCAGAACGCATTGTTCATTACAAAGTCCGTAGTCTCAAGATCTCCTACGACTCTATATGCATCCGTGCCTCTGATCTGATCAAAGCAAGGATGTTTAGTCAGATTGCCTGAGAAGAGAAGCCTTGTCTGAACATTATGATCCTCGATATATCTCGTGACCTTGTTTCTGTCAAGACCGCTCTCCGGCCTGACTGCCATTATAAATCCAAACCAAGACGGATCGCTGTTTTCAGCAGGTTCAGGTAAGAGCAGCTTATCAGCCACCGGTTCAAGGGCCTTGTGAAGCCTGCTCCAGTTATACTTTCTTCTCTCTATAAACGAAGGGAATTTCTTCAGCTGCTCACAGCCTACTGCGGCCTGCATGTCGGTCACCTTGAGGTTATAGCCAAAATGGCTGTAAACATATTTATGATCGTATCCTGCCGGCAGTTCTCCATACTGTCCGTCAAACCTGTGTCCGCAGAAATTATCTCTTCCGGACGGGCAGATGCAGTCACGGCCCCAGTCGCGGAATGACAGAATGAGCCTGTGGAGTTTCGGGTCATCAGTATATACACAGCCGCCTTCTCCCATCGTCATATGGTGCGGAGGATAGAACGATGACGCTCCGACATGTCCCCATGTCCCGGTGAATTTTGTCTTGCCGTCAATAGTATACTTCGAGCCAAGCGCGTCGCAGTTGTCTTCGATCAGCCACAGACTATGCTTATCGCAGAATTCTCTTACTGTCTTCAGATCGAAAGGATTGCCCAGAGTATGAGCTATCATTACTGCTTTTGTCTTGTCGCTCAGAGCGTCTTCGAGTTTCGTGACATCGATATTGTACTGAGGTACTGTGATATCAACAAATACAGGCACAGCGCCATAGTGAAGGATCGGCGTTACTGTAGTAGGGAACCCGGCGGCGACCGTGATCACCTCATCTCCCGGAAGTATCTGCCTTTCCCCCAGCTCCGGAGCAGTAAAGATCATGAAAGCAAGAAGATTAGCGGATGATCCGCTGTTTACAAGATGTGCGTATCTCACACCTATCCACTCAGCAAAGTCCTTTTCGAACTGATCTGAAAATCTTCCCGTTGTCAGCCAGAAGTCCAGTGTAGCGTCAGTCAGCGCCTGCATTTCTTTCTCATCAAAGACTCTGGATGCGTAACTGACTCTGTCTCCCGGTTTGAAAGGCTCCTTTTTCTCTTTGAAATCGTGATAATACTGAGCGACCAGTTCCTTTATCTGCTCTCTTGCTTCAGCTTCGTTATTCCAATTCAGCATTTATGATATACCTCCAGAAATATATTCTTCTATTTGTTTATCCATTACAGCGCGGACATCTTCTCCGCCTACCCAGGCCTTGCTCCATTCGACCGTTTTCTCTATAGCCGTATCAAGATTCCAGTGCGGCTTCCAGTCGAACGTAGCCTTAAGTTTTGAGCAATCCAGTTTTAAGAAGTTTGCTTCGTGTGGGCCTCCGTCATATTTATTGACCCACTTCAGACCTTCTCCCCAGTGCTTTACGAAAAGATCCACAAGGGCTCCGGTCTGGAAGCAGTCCTGATCATCCGGACCCACATTGTAGTAAGAAGCATACTTGCCATCCTCATACTGCATGGCTGCTATCATCAGATATGCATATACCGGTTCAAGTACATGCTGATACGGTCTGGTAGAGTAAGGGTTACGTACTACGATATCCTCCCCCTTTACTGCCGCCCTGACACAGTCAGGTATTATACGGTCATTCGCGAAATCTCCGCCTCCGATAACATTGCCTGCGCGTGCGGTGGATACAGCTACGCGATCATCCGTAAAGAAGCTGTTTTTATAGCTGTGTGTGACGAGTTCAGAGCACGACTTGGAGTTTGAGTACGGATCATATCCGTCAAGAGGCTCGTTTTCTCTGTATCCCCAGTGCCATTCCTTGTTTTCATAGACCTTGTCTGTCGTAACATTTAGAAATGATCTGACTGAAGGTGTCTGTCTGACAGCCTCGCAGATATTTACAGTGCCCATAACATTGGTGCTGTAGGTCCCGACCGGGTCTTTATAGCTGTCTCTTACTATAGGCTGCGCCGCAAGATGGATCACAATCTCCGGCTGATATTCATCGAATACCTTCATCAGATTATCGAGCTCTCTGACATCACCTTTTATATGGGTTATCTGATCTTTGGCCCCGCAGATATCGAAAAGTCTTGTTTCTGTCTTGCTGCAGCTTGAATAACCGATGACCTCTGCCCCGGCATTGACCAGTACCACAGACATCCAGGATCCTTTGAATCCTGTGTGACCTGTTATCAGTACTTTTTTGGATTTGTAAAAATTCAGATCAAAAGTCATATGCTCTATTTCTCCCATAATTTCCATGGCGCTTTGCCTGACTGCCAGTACTCTTCAAGCTTTTGCTTTTCACGCAGAGTATCCATGCACTGCCAGTATCCTTTGTGTACATAGCCGGCAAGCTGGTTTTCTCTAACAAGTCTATAAAGCGGTTCTCCCTCAAGAGCCATTCCATCTCCATTAATATAATCGAATAATACCGGCTCAAAGATCATATAACCCGCATTGATCAGTTCTCCATCCAGATTTGATTTTTCTCTGAACGCGTCAATGACCCCGTCTTTTCCCAGTTCCACGACACCTTTGCTCTGGCCGAAGTTGTACAGTGTCATCGTTGCCAGTTTGCCGTGTTCCTTATGATAGGCAACCAGTTCATTAATGTTGACATCAGAGACGGCGTCTCCGTATGTGACCAGGAAAGTCTCGTCTCCGACATAGTCTTTTATCCTTTTTATTCTTCCGGCGGTATGTGTCATCAGCCCGGTATCGACCACCGTTACTTCCCAGTCTTCGGTATGTTGATTGTGAACGATCATGCTGTTGTCTGCTGAGAATTTGAAGGTTATGTCTGATGTGTGCAGGAAGTAGTTGGCAAACCACTCTTTAATAACGTGTTGTTTGTATCCTGCGCAAATGATGAACTCCTTGATCCCATAGAAAGACATTTCTTTCATGATATGCCACAGTATCGGTTTCTCGCCTATTTCGATCATAGGCTTCGGTTTTAAGTGAGATTCTTCACTGATTCTTGTCCCAAATCCACCGGCTAATATTACGGCTTTCATTTAAAATCCTCCCTGTAAAACTGTTCTTCTCAGAAATTGATTCGTTCCCGTTCCACGACCATCGGCCGTTTCTTCACCCTGGTCAATATAGAACCTACATACTCTCCCAGCATCCCGATAAAGAATATCTGGACAGAGCCAAGGAAAAACATACCTATGAGCATCGGCGCCATTCCTGCGCTGAAGTTGAACCAGAATATTAGCTTCAGTATCAGGTAGACAAGGCCAACGAGAAAACTCAGCATAGAAAGAGTAAACCCGATCAGCGTCACTATTCTGAGCGGAAGTGTAGATGTGGACGTCAGTGAGTCCATCGCAGTGTTGTAGTATCTCCAGAAATTATAACTGGACTTTCCGCTTTTTCTGTTCGGTTTTACATAGTCTATAAACTCAACATGGTATCCGAAGTCAGCGATAAGATGTCTGAAATTAGGGATCGGGTCATCCACTTCAGCGATCAGGTCTATGACCTCTTTGTCATAAAGTCCGAAGCCGCTTATATTCTTGTACTGTTCTTCATCAGAGAACAGCTGGATGATAAAGTAGTAGCCCTTTCTGCAGAGCTTTATCAGTCCTCGTTCTTCATCACCGGCTTTTCTTCCCCAGACTACTTTTGCACCCTGCTCCCATTTCTCAATGAATTCAGGGATCAGTTCCGGCGGATCCTGAAGATCGGCTCCGAAACAGATGGAGGCATCGCCTGTAGTCTGTAGGAAGCCATAGCATCCCGAGCGGCCCGGTCCGAAGTTCTTCTGATTTATGATCACCTTTACACGCGGATCTTCAGCGCAGATCTCTCTAAGTAAATTGATCGTGTTGTCAGTTGAAGCATTGTCAATAAGCACATACTCGAACTCGTACTGCGGATTCCCGTCCATCACTTTGCGGACAGCTTCATACAGGTTTTTGATGTTCCCTTCCTCGTTATAACAAGGGGTAAATAAGCTGATTTTTTTCATTTTTTGTTCCTTAATAGTCTTCATACTCAGTAATAGTTCCGTTCACCTCACCAAAAATGTCTCCCATTACAGTTCCGTGAATGGTAGCATTGACATTACCATATATATTTCCGTAAACGTTCCCATATATATCATAATCAATATCTCCATGAATGTCTCCATAAAAATCTGTGCAGACAATCATGTCAATGTCTTCACCCTTAGCATTTTTGGTCAGCGAAGGATAATCTACACCATCATTTTCTTCGCGATCTCTCAAAAATCTTGCGTACTCCGCCGGAGTACATACACGGTTGATACACATATTATGGACATTTCCGAATGCACGGTATTTTCTCTTTACCAGATAGTCGGGTTTGAATCTCTTTTTGGATTTTCTAAAATATGTTTTGTCAAAATGGTTGTCCATTTTGCCCTTTTCATTGCTGTACTCGAATATCATTGTCCTTTCTTCTAAATCGGCCTGCTTCATCGTTTCTTTCGGAGAAGTGACGATCGGAAGCATATTATTGTAAAGAGTGTAGCCAAGCTGGAAGCCTCCACCCAGTACATACTGGCCGTCAACATAATCCGCCATTTCGATCATGGCCTTCTTTTCTCCAAAATGAGGCATGCGCCAGAGATAGAAGTAATCATACATAAGATTGCATACGCACATCAGCGCAAGGAAAGCTCCGATCCATCTGACACGGATGCGGGAGAGCCTTGCTGAAGCCTCTTCATCTGTGATGATCGATTCGCTGAACTTATTCATATTTTTGAAATATATATACAGTCCGGTGAATGCCATGACCGGCAGGTATTCCAGCACGAACACTATCGCGATGCCGATCAGGTTGTAGTCATCGCAGGACTGATCGAACAAAAGGAATCTGTATAGGAATACTACCGTTATGAGCAGGAACGTCAATGCGATCCATAAATTGCTTGCTCTCAGGCTCTTCTTCTCCTCTTCGCTGCTGCTCTTATTAACCAAATAGAAGACAAATAAACTGCAGATGACCAGAGGGAACACTATGACCATTTTTCTCGTTACGGTATCATACGCTACGAGGCTCTGAAGGAAGAAGGCAATCGGTGTGACCGTAAGGAACAGTAATTCGGAGTCCCTGCGTCTGTTGATCACCTTGAACAGCGATGGTAAGGTAACTATCATTGCAAACAGCAGCGGAAGGTTATATGCAAATGAGTTGGCGCTGAACACTCTAAAGAATGAAACTGCCAATCCGCCAATCATCTTGACCAATGATGATTTGCCTTTTGAATCTCCTGTTGCCATACTGTCTTCCGAGAAAGACGACACAGCCGCAAGAGCGTTCTTTATGGCTTCTGTATGCCAATAAAGAATGTAATACATCTCGACCAGCACGAAACACACTGCACAGCCGGCGATAAACCAAACCAGCGCATTCATGAAATCTTTACGCCCTTTAGAATGTGCTATGTATAGGATAACAAGGCCCATCGCCAGATACAGAAATACATTGGTGATATAGACCATGAAACATGAAAAGGTTATAAGGGCTCCAACAATAAAGTACCTGAGCTTACCGCTTTCAGGCATTGAAACGTAGACAATGGCTATCAATAAAGTAAGCATCATCCTGACAGCCGACGGTTCCACATATCTGCTCGAAAGGAAGAAAGAAAAGTCTATAGCGATCCACAGCATCAGCACCAGCATGACATCTATAATGGTGCCGTCATCAGGCCGGTACCTATTTCGCAGCTGATTGAGCAGAATGAACATCAGCAGGAAGTTAATGAAAAATATTATAATGTAAGGAACCCTCAGGCCATAATAATTGTTGCCGAATATCTTGAACCCGGCTACGTTCATCAGGTTTCCTACAATATTCATTATGAAATTCTCAGAAACCCATGTGGCATGACCTCCCGTTACTTCAGTCGAAGGGTTAAATGAGCCATAGGTCTTCTCATTGATTGCCAGATATGCGTATGGACCTTCGTCGGCGGGCTGATAAAAACTAATGCCCCAGGCCGGCGGGTCTGCTTCAAGATAAAGAAATCTAGCCCCCAGACACGCTAAGATCAAAGCGATGATCACAACACGCCTTATAATAATCGTACCCTTTGAAGCTGAATTTGAAGTCATATGAAAGCAATTCCTTTCTATATAATAATCATATTGTCTGTTCAGTCATTTTACTGAAATACCTCATGGCAAGAATCAACGATGCTCCGATCTGGATAAGCTGTGCGGCCAGAAGGGCATATGTCACACCTCTCATTGCGAATGTCGTAACAAAGAACGGCGTTACTATCCAGCAGATCAGACATCCAAGCAATAATATGACCGCCAATGGTATCTGTTTTCTTATGGCAATGTACAGTGAATCAAGGATCAGCATGAGCGCCGAGCAGGTCGTCACCAGTATGACCAGCAAGAATATGTCTAGATAGCCGCCTATCTTTTCTCCGTATAGCAGAGTAAGCGCCCACTCCCCAAGGAAGTACCCCCCTATCAGCGCAGCCAGTCCGACACCAACGCCGAATCCAAGCAAGCCAAAAGTGAGGCGTTTGATTTTCTGTTTGTCACCCGCCGTAAAATACTCCGCAAAAAGCGGTATATACGGAGTCATGACACATGATACGAAAGTACTTATCGCGACAGTAGGCGCCGAGATCGAAGAATAAATACCCAGCTGTTCCGTTGAGAAGTTTCTTTCAAAGAACAGACGCGGAATACTCATCAGCAGTGGCTGGCATATCAGGACAAGCATTGCCGGAAAGGTTATCCACATAAGTGTCTTTACCCTTCCCAGCATCTTTCTGCTTACTATCAGCAAAGGATGAGTATACTTTCTGCACCATCTGAGGTCGATCGCTATAAGCGTCCCGATCGCCACTACATTCATCGACCATAACGCAACAGGTAATGACTGTCCTGTAGCAAGCGCTGCCGTAAACACTGCAAAGCTCAGTATGCCCTTTACGCTCATCGAAATGCAGATGTGCTCAAAGTCGTCCTGCATCTGGAACACTCCGTAAATCACATCCGATTCCGCTTCAAAGCACTTGTATATCATATATATGAGCACGCAGTATGAGGCATAGAAGTCATATCCCTTGACCCATACATACGCAACGCATCCGATCAGCGCAGCGACAATCGAGATTATCCTTGAGAGAAGATAACACTGATCTGCAAATTCATGATTGATGTCAGAGACCTGAAAAGCCCTAATTCCATAACACGCAATAACATAAAAAATGTTAGCAATAGTCATGGCAAGCGAAAGAATGCCGGCTGCATAGAAGTCATCTGCAAATCTAACAACAACGACGGTAAGCGCCCATTGTGCTATAAGGTATACAAAATTGCCTATGATCGTATATAAAGCCTGCTTATTCTTCACTACTGACCTAAATTAACTGTTGTATTTATCTGTGAAAACTAATTATTCTAACACAAAGAACAGCGCCCCTTTCTGAATTTATCCAGGCACTATTCTTCCTTTTCCTTTGATAATAATTTTATCGGGATTCCCTTCATTATTCAAGGAAATCCCGATTTCTTCAACATATCTTCAGAAAGTAAAAATATGCTTTGTTATAATACAACTCTCCCTTCAAGTACGGCTTTGAGGCGCTCGCCATATGGACTCTTGCCGTAGCGCCTGACGCTCTTAGTAAGCATCTCATCATCTATCCATCCCATGTGGTATGCGATCTCCTCAGGCGAGCTGATAGTCATGCCTTGATACTGTTCGATCATACTGACAAAATCAGTGGCCTTCTGTAGGCTGTCGAATGTTCCGGCATCCATCCATGTGTAGCCGCGGCCCAGAAGCTGGGCGTTCAGTCTGCCCTGCTGCAGATACATGTCGTTCAGTGTAGTGATCTCCAGCTCGCCGCGCGCGGATGGCTTTACCTCATCAGCCATGTCACTGACTCCCTTCGGATAGAAGTACAGTCCGACTATCGCATAATTACTCTTTGGCTGTTTTGGCTTTTCTTCAACGGAAATGACCTTGAGATTGCGGTCGTTCTCATCCTTTTCAAACTCCATTATGCCGAATCGTTTAGGATCCTCAACATAATATCCGAATATCGTCGCCTTTCCGTTTTCCGCATCTATGCGCGCATCTTTGAGTTTATGATTGAGACCGTTTCCGTAAAAAATATTGTCTCCGAGTACCATTGCGCAGGCATCATCGCCTATGAACTCACGGCCTATAGTAAACGCTTGAGCAAGCCCTTCCGGCTTTGCCTGTACGGCATACGAAAGTTTGACTCCAAACTTGGATCCGTCACCAAGAAGTTCTTCTATTCTGGGAGTGTCCTCCGGAGTGCTTATAATCAGGATGTCTCTGATCCTGGCAAGCATCAGAGTTGACAGCGGATAGAAAATCATCGGCTTGTCATATACCGGCAGCAGCTGTTTTGATGTCACTAGTGTAAGCGGATATAGCCTGGTGCCGGCTCCTCCTGCGAGTATGATTCCTTTCATGTATGTCTCCTTGAAAATAGTTGTTATTAGTTCTCCTTAGTTTGATTTTATATCATAAATAGCAAGCCTATTGTCGTTTGTTAATCTATTACAACACCATCGATTTTTGCACTTATTATCGATATATATTCACTTATACTTGTCACGGCTTTATCAAGCATGTAAAGTTCTTTATCTGAAAGAGTATCACACAAATCTGTAGTTTCAATAAACTGAAGATCCTTTCCCCTCTGTAGCCAGCCGTGCCATTCTTCAATTAAAGTATTCACTATAACAGATGCTCTTTCGTAGCTGTCCAATTTATAGTATTTAGATTGAATCATAAGGCTCACAAGAACGTCATTTAATGTTTGGATCGTATTGTCGAGTTCAGAACGTGAAAATTTCCACTCATCACAATCATCCTCAAATATTTCATTATCACCATCTATTATATCTTCTAATTCTTCTTTTTCTACAAGCTGATAGCGCATGCCTTTCTTTACAAACCCTGCCCTCATAAGCAAAAGCTCAATCAGGTTGTTGTCATCTATAGTCGTTTTTGACTTCAGTTCTCTCATTGACCATGAATTTTTGCTTTGAAGCATGTCACAAAAATCATAAGTCGATACAATTCTTTTGTTTCGCCCAATCAGTTTATCATACAAAACCTCTGCCCTCTTTATAATCTCCTTGGTTGTCAAGTAATATCCGACTGATTGGATGATAAAAGGAATCCAGTAGACAATGGCATTAACATAGACATCATAATCACCACCTCCAATACCCTCCTCAACCAAAGTGATTGATTCATTTCTTTTTATTCCATATGTATTAACAAAGTCCTCTACCGTGACTTCTTCTGCCGAGACATACCACTCGTAATGCCCGTTTTTTAGAACGTACGTAAACACTCCTTCGTTAACAATATCCTTAGGATTGTTATCGCTGTCACAGTAGAAGACTGTATACCCGTCATCCACTATATCTTCTATAACATCAGCAAAAGAGCGATTCTTATCGGTTATTTTGATCTCACGAGCTGTCACAAGATTATCTTTGCCCGTTATTACATTATATTCGAATCTCTTCAGTATTATTTTCATTGGCTTTTTTAATTTATAGTCATCATAAAAGTACTCGTGCTCTTTAAATCGCTGTTTTTTGCTTACCTTGTAATAGCCGACATTCCGTTAAGATCAAGCTGGTAATATTTTGTCTTCTCTATCATCTGTTTCTTTAGCAGGCCCTTCTTTTCTATCTCGCCAAGGCGTTTTATCAGTGTTGGTCTGGACACTTTTGATATTTCAAGAAGCGTACTTGTTGGGATGCCTTCCTCCGAAAACAACGAAGCCTGTAGTAAAACATAGTAAAGACTTCTCATTTGTTCATCATTCGTTAGCTGTGGAATATAAGAAGACAGGATTGCCATGTCCTTATAGCGTTGCTCAAGGTCCTCATATATTTCACTACACATCCTTTTTAGCACTTCTGTAAACATCAAAATGAACGGTGTGAGGTCTCCCCTGTTACGTTTATCATTGCATTCTCTGAACGCTTTGTAATAATGTGTCAAGTCTTCCTTAATCACATATGATAATTTATAACCTGTCAATGGATGAAATGCCTGTGTCAGCATGTAGCTACTGATAAAACGGCTTAGGCGGCCGTTCCCTTCATAGAACGGATGGATATACCCGAACATATAATGGAAAAGAGCCGTTCTGATTATGAGATCGGTATCCTGATTATTAAGTATATCAAGGGCCTTGTCCATTGCCCTAATTATTTCTTCTTCCGGCATCAGGCCTTCATGCAGCACTCGCTGAGTGGCGTCAGTGACATTTACGGTCTTTGCACGGAATATCTTTCCATCAGGAAGATCTTCCGGATCTTCCGCAAGAATTTCCTGATAAAACAATTCATCATAGAGATTCCGGACATCCTGGCTAGTTCTCAAATCTATGACTTGATACTCATTGAGCATTTTATATTTATTGACCAGACCAAAGAACCTGTTCTTTTGATTCTTTTTTTCAAGATCTGATAGGATTGAGCCTATTTCTCTACGCGTGCTATACACCCCTTCGATGTCATTTGTAAGAATGATTTCGTCAATGAGACAACGACGAGCATATTGATCAAGAGCGATGTTAGGAAGCTTGAAAGCTAGGTCAATTATCTTCTCATGAGTTCTTTGGATCGCTATAATCGTTTTGAATATCTCAATATCCTCATTATAAAAAGCAGGATATCCATTTATATCAAAGTCCAGTTTTATTCCTTTGTCCAAGCGCCTAAGATAAACTGTTTTGTATGATTCTTTATCCGTGCTCTTGTCTTCGTAATAGTATTTCTTTAGAAGATCGTATTTCATATAAAAATTTTTCTTTCTTTTTATATTCGAATGGTTAAAGCAAGCGATTCATATAAAATTTCAGCAGAAATTTTATATGAATCGCTTAACAATGTCAACTCGTATAAAATTTTGACCGCTATTTTAATCGTGCCTCGTATCATCATCAAAGCATTCACAGAATCTGGCTGCGAATGACGGTTCCTCGCCGTGAACATAAAGGTGCGTTGTCTCTCCGTAGGCAAGCATCCTGAATGTGGCAATGCCTTTTCTTCTCTCTTCGGTGACCAGTGTTGTCACTGACGTGGTCCGTGCGCAGAAGTTCTGCCAGATTACTGAAGGCGATGTTCCAAACAGGTGGCTGAGAAGCACCGATTCGAGTCCAAAGTGGCAGAACAGCACTATCGTGTCATGGTTAGGTCGTTCGATGCGGTAATATCCGCCATCACGTACGTAGCCGTGCCTTGCAAGCAGCTCGTCTAACTGTTCTGTGACTTTTCGGTACTCTTCTCCTACATCGGATGCCGCCATGCGCTCATTCTCAGCCCAGTGGTCTTTGGCATATAGCTTGGGATCCTTTGTCCAGTCCTGCGGCAGCCAGTCCCATGCAATACGCTCCTTCAGTAGGTCATCCGGCCTTTGTATACGAACATCAAATTCCCGGAGCCACGGGAGAACAACAGCTGTACGATCGGTCTTGCTGAGTGCGATCTCTGCTGTTTCTTTAGCTCTGCCGTATGGCGACACGTAATAATGGGTATTATTGCTATCTATCTCGCAAATCAAATCTGAAAGGCATTCAGCCTCGCGACGGCCCTTTTCTGTCAGAGAATCATGCTTATAATCCGGATCTCCATGTCTGATAATCAAAATCTTCATGTTGTTTTTGTTTGTGTTCTTGATGTTGGCAAATCCAACACAAAGGCGGCGTTAAAACGCCGCCTTGTTGATTTGTCCGGTATTAATAGTTCTCTGCGTTTAGCTCAAAGTATGCCTTCGGATGCGCGCATACAGGGCACATCTCCGGTGCTTTGGTTCCCACAACGATGTGTCCGCAGTTGCGGCACTCCCAAACCTTTACTTCGCTCTTCTCAAAGACCTCCTGCGCCTCTACGTTGTGCAGCAGCGCGCGGTAACGCTCTTCATGATGCTTCTCTATGGCTGCTACCATGCGGAACTTGGCTGCCAGTGCCTTGAAGCCTTCCTCTTCGGCTGTCTTAGCGAAGCCTTCGTACATATCTGTCCACTCGTAATTCTCGCCTTCTGCGGCTGCAAGCAGGTTCTCGGCCGTCGTGCCGATGCCATCGAGTTCCTTGAACCACATCTTTGCGTGTTCCTTCTCGTTATCGGCTGTCTTCTGGAAGAGCGCTGCGATCTGCTCAAAGCCTTCCTTCTTTGCCTTGGACGCGAAATATGTGTATTTGTTGCGTGCCTGAGACTCGCCGGCGAATGCCTCCATCAGGTTCTTTTCTGTCTGTGTGCCTTCATATTTGTTTGCCATGGTATTTCCTCCCTCTTTATCGATATTATCCTTTACAGCGACCGTTTCCTCTCAACTTGTTTATAACATATGTTAAAAAAGTTTGCACTCAACTGAGATCAATTACTAAAATGTATGCTTCTCTTTCAAATGATTTACCTTGTCATGTTCAATATATGCTAAAATGCTCTGTGAAAAGATGGGACTAAAAGGAGGATCAATTTATGGCTGAATGGAAAAACTTAGATACACTTGATACGTTCAAAAAGCTTGCGGCGTCGGATCACCGTGTCGATCTGAAGGAGGTCCTCGCAGGTGAGGCAGGTGCGGACCGCGTAAAGAAGTATTGCGTGCCGATGGCATGCGGTCTAGCATACAACTACGCTGCGAAGCAGGTCGATGACGAGATCCTCGGCGCGCTGTGTGATCTCGCGAAGGAGTCCGATCTGCCAGGCAAGTTCGAAGAGCTGTATAACGGCGCAATGATCAACACGGGTGAGAAGAGGCTCGTTCTCCACCACCTCACGCGCGGGCAGCTGGGCGAAAACGTTGTCGCAGATGGCGTAGACAAAAGAGATTTCTATACGAATGAGCAGAAGAAGATAGCAGCATTTGCCGCTAAGGTCCACTCCGGCGAAGTGGCCAACGCTGATGGCGAAAAGTTCACTACTGTAGTGCAGATAGGCATAGGCGGCAGCGACCTCGGTCCCCGCGCCATGTACATCGCTCTTGAAAACTGGGCGCGTGCCAACGGATCCATGCTGATGGACGCTAAGTTCATAAGCAATGTTGACCCTGATGACGCGGTAAGCGTTCTCAAGTCGATCGACGTTGCACACTCGCTCTTCATTCTGGTATCGAAGTCGGGCACGACTCTCGAGACTCTTACTAATGAGGCTTTCGTAAAGGACGCTCTGGTGAATGCGGGGCTCGATCCGTCAAAGCACATGATAGCCGTCACAAGCGAGACTTCTCCTCTCGCTAAGAGCAGCGACTATCTCGCGGCTTTCTTCATGGACGACTACATTGGCGGAAGATATTCCTCGACTTCTGCGGTAGGCGGAGCCGTTCTCTCGCTGGCATTCGGTCCGGAAGTATTCGGCCGCTTCCTCTGCGGAGCTGCTGAGGCAGACAAGCTGGCCGCTCAGGCAGATCCTATGAGCAACGCGGCTATGCTCGATGCGCTCATCGGAGTCTATGAGAGAAACATCCTGGGATATGAGACGACGGCTGTTCTGCCTTATTCGCAGGCGCTCGCCAGATTCCCGGCGCATCTTCAGCAGGCCGACATGGAGTCGAACGGCAAGTCGGTGAACCGCTTCGGCGAGCCAGTAAACTACAAGACAGGTCCGGTGCTTTTCGGTGAGCCGGGCACAAACGGCCAGCACTCATTCTACCAGCTGCTGCATCAGGGCAAGGATATCGTACCGCTGCAGTTTATCGGATTCAGGGAAAATCAGTCCGGGACTGACGTAGACATCCAGGGCAGCACCAGCCAGCAGAAGCTTGGCGCAAACGTTGCGGCCCAGATAGTCGCTTTCGCCTGCGGCAAGGATGATGATAATCTCAACAAGAACTTCGACGGAGGCAGACCTTCGAGCATCATCACCGGTGAGCAGCTTACGCCGGAGTCGCTCGGTGCCCTTCTGGCGCACTTCGAGAACAAGATCATGTTCCAGGGCTTCCTGTGGAATCTGAACAGCTTCGACCAGGAGGGCGTGCAGCTCGGAAAAGTCCTGGCCAAGAGAGTCCTTGCACACGAGACTGACGGCGCTCTCGCAGAATACGCGAAGTTGCTGGGAATATAAACTGAATAAAAAATCAAAAACAGCAAAAGAGAGAAGGTTTGGTTGCATTGAAGTTGGGGGACAAGTGCAGTTGGTTAGCCTTCTCTCTTTCGCATTATTATATATAGCAGCCCGATGAGCTTCGGGACTAAGAGGGGGAGGTGTTT
>Ga0256404_1003701_pt1 | contig 30344 bp, 17 predicted proteins | sample RumenRJG_01DNA_FD_185990 | JGI IMG/M metagenome (GOLD analysis project Ga0256404, IMG submission 185990) | Bovine rumen microbial communities from Lethbridge, Alberta, Canada - RJG_01 | ecosystem: Host-associated > Mammals > Digestive system > Stomach > Rumen | place: Canada: Alberta | collected...
ATCACTATTTCGACCTCGTGAAGAAGTATGGCGACGTGCCCCTCATTCTGAAGGCTTTCGACTCGACGAGTGATCCCGATATCAAGATGGGCCGTACCCCGCGTGAGGAAGTCATCCAGCAATGCTACAGCGACCTGGCTTTTGCTGAAGCAAACCTGCCCGACATCGACGACGTGAAGAGTGATGCCGACTGGGGCCGCGTCTCAAAGAGTGCTGCCCGAGGAATGCTGGTACGCATCGGCCTCTACGAAGGCACCTATTCGAAGTATCACAGCCTGGGCAGCGATGCCAAGAGTCACCTGAAGGTGAGCATCGACGCTGCCGAACGACTCATCAACAGCGGCAAGCACGACCTGTACCCCGACTTCCAGAAGCTGTTCTACTTCGACGGTGAAGGTCGCCAGAACAAGGAGAACGTGTTCGTGAAAGTCTATGGTCCCAACGGTGCCAGCGGAGTAATCCTTCACAACAACTCTCGCGGACTGGAGAATGCCGTGAGTGTCACACGCCAGACAATCGACGAAATCCTCTATAGCGACGGACTGCCTCGCGAGAAGACCTCGCTGAAGGTGGAGGAGAAGATGCACAACGACGTATTCCTGAACCGCGATCCCCGCATGGCCCTGACGTTCTATCAGAAGGGCGAGGAAGCCTACAAGGCTGGCTACAACCCCTTCGGCAATCAGCACGGCAACGGCTACGGCATCAAGAAGGGCTTCATGCTCGAGGAGTGGAACACCGTAAACAAGGAGACCGTCGACAAGATGATTATCCGCTATGCCGAAGTGCTGCTCTCCTATGCAGAGGCGCTGTTCGAATACAACGGTCAGATCAGCGATGCACAGCTCAATGCTACTGTGAATAAGATTCGTGCCCGTGTGGGCTTCGACGTGAAGCTCACCAACGCTTTCGTCAGCGCCAACGGTCTGAACATGCGCGACGAGATTCGCCGTGAGCGCCATGTGGAGTTCATCGACGAGGGTCTGCGCTACGACGACATCATCCGCTGGAAGATTGCCGAGAAGGTGCTTCCCGTCACGATGCTGGGTCTGAAGTATAACGATGCCGACGAGCTGAGCACGCAGCGCGAGAACATCCAGAACCGTCTGACCGACGCCAACGGTATGTTCAACGGCAAGAAGGTGGCCGACCAGGGAGACATCTACGTCATCGAGCAGGCTAGCGCCCGCAGCTTCGATCCCAACAAGGATTACAAATATCCCATTCCTACCTACGAGATTGCCACTTCGGAGGGTAACGTCAAGCAGAACCCCGGCTGGTAATAGAAAAATGAGTATAGATAATTGAAAACAGAAACATAATAAAACTGAAATATGAAACGTTTTATCAATATACTGATGGCGCTCATGGTCTTGATGACGGGTCTGACGACTCTGACGGCCTGCAGCGACGACGAATGGGGAAACGACAACCCCGAATATCAGAATGTGTTTATCGTGGCTTTTGCCGACTGGGGACCAAAGAGCAACAACGACAAGACCTACACCGTGAAGCAGGGCAGTCAGCTGGAGGTGCCTGTTCAGCTGTGGTGTGAGGGCACGCGTTCGTTCAACGCCGAGGCTTTCGTCTATGTCGACACAAAGCTCGCACTGGGTCAGGACTTCCAGATTGTCGATGCAACGGGCAACACCCTGCAGCCAAATAGCAACGGCGCCTACGTGCTGACATGGGATCTGCAGAAGCCCGATGCCACCAAGAACCACCGTCTGCAGAGCATCTTCGTGAAAGCGCTGAACGGCGCAAAGGGCGATGTGACGCTGATGACCTTCGACCCGAAGGACGTAGATGCCGACGGCAAATTGCGCATCTCCAACGGAGGCACGAAGGACGACGACACCCAATACTATGTGCCCAACAACAAGACCGGCCAGTATGAGGTGCGTTGCATCACGGTGAACTACAAGGTGAAAGTAACTATCAACTAAGCTGCTGCGTAGCGTTCAAAGCAGCATAGCTGCGTTCAAAGTTCAAAAGCAGCATAGCTGCGTTCAAGGTGCAAAGCAGCAAGCTGCGTTTAAAGCGCCGTGTAGGGGCAGTCCCCGTGTCTGCCCTTCACGTCCAAAGAAAATAACAATCATTGGCGGGGCAGACACGGGGTCTGCCCCAGCCAAAAACCTCTAAACTCCAAACCAAACATGAAAAGAGCGTTTGTGATAGTACCCCTGCTTCTTCTGACCATCGTGACGGCAGGCGCACAGTCCATTTGGGACCAGGCGCACCTGGCACGAGTGCGGGAGCATCTTGGCGACGGCACCTATGCCGCTGCCTACCGACAGCTGCTCAAAGAGGCCGATGCCTGCATGGAGCAGGCTCCGCTGTCGGTGATGATGAAGGAGAAGACTGCCGCAAGTGGCGACAAGCACGACTACCTGAGTCTGAGCCGCTACTTCTGGCCCGACCCCACGAAGCCCGACGGGCTGCCCTACGTCAGTCGTGACGGAGTGTCGAATCCCGAGTTGGAGAAGCTCGACCGCCCAAAGCTGCAGCAGATGGCTACCGGTGTGACGACGCTCTCGCTGGCCTGGTACTTCAGTGGCGACGAGCGCTATGCCGAGAAGGCTACGGAGCTGCTGCGCGTGTGGTTCCTCAATAAGGACACGCGCATGAATCCGAACCTGAACCACGCACAGATTGTTCCCGGCCTCTACGACGGCAAAGGTCGCTGCTATGGGGTCATCGATGCCTATTCGTTTGTGGAGATGCTCGACGGCGTGCAGCTGCTGGAAGGTTCTCGTGCTTTCACGAAGAAGGACTCGAAGGCCCTGAAGGCTTGGTTCTCGGCATTCCTCAACTGGATTCTCACCAGTCAGCAAGGCATCGAGGAGGGTCGTCAGCGCAACAACCATGCTACCGCCCGCGATGTGCAGGTGATCGCCTATGCCAGCTACGTGGGCAACAAGAAGGTGATGCGGGAATGTCTGGGACAGTTCTACGAAAAGCGCATCAAGGCTCAGATAGAACCCGACGGCCGCCAGCCGCAGGAGTTGCGGCGCACGCTGGCCTTCGGCTACTCGCAGTACAACCTGACGCACATGATCGACGTGATGCTGATGGCGCAGCATGCCGGCTACGAGCTGCAGGGACTCGACCTCATCGAGAAGGCTGCCGACTTCCTGACTCCCTATCTGGGAAAGGACGTCGACGAGTGGCCGTATCAACAAATCAGCGAGTGGGACTACAAACAGCGCGAGCTGGCAAAAGACGTCTATCGGCTGTCGTTGCTCGACGCACAGCGCCAGGACTATCTGGCTTGCGCCAAGCAGCACCTCGTGAAGCGGTTCACCGACCATTTCTACCTGCTCTATTACACCGCCGACGCTACCGACGACGCCTTTGCGCGTGCCGACGTGCAGCTGCGCCACCAGCTGCGACAGGCCAACAAGATTCGCACCGAGAAGAAAGACTGGTCGCTGATGCCTCGTAGCGTGGAGCGCGACGGCAGTCTGCGAATGGTGCGCCAGCCCGACTGGTGCTGTGGTTTCTTTTCCGGTGAACTCTGGCAGATGTATCAGTACAGCCACGATCCCTTCTGGCGCGAGCAGGCCATCAGCAACACGTGGCCCATCGAGCGTGTGAAAATGCACGACGGCAGTCACGATCTTGGCTTCATGGTCTACAACTCGTTCGGCAAAGCATGGGAGCTGACGGGTGAGCAGTCGTATCGCGATGTTGTGGTACGCGCGGCCCGCACACTCATCACCCGCTACGACGAGCGAGTGGGCTGCATCCGTTCGTGGAACTGGGGCACGCCCGACCGTTGGCAGTTTGCCGTGATTGTCGACAATATGCTCAACTTGGAGCTTTTGTTCCAGACTACGCTCATCACGGGCGACCGGCGTTTCTGGAACATCGCTGTGAGTCATGCCAACAAGACGATGCAGAACCACTTCCGACCCGACGGATCGTCGTATCACGTCGTCGACTACAACCCTGCCGACGGCAGTGTCATCAAGCGGCTCACACACCAGGGAATTGCCAACGAAAGCGTGTGGAGTCGCGGACAAGGCTGGGGTCTCTACGGCTTCACGATGTGCTACCGCTTCACGCACGACAAAGCCTATCTCGAGCAAGCACAGAAGATTGCAAAGTTCTGGCTCTCACAACCCGATATGCCCGACGACATGATTCCTTATTGGGACATGCGCGACCCCGACATCAAGACCGGAAAGGGATTGGCACAGGACGGCAGTTGTCCGCGCGATGCTTCGGCAGCAGCCATCATCGCATCGGCCCTTTATGAGCTGGCCACCTACGTAGGCCCGGAGGATGCCGCCACCTATCGCGAGGCAGCCAACAAGATGCTGCATTCGCTCGAGACTCGCTATCAGCCCGAGCAACTCGGAGCGCAAGGCTTCTTGCTCCTCCACAGCACAGGCAATCATCCTGCGAAAGACGAAATCGACGTGCCCATCAACTATGCCGACTACTACTATCTGGAGGCTCTGCACCGTCGCGCCAGCCTCGTTCCACAGGTTGCAGAATAACGATGTGACGTCATCAAAGAAATAGCATCATAACGGAATAACGAAAAATGGCCCGGAGAACACTCCTCTTATCCCTCGCCTGTCTGCTGGCAACCGCTGCTGGCGCACAGGTCAGGCAGACACTGTATGAAGGTTGGCAGTTTGTGCGTACCGACCTGACCATCTGGGAGGTGCTGCGCCCCGTGAAGGCGGGTAAGCCCGAGAGTGTACCTCTGTGGACAGCGGTCAGCCTGCCACACTGCTATAATGCCGACGACGGCGTAGACCCCACCACGAACTACTACGAGGGGCCTGCGTGGTATCGCACAACGCTGAACATCGACAACCCCTACCCTAACGGCCACACGCTGCTTGAGTTCGAAGGCGCCGGACAGAAGACCGACGTCTACGTGGGAACGCAAAAGGTGGGCTCGCACATCGGAGGCTACGACCATTGGACGGTGGACATCACCGACGCGGGCCGTGGACGAGTGACCGTTGCGGTGCGTTGTGACAACAGTCGCGATGTAGAGATGATTCCTTCCGACATGTCCGACTTCTGCCTCTACGGCGGCCTTTATCGGCACGTGCATCTGGTGTATCTGCCCAGCGACTATCTCGCTGACGTACAGCTATATGTTTCGGGCGACAGCGTCGTCGTCTCCTGCGACAAACGGGTAGAGGTAGAGCTGACGAACCCAGCAGGAAAAGTCGTCTTCAGGGGCGACAACGCACAACCCATCGTGGTGAAGAAACCCGAGAAGTGGTCGCCCGACGCGCCCCGCCTTTATACGGCACGCATCACCTATGGCGAGCACTCGCTACAAAGAAAGTTTGGCTTCCGCACATTCGAGTTCAAGCCGCACGGACCATTCAAGCTCAACGGGCGCCGTCTGCTGCTGCAGGGAACGCATCGACACGAAGACCATGCTGGCGTGGGTGCCGCGATGACCGACGAGCAGATACGCAGCGAGATGCAGCAAATCAAGGAGATGGGTGCCAACTTCATCCGCCTCGGACACTATCAGCAGTCAGACCTCGTGCTGCAGCTCTGCGACTCGCTGGGGCTGCTGGTGTGGGAAGAGATTCCCTGGTGCCGAGGGGGCGTGGGCGGCGATGCCTATCAGGCGCAGGCCCATCGCATGCTGGAGAACATGATCAGGCAACATCGCCACCATCCCTCCATTATCCTATGGGGACTGGGCAACGAGAACGACTGGCCCGGCGACTTCTCGACAGAGATTGACACCACGGCCGTACGCCAGCTGATGGCGTCGCTCAACGACCTTGCCCACCGCCTCGACCCTGGACGCAAGACCGTCATCCGACGCTGCGACTTCTGTGCCGACATCGTCGACGTCTATTCGCCCTCCATCTGGGCAGGATGGTACAGCCGGAAGTTCACCGACTACCGCGAGATGGAAGAAGGCGCCATCGCCAAATATCCCCACTTCCTGCATGCTGAATGGGGTGCAGACAGCCACGCAGGCCGACATGCCGAGACCGGCTTCGACGTCGAGGCCGGCGACCGCAACGGCGACTGGTCGGAAAGCTACGCCGTACGCCTTTTCGACTGGCATCTGAAGGAACAACTCCGCATGCCCAACCTCACGGGTTCGGCCTTCTGGACCTTCAAGGACTTCTGCACCCCGCTGCGGCCCGAAAACCCTATTCCCTACGTCAACCAAAAGGGAGTGTGCCAACGCGACGGAACGCCCAAGGAGAGCTACTACGTCTTCCAAAGCTACTGGTCCGGAAAGCCCATGCTCCACATCTACGGACACTCGTGGCCCGTGAGGTGGGGAGCCGTCGGCGAGGAGAAAGAAATCCTGGTCTATTCGAATGAAGACGAGGTGGAACTGTTTGTGAACGGAACCTCAGTGGGAAAGCGGAAACGCAACCCACAGGACTATCCGGCACAAGGCTTCCATTGGCGGGTGCCGCTACAGGCGGGCAGCAACACCGTTCAAGCCCACTCCAAGCACCTCACCGACGAGATTACGTTTGAATACCAAACCGAGCCGTGGGGACCGCCCGCCAGCATTCGGCTCCGACGCATCGGCAGCGACCTCCTCGAGGCACAACTCTACGACGCCAACGGCGTGCGCTGTCTCGACAGCAGCGACTGGATAGAGTTCTCGTCTGCTGGCAACGACGCTTTGTTGCGCAATCAGGGCACCGTCACTGGTTCCTATCGCATACAGGCTGCCAACGGCCGCGCACAGATTCGACTGAAAGACCTCTCGGCACCCTGCGTGGTGGCCGCCCGAGCCGCCGGTCTTGATGCAGCCTTCCTCAGCATTCCCTGACACATAGGGAACAACGCATAACGCGACACACGTATCAAATCTATTTTTTCAGTCTTTTTACATACACAAATTTACAAACAGTTAGGTTAGATAAGAAAAAGCTTATTGTTTAGGGGGAGGGCTGTTGTGATAACAGCGTCTCCTTTTTTCTTTGTGCTCACTATTCATCCTGCTTGGAGGTTATACACCTTTTGACCCTCAGAGGTGAAGATTCATGCACCCCGTGTCTTGACCTATGATAAATTTTTCAGCAGAGTCAGAAAAAATTATCAGATTTTTTTTTGCAGTGTTCTCACTTATTCGTATCTTTGCAGTCCCTTTTTATAAAATGTACACGAACACAGAATTAATACAATCAGAAACAATATGGCAGAGACAAAGAAAATAAAGACCGCACTGATTTCGGTCTTCCACAAAGACGGCCTCGACGAACTGCTCCAGAAGCTGAGCGCCGAGGGAGTGAAGTTCCTTTCAACAGGTGGCACACAGCAGTTCATCGAAGCTCTGGGCTACGAGTGCACGAAGGTGGAGGACGTGACCACCTACCCGTCAATACTGGGCGGACGCGTGAAGACGCTGCATCCGAAAGTGTTCGGCGGCATCCTGGCCCGTCGCGACAACGAGGGCGACCGCGAGCAGATGGTGCAGTACTCGATTCCCGAAATCGACCTGGTGGTGGTTGACCTGTACCCCTTCGAGCAGACCGTGGCCAGCGGAGCCTCTGAGGCCGACATCATCGAGAAGATCGACATCGGCGGCATCTCGCTCATCCGCGCCGGTGCCAAGAATTTCAAGGACGTGGTGATTGTGCCGAGCAAGGCCGAATACGGACTGCTGCTCAACATCCTGAACGAGCAGGGCGCCTGCACCACCCTGGCCCAGCGCCGCGAACTGGCCCAGCGTGCCTTCGGCGTGTCGAGCCACTACGACACAGCTATCAACCACTGGTTTATCGACTCATCAAAATAAGACGACAAAAACGACAACAATAAAACTTACAGCAAGACAGAATTATGGGATTTTTTAGTTTGAGACAGGAAATTGCGATGGACCTGGGCACAGCCAACACCATCATTATCAGTGATGACAAGATTGTGGTTGACGAGCCCTCTGTGGTGGCCCTCGACCGCCGCACGGACAAGATGATTGCCGTGGGCGAGAAGGCCAAGATGATGTATGAGAAAGAAAATCCCGGCATACGCACCATCCGCCCGCTGCGCGACGGTGTGATTGCCGACTTTACGGCCTGCGAGCAGATGATGCGCGGGCTTATCAAGATGGTGCACTCAGGCTCGCGCCTGTTCTCGCCGTCGCTGCGCATGGTCATCGGCGTGCCCAGCGGTTCGACGGAGGTGGAGCTGCGTGCCGTGCGCGACTCGGCCGAGCATGCCGACGGTCGCGACGTCTACCTGATTTTCGAACCGATGGCAGCCGCCATCGGCATCGGCCTCGACGTGGAGGCTCCCGAAGGAAACATGATTGTCGACATAGGTGGCGGCACGACTGAGATTGCCGTGATCTCGCTGGGTGGCATCGTGGCCAACAACTCCATCAAGGTGGCTGGCGACGACCTCACTGCCGACATCCAGGAATATATGTTCCGCCAGCACAACGTGAAGGTATCGGAACGCATGGCTGAGCGCATCAAGATCAACGTGGGCTCGGCACTGACCGACCTGGGCGACGAGGGTCCCGAGGACTTCGTCGTGGTGGGCCCGAACCGCATCACGGCCCTGCCCATGGAGGTGCCCGTGTGCTATCAGGAGATTGCCCACTGCCTGGACAAAACCGTGGCCCGCATCGAGACGGCCGTGCTGAACGCACTGGAGAACACTCCGCCCGAACTGTATGCCGACATCGTGCGCAACGGCATCTACCTGACTGGCGGCGGCGCCCTGCTGCGCGGACTGGCCAAGCGACTGACCGACAAGATCAACATCAAATTCATCGTGGCCGAAGACCCGCTCCACTGCGTGGCAAAGGGTGCCGGCATCGCACTGAACAACGTAGAACGCTTCTCGTTCCTGATGAGATAGTGCATTTGCGATGGGCGCACTCTTAGACTTTCTTAGAAAATACAACCACTGGTTCATCTTCCTCTTGCTGGAAGCCATCAGTGCTGCGTTGCTGTTCCAGTACAACAGCTATCAGGGCAGCGTGTGGTTTTCGACGGCCAACGTCGTCGCGGGCAAGGTGTATGAGTGGCATTCTGAGATAGAGTCGTTCTTCGCGCTCACAAAGGTAAACGAGGAACTCACGCAGCGCAACACCTACCTGGAGCACCAGGTGGCACAGCTGTCGAAGCAACTCACGAAGGTCACCGAGGACAGCACCTACATGCAGCGCAACCAACTGCAGATGCTGGCCAGCTACAAGCTGCTGCCAGCCAAGGTGGTGACCAACGAGACCAACAAGCGCGACAACCTCATCACCATCAACAAGGGTGAGGCCGACGGCGTGAGAAAAGACATGGGCGTGGTGTCGGGCACGGGCGTCGTAGGCATCGTCTACATGACGTCGGCCCACTATGCCATTGTCATCCCCATCCTGAGCACGCGCTCCAACATCAGCTGCACCATCGAGAAGCGAGGCTACTTCGGCTATCTAGGCTGGGACTGCAAGTCGCCGCAGATAGCCTACGTGAACGACATACCGCGACATGCTCACTTCCGACGCGGCGACCACATCGTGACGAGCGGCTACTCGAGCATCTTCCCTGAAGGCATCATGGTGGGCAAGGTGGGCACGGTGTACAACTCGCCCGACGGACTGTCGTACAAGGTGCAGGTGCACCTGAGCACCGACTTCTGCCGACTGCGCGACGTCTGCGTGATTGCCGACGACAGCATGAAGGAACGCATGGAGGTGATGCGCGCTGCACAAGACTCGATCAAGGTAACAAGGTAACAAAGCGGGTTACAAAGATATGAACATAGACATACTGAAAGGACTGGGAGCATTCGTGCTCCTGCTGTTGGCACAGGCGTTGGTGTTGAACCACATACACCTCTTCAACTGTGCCACCCCGCTGCTCTATGTCTATATGGCCTTGCTGTTTCCCCGCAATTTCCCGCGCTGGGCCACGCTCATCAGTTGCTTCACGATGGGACTTTGCATCGACATTTTCTCCAACACGCCTGGTGTGGCTGCAGGCAGCATGACGCTTGTCGGACTGCTGCAGCCCTATCTGCTCACGCTGTTCCTGCCCCGAGAGAGTCCTGAAGACCTTGTGCCGTCGATGCTCTCGCTGGGATTCAGCAAGTTCATCTGGTACGCCCTGTTCCTGACACTCATCTACACGCTGGCCTTCTTCGCCCTCGAAGCATTCACATTCGTCAACTGGCAACACTGGTTGGAATGCGTAGGAGGAAGTTTCGCCATCACTGCCGTACTGCTGCTCACCATAGAGTATTTCCGTTGTAGAATTTCTGCATGAAAGATTTTAATCTCGACTACCGCCGCTATGTGATAGGTGGTGTGGCCGTGCTCATCATTGCGGTCTACATCATCCGTCTCTTCACGTTGCAGCTGATGAGCGACGACTACAAGAAGAATGCCGACTCGAATGCTTTCCTGAAGAAGATTGAATATCCGGCGCGCGGCGTCATCACCGATCGCAACGGCAAACTGCTGGTGTACAACCAGCCCGCCTACGACATCATGGTGATCATGAACGAGGAAAGCGGACGACTGGACACCATGGAATTCTGTCAGGCACTGGGCATCACGAAGGAATTTTTCATCGAGCGCATGAACGACATCAAGGACCGCTCGAAGAACCCGGGCTACTCGCGTTTCACGCAGCAGCTGTTCATGAGTCAGCTGTCGGACAAGGAGTTCAGCGTGTTTCAGGAGAAGATGTTCCGCTTCCCGGGTTTCTACGTGCAGAAACGCAGCATCCGCCAATATCAATACCCGAATGCCGCCCACATCCTGGGCGACGTAGGTGAGGTGTCGCCCAGCGACATCGAGGATGACGACTACTACCAGCCGGGCGACTACATCGGCAAGCTGGGTGTGGAGCGCAGCTACGAGAAGCAGTTGCGCGGCCAGAAAGGCATCCAGATCCTGCTGCGCGACGCCCATGGCCGCATCAAGGGCCGCTATCAGGACGGCGCACTCGACCAGCGTCCCATTGCAGGCAAAGACCTCACGCTGAGCATCGACCTGGAACTGCAGGCGCTGGCCGAACGACTGCTGGAAGGAAAAATTGGCAGCATCGTCGCCATCGAACCTTCGACGGGCGAAGTGCTCTGCATGGCATCATCGCCCAGTTACGACCCGCGCATGATGACGGGTCGCCAGCGCGGAAAGTCGCACAAGGAACTGGCGCAGAACTCGTGGAAGCCCCTGCTGAACCGAAGCATTCAGGGTATGTATCCCCCAGGTTCTACATTTAAAACCACACAGGCCCTGACCTTCCTGTCGGAAGGCATCATCGGGCCGGGCACAGCCTTCCCTTGCTCACACGGCTTCCGCTACGGCAACCTGCGCGTAGGCTGCCACGGCCACGGCTCACCACTGCCGCTGGTGCCGGCCATCTCGACATCGTGCAACGGCTACTTCTGCTGGGGACTCTACTACATGATGGGCAACCGCAAGAAGTATCCGCACGTGCAGGATGCCATGAACACATGGCGCGACTATATGGTATCGATGGGATTCGGCTACAAACTGGGCATCGACCTGCCGGGCGAGAAGCGCGGACTGATTCCCAATGCCGAGTTCTACGACAAGCACTACCACGGCTCCTGGAACGGACTGACCATCATCTCCATCAGCATCGGGCAGGGTGAGGTGAACGCCACGCCATTGCAGATAGCCAATCTCGCCGCCACCATCGCCAACCGCGGCTATTTCTACACGCCCCACGTGGTGCGCAAGGTGAAGGGCGAACCGCTCGACACCGCCTTCACCACGCGTCGCTACACGAAGGCCACCCGCCATTCCTACGACTACATCGTGGCCGGCATGCGGTCGGCCGTGGAGCGAGGCACGTGCCGCTCGGCCAACCGTGGCGACTATGCCGTTTGCGGAAAGACGGGTACGGCTCAGAACCGTGGCCACGACCACTCGGTGTTCATGGGCTTTGCCCCGATGAACGAGCCGAAGATTGCCGTTGCCGTCTACGTGGAGAATGGTGGTTGGGGTGCCGACTACGGTGTGCCGCTCGGCGCGCTCATCATGGAGAAATACATCAACGGAAAACTGTCGGCAGCCTCCGAGGGACGTGCCGCAGCATTCCAGAAGAAGCGCATCTACTACGGCAACGTCTACCGAAAGGAGTCGTCAGCCTCTGATGGCAAGAAGCCCGGCACTGAGAAAAAATAAACAATTATGAAGCGCAATCCAGACAAACAGCCCAGCGTGCTCGGTTCGCTCGATTGGTGGACCATCGGCATCTATCTGGCACTCCTCACCTTCGGGTGGATCAGTGTCTGCGGTGCTTCGTACACCTACGGTGACACCGACATCTTCAGCCTGAGCACGCGTTCGGGCATGCAGATTGTGTGGATAGGCTCCAGCATCCTGCTCGGCCTGGTGTTGCTGTTGCTCGACGACCGTCTCTACGACGGTGCCGCCTATATCATCTATGGCCTGCTGCTCCTGGTCTTGCTGGCCACCATCTTCAACCCGCATGAAATCAAAGGCTCCCGGTCGTGGCTCGTTTTGGGCCCGTTGCGCGTGCAGCCGGCCGAATTTGCCAAGTTTGCCACGGCTTTGGCCGTAGCGAAATTCATGTCCACCTACGGCATCGACCTCAGGCAATGGAAGCATTTCGCCATTGCCTGCGCTATCGTCGTGCTGCCTATGTTGATGATTATCGGCCAGAAGGAGACGGGGTCGGCACTTGTCTACCTGTCGTTTTTCCTGATGTTCTACCGCGAGGGCATGACGGGTTCCATCCTGTTCACAGCCGTCGCCGCCGTCATCTATTTCGTTGTCGGCATCAAGTACGACGCCGTCTTGCTCTGGGGCACGCCCACCTCAGTGGGCAAGTTCATCGTGCTACTGCTGGTGCAGGTGTTCTCTGCCGCGATGGTGGGCATCTATTGTCGCGACCGGCAGCGCATGTTCGTGCTCATGGCCTATGCCATCGGCATCACCGTCGGAGCGCTGCTCTTCTCCAAGTATGTCATTCCCTTTGACATTGTCTACGTGCAGCTGGCCCTTTCGGCCATTCTCATCGGCATTCTCATCTATGAAGGGCTGAGCAGCCGCCTGCGCAACTACTTCTTCATAGCCGCCTTCGCACTGGGCAGCATCGCCTTCTTCTATTCGGCCAGCTACGTGCTCAACGATGTGATGAAACCCCACCAGCGAGTGCGCATCAACGTGCTGCTCGGATTGGAGGAAGACCTGGCAGGTGCCGGCTACAACGTCCACCAGAGCCAGATTGCCATCGGCTCGGGCGGACTGCAGGGAAAGGGTTTCCTCAACGGCACACAGACGAAGCTGAAGTTCGTACCCGAGCAGGACACCGACTTCATCTTCTGCACCGTGGGCGAGGAAGAAGGATTCTTCGGATCGGCCGGCGTGCTCATCCTGTTCCTGATGCTCATCCTGCGGCTCATCCATCTGGCCGAGCGACAACCCTACAAGTTCGGGCGCGTCTATGGCTACTGCGTGGCGAGCGTGTTTCTCTTCCATGTGTTCATCAACGTGGGCATGGTGCTCGGCCTCACGCCCGTCATCGGCATTCCCCTACCCTTCTTCTCTTATGGTGGTTCCAACCTCTGGGGCTTCACGCTCTTGCTGTTCATCTTCCTGCGCATCGATGCCGGACGCAACCTGGTCAGAACCTGACAAAGATACACCTTATAATATAATAATACAAATACGCGCGCATGAGAGTATTTCCCATGCGCGCGTATTTATTCTGAATCGGTGCTGCCGTACAGCCTTTATTTCTCAAGGTCGACCGTGATGCGGCCCACGTAGACGGCATGTTTGCCGTTCTGGTCGACGGGCACCTGACGCCCGTCCAGGTCGGTGATGTAGCGCAACTCCTGAAAGTATGTGTGGGAATGGCCGCCCAGCACCAGGTCGATGCCACGCGTCTTGGCAATAGCACTGTTGTCGCACTCTGCCCTGCCGGCGCGAGCACGTTCCTCCTGCGGCGTGTCGTCCCATCCCAAATGGCTGATGCAGATCACCAGGTCGCACTTCTTCTGCTTCTTCAGCAGTTCCACCATCTTATTGGCGCACGTTGCAGGGTCGAGATACTTCACGCCGCCGTAGTTTTGTGCCGACACCAGTCCTTCCATTTCCGGGTCGAGGGCGAAGACGCCTATCTTCACGCCGTTGCGTTTGATGATGGTATAGGGTTTCACCAGACCTTCGAGCACCGTGCCTGAGAAGTCGTAGTTGGAACAGACAATGGGGAAGTTGGCCATTCGGAACAGCCGGGCCATGTTGTCGAGTCCGAAGTCGAATTCGTGGTTACCGATGGTAGAGGCATCAATGCCCATTTGGTTCATCAGTCCAATCTCCACGTCGCCCTTGAAAAGCGTGTAGTAAGGCGAGCCCTGACAGAAGTCGCCGCTGTCGAAGTAGAGCAGGTCAGGATTCTTCTGCCGTTCCTCCTTCAACATAGCGATGCGGCGCAGGAAACCTCCACGCCCCGCCACCAATGTGTCGGCCAGTGTCTCGCTGAGCGGCATGATACAGCTATGTGTGTCGTTGGTGTGCAGAATGAGCAACTGCTTGTGCTTCTTGGCCTGCATGCCAAGGGGCAGCGTCAGGAGCAGAGCCACGATGATGAGTCTGATACGATATTTCTTCATAATACAATTCTCTATTTTCAATTCTCAATTCTCTATTTTTCAATTCCCCACCGGGATGCCGTCGGTGGAAGTCTCCGAGATGATTCGTCCCTCCACCTCGGCCGACACAGCGCGTCCTTGGGCAGCCTCGGCACGGAAGTAGTCCATGATGATGAAGCGCACGTTGTTTTCCTCCGTCTGTGGCGACACCACATTGGTACCCTCCTTGAAAGCCACCAGACCGTCGTTGCCCTGTGCCAGATAGTCGAGCGTGGCAATGCGGTAACTGCCTTGCGGGTCAATGGGTTGTCCGTTGAGCGTTGCCGAGAGCAGCTTGCCGTCGGCAATGCGCAACTGCGTGCCGTGGCTCACGCCCTCGCCACCGCGACTGGCCAGTTGGCCGAACAGTTCTAACAGTTTCTCGCCCGTGAGCGTGAGGAAACAGATTTTGTTCTCAAACGGTGCCACGTCGACCACGTTGCCGTAGGTCACCACACCCTCGGCCAGCGCAGCACGAATGCCACCCATATTGTAGATGCCCACGTCAGGATGCTCGCCGAAGGGCCGTCCGCCCCACACCAGGATGTCGCTCAGCAGGTTGGAGAGCGTGCTCTCGGGCTTGCGGGCAGCCATATACTTGGCGGCACGCCCCACCACAGGGCTCATGATCGAATCCACCTGCTGCTTGTAGGGAGCAATGAAAGCCTGAGCCCCGGCATCGGGCTGGGCATCATAGCGCTTGTCGATGAGCATACGGGTGCGCTCTATGCCAGTCACCTTGTAGCGGGTGGCACACGATGACAGCAGCAATGCCGCTGCCAACAGCAAAAATAGTTTCGCTTGTTTCATATTCAGATTTCGAGTTTCAAGTTTCTGGTTTCGAATTTCCGGTTTCACTTTGCAAAAATACAAAAAAAATCCGACTTTTTCTTCCTCAGTCAGCAGGTTTCAGATGGGCAATGTGTTAAATAAACGTAAATTCCATGCAATCCCTCATAGCTCTAACCCCTTAACTCTAAACTTTTTAGTACCTTTGCAGCCGCTTTTCGGCGTAACCGCTGGTCGTGGACGAGTCATGAGCCATGTTGCGTTGGCGAGACAAACAACTTATAATTCATTACAAAAGAAATGAAAACTGATTTAATCAAAGTTGCTGAAGAAGCATTTGCAACCGGCAAGGAGTTCCCCAGCTTCCGTCCTGGTGACACCATCACTGTCGCTTACAAAATTGTCGAGGGTTCGAAGGAGCGCATCCAGCTCTACCGCGGTGTGGTCATCCGCATCTCGGGTGAGGGAAAGAAGAAGCGCTTCACTGTTCGCAAGATGTCGGGTACCGTGGGTGTTGAGCGTATCTTCCCCATTGAGTCGCCGAACATCGACAGCATCGAGATCAACAAGTATGGTAAGGTCCGTCGTGCCAAGCTGTACTACCTGCGCAACCTCACAGGTAAGAAGGCCCGCATCAAGGAGCGCCGCGTCGCTACTCCGAAACAGGACTAATTCATCGATTCGAACAATCAACGAAGATAAAAGGGATTCAGACCGCAGTCTGAATCCCTTTTACTTTTTGCCACCCAAATAGAATGTTGGGGGCTTTTAGAAAAGATATCTTGCCCTCCTTATTCCACTATTTCATTGCTTTCATGCCACCAAACCTATGTACTTGTGTATCAATTACATAGAGATAGTGTTGTGATTTAACTTAAATTACGCTGTGATTTAAGTTAAAACACAAAACAAAGTCAATGATATGGACACATTAACTCAATGAAATAGGCACACAAAGTCAATGTAATAAGTGCACGAAGTCAATGTAATAAGCGCACAAAGTCAATGGTTTTTCTCAATTAACTGAGTAAAGTCAGCATAAAAAAATAAGGATGCCGCAATTGCAGCATCCCTATTCTATACATGGAATTACTCAAACAAGTCCGGTTCTTCGCTCACTTAATAACAATCTTCCTTCCCTGCTGGATGTAAACACCTCTTCGTTCTGCCGTTGTAGGTCGCCCCTGCAGGTCATACCAAGGTGCCTTCAAACTACCGTACGCCCCTGTTTCCGGACGGCTGATACCTACAGGAGAGCCAGAAAGCTCAATCTTCGTGAACTCACCATCTGAATACTTCAACAGGCCGCTGTCGGTTCCTAAGTAAATGTCGTCGCCGTCAATATCGATGCAATAGCCACGTCCAGTCTCAATCTGGCAGTCTTTATTCGATACCACTCCGTTTTCAAGGCACAATAATTTTCCTAATTGGGAAATCATCCATAATTGGTTTCCTCCACGGAACTTCATGTCACAGATTATTGTTTCTACCGGATAGGTCTCGAAGTTATTATCAGCATATCGGAAAAGTTGCTTTTCTCCTGTGAACCAAATGCCATCCTCACTATCTATGGCCAAGGCTTGAGCCCCTGTCCTAAGGGTAGGTGGGTCAGCATGTTCTTGCAACACATATGAGAATTCTCCCGAGGGCGAGTAAGAAGACAAAGCAACATTCTTACTGAGGGACTCACAAGTGATCCATAGCGTGCCTTTAGAATCCATGAGAAGATGAGAGAGAGAACCATCCCAAATAGGAGATGAAACCCACAAAGAATCTTTTACATCTCCATCTTTCACATTCATTAGGCAATAATAGCCACTCAGAAAGAACCCTCCATTTTCACAGAAGGCGAGATTGGCTATCCCGTAATGAGCAGGGTCGGTAGGATCAATCATAGAGTAGAATGTGAATTGCTCGTGAGCAGGCAGACCGTTTTGAATCGTTGTTACCCAACCTTTCTCACAACCAAGCCATATTGCTTCTTCATGCAAGGAAATGCTATAAACATCATTGGTCATGAGTTGCCCACTCGCAGTACAATAAATGGTCTGTCGTCCGCTGTGCTTGTCTATGATGTATAAACCATTCTTAAACGACGATACATACAGGTTGTTCTCATCGTGTGCAATAGCGTTTACAGCACCTTTCGTATGCGGACGGTAGGGGTAAGCATTGGCAAAGATGCTTAACAAGCAAAATATGAAAAGAAATAAAAATCTATTCATGGCTCTCCAATTCTTATTTTACACAAATTTTCTTTTTATATACACATCCATTGGCAACAAGACCAATGCTATAGATTCCGGGAGAAGGAAGTAGTAACTGACTTACTGCCCACAATGTAAGTGCGCACGCTATCCTGCTGAAGAGAAGGATATGTCTGAGTTGTCATTAAATTCATTTTTCCTGTTGCTTTTGCTTGCAAGCATAGGATAAAACTTAATGCGAAAAAAATAATAACGAGTCGTTTCATGTGCTAAATAAAAAAATAATTCTGCTGCAAAGATACAACTTTTTTTTATTATACAATAATTAAAGAAAAAAATATAATTGAAAAAAAGGGACGTTTTCTTCATACTATCAAAAAGAGACCTCCCAACCCTCAAATTCCAGGAGGTTGGGAGGCTTTTATTGCTATTTCGGTTCTTCGCTCACTTAATCACGACCTTCCTTCCCTGCTGGATGTAGACTCCCTTTGGGAGCGCAGAGGTGACTGAAGGCACAGAGTAGCGACGTCCACTGAGATCGTAGACGCTCCCCTCGCCCTTTGAGGAGTTGGGGGTGAGTTCCTCGATTCCCGTCGAAACGATGTGGAACGGCATGCTCAGTGCCGATTCGCCCTGCTCGTAGACAGCCGTCACGCGGTAGTCGTCGCTGCCCATCCAGGGAGCCTCGAACGTCGTTTCCTTAATCGGCTCGTCGTTCAGGAGTTCATCAGCCCAGTAGACATTGTAGCCCAGCAATTTCAGGTCGGCCGTATTGAAGAGTACATAGGTGATGTCGTCCACCATGAGCATGAACTTCTGCTGACCCTTCACGTGAAGTGCGAAGTGGCGTGTGCCTTCGGGCAGCAGCACCGTGATCTCCGTCCAGTCAGCACCAGCAGCATTGCCCGATGCCTCCACTTTCTGGAAGTCCTGCTCGTCCATGCCGCTCTGCGATGCCAGCACGTCGAACGTCTCAATGTAGTCGTTGCCCATGCCGCGCACCCAGAAGCTCACGGTCTGCTCCCTGCCCGAGAGTTCGGGCGAGATGAGCCAGTCGTCGGCCTGTGCGTTGCCCTCAATGATGTTCGCCAGCATCTGGCTGCCCGAGTGGGCCTGCAGCTGTGTGGCACCGGCCAGTCCGGCAGCCTCAGCATTGAACACCTGGAAGGCCATCGGCTCGCCGGCGTGGTTGTACATCACCTGATTGCCGTCGCCTGTGTAGAGACCCTGTGTCGGTGCACCGTCGGCGTCGCGTACGGTCCATCCGCCAATGCCGTCGATGATGAACGGCTCGTAGCGTTCGAAGACCTCCGTCTGCTCCACGTCGCGCGTCGTCAGGTCGGGAGCCTGCCACGTCAGTGTCACCAGTGTGTTGTCGGTCACGCCCTCACCAGCCGTAGGAGCAGGATAGAGTGGCATCTCCACCGTCATCTTACCCGTAGCGCGGTTGTTGGTGTCGTCCTGGTCTTCCTCGCACAGCACAATCACTTCAAACTCGTTTTCCTCCTTGTCGGTCACGGCCGTGGCCACGTCGAAGGTATAGTCGGCCTTCTCGCCGGCACCCAGCTCCTTGCCATCCTGTTCGTCGGCGAAGAGTCCGTTCTTCATCAGGCGCACCTTGTAGCCGCCTGCCACGCTGTAGCCCTGGTTGTCCACAGTTGTAGTCACCGCAGCCTTCTTGCCAGCCTGCACCATCGAAGGAACATTCAGCTGCTCCACAACGAGATCCACCGGCTGCTGGTCGCGCACGGTGATGGCATCGAAGGCCACGTCGCCGAAGCGGCTGCCCGTAGCCTGGGCGTTGAACGACAGCATGATGTACTCACTGCCCTTCAGCTCGTCCAACTTCACTGTCACCTTGCGCCAACCGGCACTGCCGCTCAGCGTCGAGTAGTCGGTTGTTGCCATGACCTGGCTCTGCGTGCCGTCGCCGTTCGGGGTGGCAATCACCGAGAGCGTCGTCGTCTGCTTCGGCACGGCGTAGTAGTAGTATTCGAGGATGGGGTGCTCGGCCTTAGCCAGGCTGATCTTACCCGACGTGAACTGAGCCACATCGCCTGCCTTCGCCGGTTTCACGATGGCTGCTCCCTGGTCGCCGTCGGCACTGATGCCCTGCGTGTAGCCCTGCTCGCCGGCAAAGCCCTCCGACTGCTGGGCTGTCCACAGCTGGTCGGTCTTGGCATTGGCAAACGACTCCTTGAACGGCAGTGCATAGGGCGCTCCCGACACCACCGTATTAGAATAGGTGTAGCCGCTGCCGCCCGACTTGCTCTGGGCCGACACGCGGTAGTACAGTATCTCCTGCGCCGTGCCACGATTCTCCGTGTAGGTTGTGCCGGCACGGTGGTCGCCCTTGATGTAGGAGTTCATGTCCTCAATGTTATATGTCAGTTCCGAAGCCTTCACGTAGCCACCGTGGACGCCCGTCGTCGGGGCCTTCCAGGTCAGTCGGGCCGTCAGACCGCTCATGGTCAGCGTCACGTCTGTGGGCTCCGTCGGCACGTCGATGCCCACCCAGGCAGTGCGCTCGGCGGGAATGCCGCAGCCGTAGGAGTTGTAGGTATAGACGCGGTAGGTGGTCATGCCCGTCGGCACCGACGAGTCGTTGAACGTCACCGTGCTGCCCAGTTCGGGATCCTTATACACGCGACGCTTCGCCTTGCCGCGATATACCACCACGCTGTCCACCTTCTCGATGGCATTGCCGTAGAAGTCGGTTGTAGGCACGGTGAATTGCAGCTTGGCCGTCGTGGCACCGCTGCGTCCCGGCGTCAGCGTGAAGTTCTTCACGGTGTCGGGAGCCTCAAACACGCCGCTCTCCACCAGTTGCAGGTTGTCCAGTTCCAGCATGCTCTGGTCGGCCGGACTCTCGCAGTGGAAGCCCACGTAGTAGTTGCCGTCACGGTCCGACTTGATGATGCCGCTCAGCGGGGCGGGGTCGCCGTTGGTCACCGTCGTCACCGGCACCACTTCGGTCGTCATGGCCTCCACGGTCTTGTCGGTGCCCAGCCAGGCTGAGATGACCTCGTTGCCGCCGAACCAGCGGTCGTTGTTCACGTCGAACGTCAGCTCGTAGAAGCGGTTGGCCTTCAGATGTATGGGCGACGTAATCACCCAGTCGTCGCCGGGTGTCGTACGGTCTTCGTTCATCGTGTAGTAGAGGTCGGCATTCAGCGTGCCGTTCCAGAATCCGTACTGCCACGTGTTGCCGTCCTTGTTGCTGTCGATGATGGTGAACATCGACGCGCCGGCGCTCTGGTCCTCGAAGTCCTCGTAGTAAGGCGGCTCGATGGCGGTGCCGAACATCAGACGGTTCGACTCTGCCGACAGTCCCTCTATATCGCCGTTGTAGGCCGTCACCACGTAGTAGTAGTTGGCCAGTGCCGTCGTGGTGATGGTCTCGGTGAAGGTGCGCTCCTTCTGGTGCTCGCTCACGGTCACCTGGTCGGGATAGCGCACGATGGTATAGTTCAGTTCGTCGCGGTTCACGTAGCCCTTATGCTGTCCCGAGGCAGGAGCGCCCCACGACAGTTTGATGCCGTTCTCCTCGCCACTCCTCGTCAGGCGCACGCCGGTGGGAGCCACCGGGGCGTCCTTGCCGATGAATTTGTCCAGATGAATGCGCGGACCCTCGCCGGCAGCGTTCTTCGCGCTCACCTCGAAGCGGTAGGTCCGGTCTTCGCCCACCTGCACCTCGGGCTTCACCACTGTGCCCGGCTCGCCCGTGCCCTCGGCCACCAGCGTGCCGTCCACATAGACGCAGTAGCCCAGTTCCGTCTCCTCGATGGCAGCGCCGGCAAAGGTCTTCGACGGCAGGCGGAAGTTCACCGTTCCCGTCAGGGCATCGCCCGTGAAGCTCGTGCTCAGCGACGAGCAGGCAGCAGGAGCATTCTCCTCGGCCTGCGGGGCGGGAATGTAGAGGCCCATATACTCCTCGCTGTTGGCAAACTTACCAATCAGCGTGGCGCGGCCCGTCTGCAGGTCCACCTCGTAGAGACCCACGGGCTCCGTCGTCGAGCAGGCAGCCCAGAACATACGGCCCGTACGCGGGTCGATGGCGGCACTCTGCAGATACTGCGGCGTCACGCCCGTCTCGCCCACCACGGTCATGCGGCCGCTGGTCTTGTCGATCTGCACCAGACATCCGTCCGTGCGCACGCCGTACACCACGCCGGCCGGGCTCACGGCCATTGCCAGCACGTTCTCCTCGCTGGCGAGCACCTTGATCACCTTACGCGTGTTCTTCTGGTAGTCCAGCGTGCCGAACACCTGCTGCGACATGTCGTCGGTGTACATGATGGCGTAGTACTGGCCCGTGGCCTGGTCGTAGCCGCCGCATGCCGACATCAGGCGCGTCACGGCGTCGTCGCCCTCGCCCCGCCGGTGCTGCAGCAGGTCCCAGTACTGCGTGCTGTACTCATACCAGTCGTGGTCCAGGATGTAGCTGCCCCAGAACGTCGTGTAGTTCAGCACGTTCAGTCGGCCGTTGGCATACATGGCACCGCCGTTGGCCTTGAAGACATCGCTCTTCAGCACCACCTTTGCCGAGGCCGGTGCGTCGGCCGTGAACGTATAGACGCCATACTGCCCCGTTCCGTCGCCGTTGTTCCACTTGTTGCTGTACACGGGCAGGCCGTAAATCTGTGCCGGCATCGTGTAGTCGGCACCCACCATCGGCACCAGCGCCGGCTGCGGCTGCACCTTGCGCGAGGCAAAGGGCTGGCCGAGCGTAGTGGTCTGCGCCACGGGTGTCAGCATACTATAGCCGCGGGCTGTCACCACGGCCGTCTTTTTCTTACTCTCTTGCTGCATCGCCTCCCACTGGTCGCGGGCGTCCAGCGATACCGGGCGCACCACCTGCGGCCGGCCCGACTGGGCACCAGCCGGGAGCGATGTGAGCAGCATGATGCCAAGGGCCATCATGCTCAACATAGTTCTCTTCTTCATTTTTCGTTTGTATTGATTTTGGTAGTCGTCGTGTTTGCGGCTGCCGGGTCGTGCTGCCGAGTGAAGTTCTCGCTGGCAGGAGCCTCGCCGTGCAGCGCCGTCTGGAAGCTCTCCCAGTCCTGGAAGCCCACGAAGAGCGACAGCTTGTCCAGCGTTTCCTTCTTCGGCTTCTCCAGGCCGTGCAGGTAGGCCATAACCTTTTTCAGCGCAGCGGGCTTCGCCGGTTTCCAGTTCATTTCGCTCTCTATGGCATCGCGCAGTTTGCGCAACTCCCAATGCCGTTTTTCCATGATTGTGCGTAATAATTAGGTTCTTGCTTTATTAAATAATAGACTTGTTTGGGCTTGCAAAGGTAGTGCAAATTGGGTGAAAATCAAAGGATTTTCGTTTTTTTAAATGTTGCCGATGGCTCTTCCTCCCGCTGACGCGCGCTTCAGGGCAGCACCACTTTGCGGCTGCCTACGATGTAGACTCCCTTCGGGAGCACCGAGGGCACGTAGGATACGGATGACTCAGAGACGCGACGACCCGCAAGGTCGTACACGCCCTGCTGTTTCCCCTGCTTTCCGGTGCCGTTGCTGCAGAAGTCGGGAAGGCAGGGATGGCTGATGGCCAGCACGTCGTCTACGTTCTCCACGAAGTCGATGCAGCTGATGATGGCACCGCGCTTGCTGCTGCTCTTGCTCTTGCCGTTCCACGTCAGTCCGAAGATGGTCTGGCCGAGCGTGATGTTGGGGCGCTCGCCGCTCAGGTTGCCGTCCAGCTGGCTACGCGTCATGTCCCACGCTATGAGCTGGTAGTCCTCTCCGCCCTCGCTGACGGTCTTTGTCACCGTGGGCACCACCTGGCTGCCTTTGTTCACTCCGTTCAGCCACCACAGGTAGCTGCTTCCGCTGGTGGTGAGCAGGTTCTGACCCTTCACCACCAGGTACTTCTGCGCTTTCCTGATGGTGTAGTCCCGGCGTCCGTAGTCCAGGCTCAGGCAGACGTTGTTAGCTCCCGTCTGCGGGATGGCGATGGTGTTGCCCTCCGTGTCGTAGCTGATGCGGCTCTGCGCCACGCGCCCCGGATCGCCCGTCACCCAGTCAGTGGCGACAAAGCGATAGGCATGGGCGTCGTAGCCTCTCATCAGGCGCAGGTAGTACAGCCCGGGTATCGGCGTGCTGCCCGTTGCGGTGAGCCTCACGGTGAAGCGGTCGCGGGGCTTGCCGTCCTTCGTGGCCACATCGTAGGGCAGCGGGAACTCTATGTTGTAGAAGCCGCTGCCGTCGGCACCCTTCGCCGTAGCCGGAATCTCTATCTCGGCAATGGCGTGGCCGTCGACGCTGAGCGTGGCTTTGCGGCCGCGGTCGTCGGTGGTGAAGCGGCAGAGGATGCTCAGGCTGTCGGTGAGCAACTGCCGGTTGTAGAGTGTGTACTGCACGTAGCCGCCGGCCTGCGCGTCGCGGTATCGCTCGCTGTCGTGCGAACCGGTGGTGCTGCCGTTGCTGTATTTCACCTCATGGCCGGCCTCGCTCTGCTGTTCGCCGGGAGCCACGAAGTCGAGTGTCCGCTTCTGCAGGGCCTCGTTGGCGGCTTCAGTCTGCGCCATGTCGCTGTTGGCGAAGTTCTCAGCCGTCTGCTGATACCAGTAGCATTGGTAGCGGGCGTGGTGGATATTGTAGAACGGGCGCAGCTGCAGCGTCTTCCATGTATAGGAGGTTACATCGGGGCGCGCGACGTCGATGTCGAACACCAGATTCCAAGGCTCCTTGGGCGTGATGCGGCTGAGCACGTCGCTGCGCTCGCCGATGAGCAGGGGCGCGCTGATGAGGCTCTTGATGCTGGCCATGTTGCCGGGTGCGTGGTCCATGCGCCCCTCGTGGCCATACACGTTGGGCAGCGCCTCGTAGGTGAGTCCCGTTTCGGCGGCTTCGGCCTCGCTGGCTGCGGTGGTCTGTGCTGCCAGCAGGATGGGCCCGCAGTGGAAGGCCACGTAGTCGCCGTAGCCGGGGCACTCGTCCATGGTGATCTGCATGGGCAGGAACACGCTGATCTTGTCGCCCTCGTTCCACTCGCGGTCAATCACCACGTAGCTGGCAGTGCCTTGCACGACGTCCTGCTCTACAGGCTTGCCGTTGACGGTGATCTGGTATTCCTTGCCTGCCCATGCGGGATGGCGCACGGCTATCTTGTAGCTGCCGCCTCGGGTCACGGTCATGTGGGAAACCGCTGTCAGCGGTGTGGGTACTGCCGACGTGGTCGGGTCGATGTATGGGAAGCGGGTCTCCTGCCGCAGTCCGAAGTGCTCGTTGCTGAGCTCGCTGGCAGTGAAGAGGTTCACATAAAGAATGTCCCGTCCGTCGTGGGTATAGATGAAGTGGGCATACTTGGAATGGTTCTCCATGCCCGTGCCCACGCAGCACCACATCGACTCGTTCACGGTGGAATAGATGCGGTAGGCCTGCGGGCGCAGCGTGGTGAAGTAGACGTAGCCGCCCGTCAGCGGGTCCTGCGTCGAGAGGATGTGGTTCCACATCGTGTGCTCGTAGAAGTCGGCATAGCGGGCGTCGTGGGTGCGGTCGCTCAGCATCTCGCTCAGTTTCAGCATGTTGTTGGAGTTGCAGCTCTCGGGGCCGTCGGGCACGTCGATGTATCGGTTGGCGTTGGCCTTGGGCAGGAAGTGCTCGCTCACGCTGTTGCCGCCTATGCACACCGTACGGTGCTCGGCCACGTCCTGCCAGAAGTTCTCGGCAGCCCGCAGGTAGTTCGTGGCGGTAGCATCCTGCTCGCCGATGCGCTCAAAGCCGATGTACTTCGGCACCTGCGTGTTGGCGTGGCGGTTGTCGAGGAACGAGGTGTCCAGCGTCTGCATGCCGTTGAGCATGGTGCGGTGACTGAAACGCTTGGCAGCGGTGAGGTATTTCTTCTCGCCGAACAGCTGGTAGGCATCCACGAGCGACTCGTTGATGCCGCCGTGCTCGCAGTCGAGGAAGGCTTGCAGGTCGCTGTCGCTCACCTTCGCAATGAGGCCCACCACCCAGTCGGCCATCTTGCGGAACATCTCCTTGGCCAGCTCGCTGTCGGCGTAGAGGTAGGCGTCGCGCAATCCGGCCAGCACCTTGTGCTCGCAGTAGAACGGCACCCATCCCCAGTTGCTGCGAATCTTCGACAGGTCGCCGCCAGCCATGGCGCGCCACGAGTCGTTGATGGGCTGTCCGCCCAAGAAGCCGCGCATGCCTTGCTGGTCGTTGTCGTAGGCCTGCTGGCAGTCGTTGAGCACGTCGAGCACGTAGTCGAGCCGCTCCTTCAACTGCCGACGCATGTCGCCGTCCGCCGTGGCTGCATAGGCTAGCGCCAGTGCCGACACATAGTGACCGCCCACGTGGCCGTTCAGGTCGAAGCCCGCGTCGCCACCCCAGTTCTTGAAGATGGGGTGTGCCTGCAGCCAGCCGGCATAGCGGCCCGTGGTGAGTCCAGCCTGCCGCACGAAAGGCGACAGCAGCCGGTCGGCGTCGTACTGCAGCAGCAGCTGGTTGTTACGCTCTAAGGCCGTCTTCATCGGACCGTCGAGCAACTGCACCTCCTTCAGGTCGAAGTGGTGTTCGTAGAGTTGTGATTGCGCCAGCATCTGCATCGGCAGCAGCAGCGCCAAAGTGAGGAATGCGAACAGTTGTTTCATATTGCTTGCAAAGTTACGAAAAATCGAGTGCAGAACAAAAGAAACTCGTTTCTTTTTTATGCCGAGATGGAGTAAGTTCGCGACTTTAGTCGCAAAGTTACGAATAAGAGAGCGAAATGCAAAAAGAAAACTCGTTTTTCTTTTTCATTTCCGAACGAAAGGACTCGAAACTTGCTTTCGCTTGCGTTGAGCAAGAAGTTCGACGAACGTCAAAGTTACAAAGAAAAGTTCAAAGTTCAAGGTTCAAAAAATACCAATACGCCCCGCAGTGTTCCCCAAGGCGTGCCGCAGGCACATCAACATAAGAGGCCTTTCTGCATGTGTCGCGTACCTAACATCTAACGGGTAAAATCTATATAGTTGCCGAACAATACCCCCAAAATCACCATCTGATGTCTCCATACCTATGAGATAAAAAAGTAATATATCATATATTGCTCAGTAATATATCATATATTGGTCGGTAATATATCATATATTGGTCGGTAATATATCATATATTACTTTATCAACTCATTGCTCTTGATTCATCATACCTATGCTTCCGGCACATAAAGAGGTGGTTCCCGACACATCACAAGATTCTCGCCAGCACGCGTAACAGCGTTTTTTTTTTGACCCATTTCTTGCAAATGTCAATTCTTTTTCGTATCTTTGCCGACAGAGATTGCCACTATCTCCTTTTTTATAATGATAAAAGACTCCGCGGCCACTGCGCCTACTCTATATATAACCACATTGCTATAAAATACTAACCACTGGGCGCCTCTGCGCTGCCAATCAAAACATTCGAAACAATGAAACAACTACGATTTTTTCTCACCACCATGTTCCTGCTGATGGCGACATGGGCCAATGCCAACTACGTGGATGCCACATACACTTTTATAAAAGAGACCAACGTCAATGGTGTCAGTTATAGACTATACCAAGTAACGGCACCTTGGGGCTACGAGTTGGAGTACACTAAAAATTGGGGCCATGTTGCCCGCATCACGTCGCTTGCTGGGGTAAGCACGTCTAAGTTTGTTATTCCAGAGATTGTTTACGAAGGAGGCTGTAGCTATCTGGTCGAGGGCATCTCGCAGTACTACGACCCCAGCAATAATCCAACCTCTCTCACTTCGCTCACCTTTGAGGGCTCTGTAGGGACGGAATTCATAGGAAAGGAAGTCGGTCAAATGTATCAAGGTTTTTCATGGAATGTCACCAGATGGAACGTAAATAAATTAATAGGTGAAGACGACGGCGTGAACTTCGACCTGATGAGATTATCCAGCCTGAAGGAACTACGCATCCCCTCGCTGAATAGGCAGGGAACGTCAGACACGTGGTCTTTCGCTGGTTATAGCAATCTCTGCGACATCTATTTCACGGATTGCCGTCCCACCCTTACCACTGGCATGTTTACCTGGGCTTCGGGCATCACCATCCATATCCCATCTGAATACATTACTGATAATCTCCAGAACTCCGCAGTGTGGTGTCTCTTCAAAGCCATCGTGCCCTACTATTCCAAGTTCACGGCTACCGTTGTCAATCAAAGCAGCGGTCTGGCATGGGTGAATTCACTGGGTACGGACAACTACAGCAGTGACGCTCCAGGCTGGACAGACTTAAGTGTTTCGTCGCAGAGCACCAAGAGCATGGAATTCTCCACCGGAGAGAACTACGTTGTGATGGCAAAGTATAACAATGCTACTTGCAACAAGCCCACGCTGACGCGCAACGGCGAAACGGTGACCACATTCGACATCGATGCCCAAACCGTAGCCTATCAGGAGACTAACGTGCAGGAGGCCATCAACTATGTGGTGGAGAGCAATTACAAGCAGTGTCGCCTAAGTTTCAAGGCGAACACAGCCTACGTGGCCGGCACCTACACCGTCAAACACAACGGCCAGACCCTCAAGGGCAATATCGGAACAGGGTTCATCGACTGCGACTACGGCTCAGAGGTCACCCTCTCGATGCCTGCCACGCCCTATCTGCTCGCCAACAGTCTGAAGCTCACTAAATCCGGTTCGTCAACCACTACCCAGAGTCTCTCGCTCCCAACGCCCGAGGAAGGCAACTACACCATCACTTTCAACGTGCCTGAGGTCAATTCCGCAATATTCAACTATTCCTACATTATAACCGCAACAGTTGAAGAAGACCCCGTCATCACCATCATACGCATGGGCGAGGGCGAAGTGAAGTTCAAGAAGTTCTGGGATTGGAGAGATCAGGACGATGCCTACAACACCTATCAAACTGTCAACTGCCAACAAGGCAAGACGCAAACAACGATACCTTATCCCTCTACAAAGGGCTGGGGCTTCACGATAGAGATGACTCCGCTGAAGGGTCAGACGCTCAGAAGTTTCATGCTCGGATACATTATGGCGGCAGATAACGAAGACGGGAAGGACAGAATTCATTGGGGCGATTATCTTTCAACAGCCCAACATAACTATAATGCTGAAACCAACACATACACCTTCACGATTGACATGATGAACGGTGGAGGCGATGACTTCGACATGACGGATTACGACATCATTCTCGACATGGGGCCTGAACATACCATCATCGAGGATGGCAACAAGCAGACCTTCCTTCGCCGAGGCGGCACGGGGCTTGTATATGTGAACTACGAAGAGAATGCTGGCGACTATGATCCTGAAATAGGCGAGGGAACGACGACAATCACCATTCCCGACTACGATGGCGACAACGACTGCACCTATGCCCTCTTGTGTATCGATAAGGTGCGGGGCGAGAAGTTCACCGCCTATCGCGACGGAGTGGACGTGACCAGCCAGTTCACGAGCACGACCTCTCAATACCACTACGACTTCGACAGCGCCGACAAGCAGGATAACCATCGCGAGAGCTCTGTCTGGACCCTCGTCTTCGAGAAGGACGAGAACGTTGTCACCAGCTACGACTGGACCGTCATGTGCGCCCAAGGCATCGAGGGCAACCTCATCAGCACTTACACGGCAGCCACCATGACCGACCCCATCAGCGAGTCCCTCAGGACCTACACCATCAATGAGGCCAACCTGCAGAGCGTAGCCCTCAGCATCACAGCCGAGGAGGGCATGCCGCTGCTCTTCATGTGCGACGGAGAAAATGTCAGCAGTCAGGCCACTTACGACGAGACCACCCAGGCCTACACGCTCACCGTCCCTGCCATGGACATGCTCAGCCACACGTGGTACATCGACTATGACGTGGCTACCATCATTGATGCCGCAACCCAATGGACCATCTTGCAGACCAACGGCCTGACAGGCTCAACAGTCACCCCGACAAACGTAGGTGCAACTATTACTTCCATCTCGTGTGACACCACCTATCAGGTAATCCCCATCACCACTGAAGGCCTAACCAAGGTGAAACTTACGATTCCCTCTTCCACCTACCAACTTTGCCTGAATGCTTATGGGGCGAATAAAATAGGTGTTATTAAAGTCATTCGCGAAATCGCGGGCTTAGGTCTAAAGGAGGCAAAAACTATTGCCGACCAAGTTCTATCTACAGAAAGCCCTGACTATCCGCCCGTCTTCGTCAAGACCTATCAGACGCAGGAGGCAGCCGAGGCCGATGCCGTCAAGATTGCGGAAGCAGGCGGCGTGGCCAGCGTGCGGAAACTCTGTGTGCTCCGCGATGGTAAGGATGTGACTTCGAAGCTGACCATCGGTGAGACAACGTCTTCCATCGAGGTGCGTGCAGAGGACGTGGCGACCTCTGCATGGGTCATCACGAGCAATCCTGTCGTCAACCGTTTCGACACAAACGGTGACTTCAAGATCTCCATCGCCGACGTGACGAAGCTGGTGAACAAGATACTGGGCAAGGAATAGGGGCGTGCCTTTAGGTACGTGATAAGGATAGCCAGCCGTTTTAATGGCTGGCTATCCTTATCACGTACCTATGGCACGTTTCCCATCTGTATGACATCAGTTTTTTTAAGCTCCCGCCTGTAACTTTTGAACCTTGAACTTTGAACTTTGAACTTTTCTTTGTAACTTTGCAGCAGATATGAAAAAACTGATGATTCTTTTCGCTGCTTTGCTGCTGACGCTGGCGGCAGGAGCACAGTCGATGTCGAAGGCTGAGGCTGAAGCCTATCGGCAGCAGTTGGCTGAGGA
>Ga0256404_1003704_pt1 | contig 30336 bp, 30 predicted proteins | sample RumenRJG_01DNA_FD_185990 | JGI IMG/M metagenome (GOLD analysis project Ga0256404, IMG submission 185990) | Bovine rumen microbial communities from Lethbridge, Alberta, Canada - RJG_01 | ecosystem: Host-associated > Mammals > Digestive system > Stomach > Rumen | place: Canada: Alberta | collected...
GGCAGTGGTAGGTGAGGTAGCCGATGAGCGCGCAGTAGAGCAGGCGCTCCGAGTTCTCCCAGAAGGGGTCGTTGGCCGACTTCCCCTTGGGCGTGGTGTTCACGATGAGGCACTCGACGAGCTCGAGGACGTCCTGCTGCGTGCGGACGTAGGCGAGCGGGTTGTAGCGCATGGAGAGCGAGAAGTCGACGGTGTTGAGGGTGCGCACGTCGTAGCCGTGGGCGGCGAGCATAGAGCCGAGCCTGCGGACGGTCGTGCCCTTGGGGTCGGTCACGAGGTAGCTCGCGTTCATCTGCATGAGGTTGGGCTCGACGTAGGTGCGGGTCTTGCCCGAGCCCGACCCGCCGATTACGACGACGTTGCGGTTGCGCTCCCAGCGCGGGTCGTGGTCGTCGCGCGACATGGCGAGGCGGACGTTCCGGGTGAGCAGGATGTTGGCGTCCGGGCGCGCCTCGTCTGAGAGGCGCCTCAGCTCCCTGGGCGTGGCCCACCTCGCGCTGCCGTGCTCCTCGCCCGCGCGGTAGTTGCCGCGCCTTGCCACCATGTTCGCCCAGGCCACCCACACGCCGCAGCCCGCCGCAAGACCGCAGGCGAGCGCGAGCGGAGCCGTGGTCGGGAGCGGCCCGTGGACCGCGATGTAGGAGGGAAGCGTGGAGAGCGCTGCCGACAGGTTGGTGACCGCCTCGCCGGGAAGCGACGCGAGGTTCGACGCGTAGAGGTCGGTCGCCCAGAAGGCCGCGGCCGAGCCTGCCGCGGCGATGCCCATGCCCGCGTACGGGCGGCTCACTTGGAGCGCTCCTCGCGGCGCTGGGCCCCGCGCCCGAGGTCGCGCTCGGGCGTCTCTGCGCCGGAGATGGCCTCGGCCGACTCGCGCGCCCGCTGGGCGCGCTGCTCGAGGGGCTCCCGGTCGCGGTCGCCGTGCCGGATGTCGCGCGTCTGCTCGCGGACGCGCTCTGCCGCGCGGTCCGCCGCCTCGCGGGCCTGCGTGGCGAGCGAGTCGAAGCAGTCGGCGACGCGCGGCGCGTCCTGGGAGCGGAAGAGCAGGTAGGCGTGGCCGCCCTCCTCGTAGAGGGCGTGCTCGAGGGAGGCCGACGTGAGCTTCGCGTCGATCGCCGAGCGGATCTCGTCGTAGCCCTCCATCGCCTGGAACTCGGCGAGGTCGAGCTTAGCCCACTCGGGCAGCGCCGGCCCGTCGGTGCGGACCTCGGCCGACTCGGGTGCGCGCAGGCTGTCGCGCGCGGCCTCGAGCGCCCGGGTGAGCTGTTCTGCCGCCTCGCGCATGGCGCGCTCGCCCGACGAGGGGCCGCCTATGCGCACCTGGTACATGGCGACGCGGGTCGCCCAGTCGACGAGCTTCTGCCCGGCCTCGTCGCCGAAGTCCTCTGCCATGCGCGGCCTCCCTGGTCCGAGTCGTCTCCCTTGGGAGGCCGCGCCTGGGCAGCGGGCCGGGTCCTCCGGCTGCTGTTCCCTCTCGTATGCTGGACGCCGTGCGCGGCCCGCCCGACGTCGTTTGTATCAGCGGGGCGGTGGCTGTGGTCATGCGCGCCGTGCCCGTTGTATCAGCAGGTATCTCTAGGTATCCGAGTCACCGAATCTCCCCAACTCGGACTGTCCCCCAGCGTTCCTTGTCATCGGGGGTGGAGGAGCGTCCGCACGTCTTTGTCCCCCAGCGCTCACGGGCGGTCTCCTCTTGTCTGGCCCGTATAGCCCGACGTCTATGCACGTCTCCCTGATCCTGGAGACGATGGCGTCGGCGGTCTCCCGCTCGTGTGCCCGCGAGAGCCTTCTACCCAGCGACTCAAGGTCGTACTGGGAGGTGTAGATGGTCGGGAGCATCGCCTCGTAGCGCGTGTTGACCACATCGAAAAGCGTCATGACAGACCACGGGGACGCGGACTCCTTCCCCAGGTCATCGAGCACGAGCACCTCGCACCTGAGATAGCGGTCGAGTTCCTCCTTGGCCGAGGACCGCGAGTCGAAGGTGTCCCTCACGTCGGAAAGAATCTTGAGGGCGGACGTCATGATGACCGTCCTGCCTGACAGAAGGAGGGTACGGGCGATTCCAGACGCGTTCGTGGACTTCCAGGTGCCGACTCTTCCATGAATGTAGAGCCCGATGCCCCTGCCCGCTGGGTATGACTTGACGTAGGCTAGGCAGATGGGATCCGAAATCTCGGCGTCCAAGTATCGCCTTGCTATGCCTGCCCGTGTGAGCCTCTTCCTGTCCTCCTCCAACCTCTCGGCGGCCTCGTAGGCCGCCTGCTTCTCCGCCTGCTCGGTCTCACCGGGGCAACCGCAGGGCTCGTGCGAAACCCAGAGCACCCTCCCACCGACACTGATGCCTCGCCTCTCGAGCTTCTTCCCACAGTAAGGACAGGCCACGGGGTCTGGCGCTGGCGGCTCGAGCCCCAGCTCTCGCGCGGATTCCGGCGTGAGCATCTCTCCGGTGGCCTCGCGCGCGCGTTCCTTTCCTATCATCATCTTTCATATCTCCTTTCTTATTGGGTGACTTCATGTCATGTCAGCGCTGACAACATGTCATGGGAGTCGGGTAGCTGGGGTGACAATCCGTCATGTGTCCCTAGGGGATGATGGGTACCGTCTCGCCATGCTGCTGAGACCCTTCCTCACCGGCTCTTGGGCAACCTCGTATCGCTTCGTGATTCGTCCGTTGGGGAGCGACCGCTCCCCCACCTCAAGGAGAAGACCCTTCTCGACGAGCGACCTGAACGACCTGTGCGCCTGTCGCTCGCTGATGCCAAGGAACTCCGCTATGCCGCGCTTGCTCTCCCAGAACTCGCCGCCGTTCAGCTTCGAGAACCCGAAGACGCGGGCATAGATGAGCAGCTCCGTTCCGGAAAGCCCCATTCCCTCCGTCATGAACCGATAGACCTTCACGTACTCGCTCGCCTTCCTATTCGGCTGCGTCATCGTCGCGTCCCGTGCGGATCTTCTCGTCATGCAGCAGCACGGTGTTTCTCACGATCCACTGGCGAAGGTCATCCTTGTGGATGAAGGCACCCCGTTGTGAGTTAGGGAAGCAGCGGAACGGCATGGGGTCGTCGTCCCTCTCCACAAGAGCCCTCACCCTGTTCACGCTGATGCGTAGAAGGTGGCAGGTCTGAGAGATGCTGTAGTACTCTTCCTCGATGGTCCAAATGACAGGGATGCCCGGGTTGTTGCTCCTGCTGTTGCTCTTATCGGCCATAACTGCTCTCCTCCAACCTTTCGGTGGACTTGACCAGCCGCCGAAGCGCTATCCCCGCAATGTAACCAGCCTGGTGTGTTTGAGCTGCGGTGGCTGGTCCTGATTGACAAAGGAGAACGGGCACAATCGAGTAATGGCTGCGGACTGGCATTTTCTTACCTCGCGATTCCCTGCGCGAGGGTGGCGTCCAGAGCGCGCTTGCTCACGCGGATGTGCCTTCCAATCCGCGTGTGAGGTAGCCTCCCCTGCCGCACGAGGCGGTAGACGGTTTTTCGGGAGATGTAGACATAGAGCTCGATCGAGCGCACATCAAGAAGCAGGTCTGTCCCGGCTTCCTCTGCAGCAGCTATGCGCGCGAGCCTCTCGTAATCAGCCTCGTTCTGTGGGGAGAAGCGGTCCTCGTGTGGGAGGGATGTGCTCTCTCCCCGGAATCCGTAAGTCAGTTTCTGGTGGCCCATGCGCCCCTCCAACGGTTAGGTGGACTGCCGCGGACGCACGTGCCCTAGAACGGACTTGCGAGACCGACGACGATGCAGGTATAAGGCGTGTGGGCAGTTCGCTGTTGAGCGCGTTTTTGCTTAATTGTCTGTAGGTATCCCTAAGTATCCGACTCACAGAATCGGCATAGCATCCCATGCGCACCACAGCCTGCGCATGGGATGCTGGCCAACCAAACATGAACGATGGCCCTATGGCGTGCTCTGGGCACAAGTGCCGATGAGGATCCATCTCTGCGCACCCCTCGTCCCATCCGCTGCAGAGGATGGGTAACGAGCCCAATGAATACAGCCTCTTGGGGCTCTATGCAGACAACGTTACGGCACGCCCCGGACACAAATTCACAGTTGAAAGGTGCAATTGATTGGCAGCAGGTGGACTCCACCTGGCATGAAACCCGTTCCCTCGCCTCGGCAGAGGACGTCTGGCCCTGGCACGCCGACCTCCGTCCGCATGGTTCACCCCGTGCGGCGCTGGGTTCGTGGGGTGACGCAGTCCACCAACATGCCCGCCGGGTGGACTGCCGCTCGCCGATTTCGTGGGGTGCCGCCACGGACTTGGTGGACTGTTTGGGTGGACTGTTGGTGGACTGCATTTTCGAACCCTCAAGTGACGGTGCATCTACCTGCGCAAACGCCAGGATGAAGCCTCAATCACATGTGTGTGCAGACACACCTACAATGTTTGGCATACCAGAGACGCTACTCGGGCTACTCAGCGGACACATGTGCGTCTCGTATATCCAATCAATTCCGCAACCGGAGGTCGCCATGGTCGACGCAGACATCACCATGTCCAAGTACTACTTCGAGCATGACTTCTCGTCTTTCCTGCCGCTTTTCACGGACGGCGGCTACAAGGTCGTGCGCAAGTGCTTTGCCAAGGGCGACCTCATCAACTCGCAGGGCGAGACCCTCAACAACGGCTACTACATCATCTCGGGCATTATGCAGCTCAAGGTCGGCAACGAGGAGGGCAAGGAGCGGTCGCTGGCTTTCTTTGGGCCGGGTTCCATCTTCCCTCTGGGCATCGACGAGCACCACTACCGCATGGAGTATGCGATGGTGGAGTCGGCGCTCACGGACGTGGAAGCCTACCGGTTCAACTTCCCCGAGCTCCAGCGCATGGTGCGCGACCATCCCGACCTAGGCATCCGCATGATTGAGCACTATTGCGACTTCACGAGCTTCCTCTTCTACGCCATCTCCTCCGCCTCGTACAGCACAGCGCTCACCAAGGTGGCAAGCGTCCTCTACGCCCTCTCCGACAAGATGACCGTCGCGGGGTCGGTACCCCTCGGCCAGGCCCAGGTGGCGGAAGTGGCCGGCGTCTCAAAGGTCCAGGTGGCGCGAGCCTACCGCAAGCTCACCGAGGAGGGCGTGATCAAAGCGGGGCACATGGGCGTCCGCGTGCTCGACCGCTCGGCTCTCGCGGAGCTAGCCGAGTACGAGGTCCTCGACGAGGGCCGGTAAAACAGGTCGGCAAAATAACCGGCGGCGGTGTAAACACCCCATTACAACTGGTCAAACGTATCAAATGACATTTTTCGGGGGTTCGTCTTACTCGAAAATTCGGCATAGCGCAAGCCGGGGGTGCCCATCACGTCACCGACTCACTGGCTTCGCCACTGTAGGGCTCCGGCAGAAAGGACCCGTCATGCGCAAGTTCATCGAGCTCAACCACACTATCACCGACGGCCTGATCAGCTACCCCGGCATGCCGCCCGTCGTAATCGACGCCCTCTACACCCGCGAGATGTGCTCCTCGGAGTTCCACGACAGCGCCGACGCCGCCGCACTCCTGGACCAGATCAGGATGGTCAACATCTCGGGCACCTACATGGACAGCCCCTACCACCTATGGGACTCCGGCTACAAGGTCTCCGAGATCCCCCTGGAGAAATGCTTCGACCTGCCCCTCTACGTGGTGCGCAAGAATCCCGACCACCGTCGCCTGCACGTGAGCGACCTGGAGGCCCAGCTGGGCGGCACCGACCTCAAGGGGGCGGCCGTGGTGTACGCCACGGGACACGACAAGAAGTTCATGACCCCCGCCTACGAGGAGGACGTACCCTGCTATACCACCGATGCCGCCCAGTGGCTGATCGACCGCGGCGTGTACCTCTGCGGCATCGACACCCAGCTCATCGACGACTTCAACCACAAGGAGACGGGCTGCGCGGTGCACGAGATCGTCCTCGGCGCCGGCTCCATCGTCTGCGAGAACATGGCCAACCTCGATCAGGTGCCCGACCGCGGCGCCCGCCTCTACGCCATCCCGCCGCGCGTGGAGATGGCCAGCTTCCCCGGGCGCGTCTTCGCCGTGGTGGACGAGTAGCGCTGCGGACGCCAGGGGGATTTCATTGCGAGTCCCTCCAGCGTATCGTTTGATATTTTTCCCACGGCATGCAAACGTCACCATGGGACAGGTACATACACGCCACGGCGATGTGGCCGCATCGGCACAGGAAGGATAGCCATGCAGACGAGCTGCCCGCACCTTTTCACACCCGGCAAGATCGGACCGATGGAGGTGAAGAACCGTCTCGTGATGCCCCCGACGGAGATCCTCGCCGCCGGGTTCAACGGCGAGATGTCCGACGACCTGATCCGTTTCTACGAAGAGCGCGCACGTGCGGGTGTCGGCCTCATCATTACCTGCTATGCCAGCGTGGACGACGAGTATTCACAGTCCTTTGCCGGCGCCCAGCTGCGCGCCACCGACCCACGCCTGATCGGGGGCTACACCAAGCTCGCCCGTACGCTACACAAGTACGGTTGCAAGGTGATGACCCAGATCTACATGGCCGGCCGCCAGGCGGTGCCCTCCGCCATCACCGGCAAGCGCATTGTGGCCCCCAGTGCCGTGGGCTACTCGCTCTACGACCAGATCCCCGAGGAGATGACCCTCGACGAGATCCATGCGGCGGTCAAGAAGTTCGGGCGCTCCGCCAAGCTGCTCCAAAACGCCTCCTTCGACGGCGTCGAGGTCCTGGCTGCAGGCGGCTACCTCATCAACGAGTTCCTGAGCCCCTACTCCAACAAGCGCACCGACGAGTACGGCGGCCCCTTCGAGAACCGCTTCCGTTTCCTGCGCGAGGTCTGCGAGGAGATCCGCAGCCGCTGCGGCAAGGGGTTCGCGCTCTCCGTGCGCTTCTCCGCAGACGAGTTCCTGGGCGATGCCGGCTACGGGCTCGACGAGGGCATCCGCATCGCCAAGGCGCTCGAGGGGCTGGGCGTCGACTGCCTGGACATCAACAACTCCAACCAGGAGAAGCGCTACTACATCATCGAGCCGATCACCTTCAAGACCGGTTGGAAGTCCTACATCATCAAGGCGATCAAGGATGCCGTGAGCATCCCCGTGATCGCCACCAACGTGATCAAGCGTCCGCAGGACGCCGAGCGGATGCTCGCCGACGGCCTCATGGATTTCGCCGCGGTCGCGCGCGGCAACATGGCAGACGAGGAGTGGGCGCGCAAGGCACGCGACGGCCGCTTCGACGAGATCCGCCCCTGCATCGGCTGTCTGCACTGCCTGGACGAGACGGCAGTCTTCCGCCGCAGCGAGTGCGCAGTCAACGCCCGAATGGCACGCGAGGCGGAGTTCGACGAGCCCAGGCACGATATGGAGGGCCGCGCCGTGGTGGTGGTCGGCGCCGGCCCCGCCGGCATGAACGCCGCTACCGTGATGCGCCGCCGCGGTGCCGACGTGACCGTGATCGAGCGCAACGACTGGTTCGGCGGTGCCGTGGAGCTCGGCGGACGCACCGTGGACAAGGAGCCCATGGCGTGGCTCGCCGACTACTACCGCACCATGGCGGAGAAGCTCGGCATCAATGTCCTTCTTCACACGGAGGCGACTCCCGAGCTCATCGGCTCCTACCACCCCTATGCCGTCTTTGTGGGTACCGGCGTGACGCCGATCGTCCCCCGGTCCATCCCCGGTCTCGACCGGGAAGACGTCGTCACCGTGGAGCGGGTCCTTTCGCAGAGGCTCAGCTGGCAGGGTAAGCGCATCGTAGTGGTCGGCGGCGGCATGACCGGCTGCGAGTGCGCGGAGATGCTGGCAATGGCCGGCAATGAGGTGTCCCTGCTCGAGATGCGCGACAAGCTGGCGCCCGAGGTGGGACGCGACAACCTCGTGACCGTGCTGGAGAATCTCGAGAAGTACGGGGCACGCATCCTCACCTCACACAAACTGATCGCCGTGGGCAACGGGGGCGTGGAGTATGAGGACGCGACGACTGGAGAGCGCGGGGTCATCCCGACCGACATCGTGATCCTCTCCCTGGGCGGACGTCCCGACACACGCCTCTACGACCAGATCAAGGATGCCTACGAGCATGTCGAGCTCATAGGCGACGCCAAGCATCCCGGGCGTGTTTTCAGCGCGACACGCTCCGGATTCGATGCCGCCTGGGTACTGGAGTAAGAGGCACAACGCGCAGCGACAAAAAAGGAGGGCATCATGAAACATCAGTGCAAGGTAACCGTACTCGAGACCACCTGCCGCAAGGACCTGCAGGAGAAGTACCTGGCGGACCCCGCGAGCGGACCCTGTCCCTTCTTCAAGCCGGGCCAGGTCTTCCTCTTTGAGCGCACGTCCCAAAGGGACGACTTCTATCACCTGGCTGATGGCAAGTTCTGCGGCGAGGCCTGGGACTGCGTGAGCCGCTACATCTACACGGCGCTGCAGGGCGGCTCCATCATGAGCGGGTGGACCAAAGACGAACGCATGATGATCGCAGGCTGCAACGACGGTACCCGCCAGGTGATCTTCAAGATCGAGCGCATCGACATCCCCGAGAGCGACGGCGAGGCTACCTGGCTGGCGCAGCAGGACTTCACCAACACCGCCGAGGACGCCTACACCGGGTGAATCTGTGCGCCTAGAACCGTAGCTCAGTCCGCGGGCTCCCGGGTCAAATCAATCGCGCTGCGGTCGGCGAGCGAGGCGAAGCCAGGGCCGAGCCAGACCGACGACTCCCCAGGACCAAGCACCAGCGGCATCCGCGTATGCACGGCGCCGACCGTCACATTGGGGTCGGTAGTCACGATCGAGAAGCGCCCGTCGCGCTGGATGCCCGCCAGCAGAAAGACGCGATGCCGCGGCATCTGGAAGCGGTACTGCTGCAAGACGGACTTGCCCGTCGCGGGATCCACGCGGCGGTGGCTGCGGCTTGACTCGTAGAAGCCCCGCACCGGCACGAGGCAGCGGCCGTGCAGGATAGCGTCGGCCCACATGCCGCGTCCCTCGCGCACCTGGCGCAGGGCCGTGTCGAGCCGGGTGTTGAAGACGTTCTTCTTGTCGTAGGATTCAAATCCCCAGGTCAGCTGGGTAGGTATGAGGGCATCCGCTCCAGGACTTGCCGCTGCTGCGTCGGGCACCAGCAGCGGCACGAGCGAGCCGGGATAGGCCTCGGGAGCCTCGTCGCCCAGCTCGACGGTCGCACGACCGGTCTGCCCGCGGCGCTCCATCGCGTCCACGAGCTCGCTCATCCGTATCGCCATGATCCGGTGGCACATCGCGTCAGCCCCCGATGCGACTGCTACGCGCCCTGGATCTGGCAGCTGCGCATCGTGGCGAGTGCCGCCTCGTGGGCCTCGGGCGTCACGCCCGCGCAGCACGCGGGGTCGACGCTGATCGTCACCTCGGGCAGCGCGGCCTTGGCGAGCAAGGCGTTGGAGATCACGCAGATGTCGGTGCACAGGCCCACGAACTCGACCTCGATCGGCTGCTTGGCGTTCTCCTCGACCAGCGCCTGGGCCAGCTCGACGGAGCCGAAGGTCGGCTTGTCGAAAATGCGCGCGCCCTCGGGCAGCGCCTCGGCCACGGCGGGCGCCAGCTCCCAGCCCGGCGTCCCCTTGATGCAGTGCTCGACGGGCAGGTTGCGGCCCTCCTGCGTCTGCAGGTAGTCGACGGGGTGCGTGTCGCGCGTCGCCCAGACGCAGTCGGCCGGGTAGCTGCGGATCTTGTCGACCACGGCGGGCACGATCCCGACCGCCTCGGCGGTGCCGAGTGCACCGTCCACAAAATCGTTCTGCATGTCGATCACTACCAGGATCTTCTTCATAAGACACTCCTTGCTCTTGCGGCACTCCTTGTTCTAGCTACTCTGCGAGACGGTATTTCTTCTTGGTGCCCGTGCCCTCGTAGGTCAGGACGCCCTTGTGCACGAGGCCGGTCAGCAAGCGGATGCCGCCGCGCGGGGTCATGCCGAGGACGTTCGTGGCGTCGAGCGCGCTGATCTCGCCCCGCTCGCGAACGAGCTCGTAGACCTTGCGCTCGTTGTCCGTAAAGCCGGCGCAGGGATCGGCGGGCGCGGCGGGCGCAGCGGGCACGTCCGCCTGTGCCGCTTGCGCATCGCGGCAAAAGACAAGCTCGATGCCGCCGTCCACCTCTCGGAAACCCACGCGCACGCCCAGGTCCGCGAGTCCCTCGAGACCGATCTCGCCCTGCGGCTCCCCCTCGAGGCGCTCGAGGGAGTCGGCTGGGTCGCCGCCGTGCCTTCCGTACGAGACCACGAGGCGGGAGCGGCCGTCTCCGCCGACACGTTTCTCAACTGCGAACGTTTTGCCCATCGATGTCCTCTCAGGCGTATCGTGTGAATAAAGGCGGGGCTACCGGCAGGAAGAAGAACCCCGCACAGGGAAACTATAACCCGAAACGCCGACTTGCGAGGAAGGCTTTACATGGCAGACAGCACTACCAACCCGCTCGCCGCGAGCGCCGGCCGCGACGCCGCCGTCGTCCGCACCAGTGTCGTCGGCATCGTCGCCAACGTCCTGCTCGCGGGCTTCAAGGCCGTGATCGGCACCGCCACCGGCTCCATCGCCATCACCCTCGACGCGGTCAACAACCTCTCCGACGCCGGCTCCTCGGTCATCACCATCGTGGGCACGCGGCTCGCCGGCAGGGAGCCAGACCGCACGCACCCCTTTGGCTACGGGCGCATCGAGTACCTGACCACGATCATCATCTCCGTGATCGTGATGTTCGCCGGCGCCGAATCGCTCCGGGAGTCGGTCGCGCGCATCGTCTCGCCCGAGGTCGCCAGCTACGACACCCTCTCCCTCGCGATTGTCGCCGTGGCCGTCGCGGCAAAGGTTGCGCTCGGCCGCTACTTCATCGCGCAGGGCAAGAAACTCGGTTCTTCTTCCCTCGTCGCCTCCGGCACCGACGCCTCCATGGACTCTGTGATCTCCGCATCCACGCTGGTGGCGGCCCTCATCTACATGGCCACGGGCCTGGGCGTCGAGGCTTGGCTCGGCGCCGTGATCGCCGTGGTCATCATCAAGTCCGGCATCGATATCCTGCGCGAGGCCCTCAGCAAGATCCTGGGCGAGCGCTCCGAGGCCGAGCTGGCCCACGCCGTGAAGAAGACCGTCTGCTCCGTGCCGGGCGTGCTCGGCGCCTACGACCTGGTGCTCAACGACTACGGCCCCGACCGCTATCTCGCGAGCGTCCACATCGAGGTGGCCGAGGACACCACCGCGCGCGAGATCGACCGCATGACCCGCGAGGTCACCGAGCGCGTCTACTGCGAGCAGGGCGTGGCCCTCACCGCGGTCGGCGTGTACTCTGCAAACGACGAGGCCGGTCCCGACACCCGCGCAATCGGGGAGGCACTGGCCGAGATCGTCGCATCGGACCCCGCGCTCCTCCAGTACCATGGCCTCTACGTGGACGAGGGGCAGCACACCGCCCGCTTTGACCTGGTCGTGAGCTTCGACGTGCCCGCCGGAACCACGCGCCGCGAGGTCTGGCGGCGGGCGGTCGACGAGGTGGGCCGGCGCTTCCCCGCCTACACGTTCACCTCGACCATGGACTCCGATCTCAGCGACTGATCCGCGTCCGCGTTACAGCAGCTCGAGCAGGGCGTCGACGCCCTCGGCGCGCGTCGCCCAACTGGTGCACAGGCGGATGACCGTGTGGGCCTCGTCGTAGCGGTGGTCGTAATTGAACATCACGCGCTCACCGAGCTCGGCCATCTTTGCGTCCTCGATCACAAAGAAGGTCTGGTTGGTCGGCGAGTCGATGTAGATCGGATAGCCCTGCTCGCGCAGGCGGGTGCGGATGCGGTCGGCCGCCTCGTCGGCGGTGCGGCCCAACTGGAAATAGAGGTCGTCGGTAAAGAGCGCGCCGAACTGCACGCCGAGCAGGCGGCCCTTGGCGAAGAGGGCGCCGTGCTGCTTGATGCGGGTGAAGAAGCGCGGGCACGTCCCCTCCCGCGGGAAGACGATCGCCTCGCCGCACAGGGCGCCGCACTTGGTGCCGCCGATGTAGAACGCGTCGGCCAGGCGGGCCAGGTCGGGCAGGGTCACGTCGTTTGCCGTACTTGCGAGCGCATAGGCCAGGCGGGCGCCGTCGATGTAGAGGGGCACGCCGCACTCGTGGCAGGCGGCCGAGAGGTCCTCGAGCTCGGCCAGCGAGTAGAGGGTGCCGTACTCGGTCGGCTGCGAGATGTAGACGGCGCCGGGCTCCACCTCGTGCTCCCAGTTGGCGTCCTCGTGCCAGGCCGTCCAGCAGTCGCGCACCGTCTGGCCCGCGAGCTTGCCGTCGCGCGAGGGCAGCGCGAGCACCTTGTGGCCCGTGAACTCGATCGCGCCCGCCTCGTGCACGTTGACATGGCCGGTGTCGGCGGCCATCACGCCCTGCCAGGGCGCGAGCAGCGCGTCGATCACGACCTGGTTGGCCTGCGTGCCGCCGCCCACAAAGTGCACCTCGGCGTCGGGGCAGGCACAGGCCGCGCGGATCTTGGCGCGCGCCTCGTCGCAGAAGCGGTCGGAGCCGTAGCCGGCCACGCTCTCCATGTTCGTCTTCACGAGCGCATCGAGCACCGCCGGGTGCGCACCCTCCATGTAGTCCGATGCGAACGCGAGCTTGCGCGCCACGCAGTTGTCCGTCATATCGTCTCCCCAGTCGCAGTCCCTCTCGTCGCAAGTCCTCTTACGTGCACATCCGTAGCGTTGGCGCGATGAACACGTCTGCAAAGACAAACGGTGCCGGCCCAAAGGCCGACACCGCCACATTCTGGCATAGTTGCGTTACCGTCACATTATCGTACGGCACGCAACGCGCGTTACGCGATACGCAGCGCGCGCGTGGCGTTGAGCACGCAGATGATCAGCACGCCCACGTCGCCAAAGACCGCGAGCCACATCGGCGCGAGGCCGAGCGCGGCCATGACCAGGATCACGACCTTGATGGCGATGGCGATCACGATGTTCTGGCGGGCGATGCCCAGCGTGCGGCGGGCGGTGGCGATGGCCACGGCGATCTTGGAGGGCTTGTCGTCCATCAGCACGACGTCGGCGGCCTCGATCGCGGCGTCCGATCCGAGCGCGCCCATCGCGACGCCCACGTCGGCGCGGGCCAGGACCGGCGCGTCGTTGATGCCGTCGCCGACGAAGGCCAGGCTCTGCTTGTCCATCTCCGCGCCCAGCAGGCGCTCGACCTGCGCGACCTTATCCTGCGGCAGGAGCTCGGCGTGAACCTCGTCGACGCCCAGGTCGGCCGCGACCGCCTCGGCGACCTCTGCGCGGTCGCCCGTGAGCATCACGGTGCGGCGGACGCCGGCGGCGCGCATCTCGGCGATGGCCTGCCGGGCATCCGGCTTGACCTCGTCGGAGATCACGATGTGGCCGGCGTAGGCGTGGTCGACCGCCACGTGGATCACGGTGCCCGTGTGCGGGCAGTCGCAGACCTCGACGCCCTCGGCCTCCATGAGCTTGGTATTGCCCACGGCAACCCTCTGGCCCTCGACCTCGGCCACGACGCCCTTGCCGGCGACCTCGGTCGCCACGCTCACCTGGCAGTCGTCGTCCTCGTCGGGGTAGGCCTGGCGCAGCGCCAGCGCGATGGGGTGCGTGGAGTAGCGCTCGACATGCGCCGCGAGGTGCAGCAGGCGGCGCTCGTCTTCGTCGCAGGACTCGAGGCCGGCGTAACCGCGGCCGTTAGAGTAGGCGCCGCTCTGGACGCAGGCGATGTCGTGGACGGCGGTCACCTTGAAGACGCCCTGTGTGAGCGTGCCCGTCTTGTCGAAGACGACCGTATCGGTCGTGGCGAGGGCCTCCAGGTAGTTGGAACCCTTGATGAGGACGCCCTGCCGGGCCGCGCCGCCCAGGCCGCCGAAGAAGGTCAGCGGCACCGAGACCACCAGCGCGCAGGGGCAGGAGACCACGAGGAAGGTCAGCGCGCGCAGCAGCCAGGTGGCGAAGGTGCCCGCAAAGTCACCCGAGACCAGCGGCGGGATCACCGCGAGCGCGATGGCGGCGTAGACGACGATCGGCGTGTACACGCGAGCGAACTTGGTGATGAAGTGCTCGGACTCGGACTTCTTGTCGCCGGCGTTCTCCACGAGGTCCAGGATCTTGGACGCGGTGGACTCGCCGAACTCCTTGGTCACGCGCACGCGCAGGGTGCCTGCCTGGTTCACGCAGCCGGAGACGACCTCGTCGCCCTCGCGCACGGTGCGCGGGACGCTCTCGCCCGTCAGCGCCACGGTGTCCAGGCTCGAGGCGCCCTCGATCACGACGCCGTCCATCGGGACCCTCTCGCCCGGGCGCACGACCACGATGTCGTCGACCGCGACCTCGTTGGGGTCGACCGTCACGACCTCGCCCGCACGCTCGAGGTTGGCGGTGTCGGGCCGGATGTCCATGAGCTCCGTGATGGAGTCGCGGCTCTTGTCCTCGGCCGTGTCCTCAAAGACCTCGCCCACCTGGAAGAAGAGCATCACAAAGACTGCCTCGGCAAACTGTGGCTCGCCTCCCGGGATGAAGCCGATCAGCAGCGCGCCCACCGTCGCGACGGTCATGAGGAAGTCCTCGTCGAAGGGGTTGCCACGGGCGATGTGCTCGATGGCCTCCCCCACCACGTCGTAGCCGGCGATTGCGTAGGGAATCAGGTACATGAGCAGGCGGACCCAGAGCGCCGGGGCCATCGTGCGCTCGACGGCGATGCAGATGACGAGAAGGACGGCCGCCGCACCGATCCGCGCCATGCGCACCCGGGGGCTCTGCTCCTCCTCTTCCTCTTCTTCCTCGTCGCAGCAGCTGCAGGTCAGTTCGTCTTCGGCCATGGTCGCTCCTCGCTCGGGTCTCCGCACATTTTTCAAAAGTATGAGCATTTGTTCATGTACGAATGTAGCGTATTTGCATATCCCTGTCCAGCAGCATCGGTGAAGAAGGTCGCTGTCGCACTGCATCAGGCCCCGTCACCTATCATGCGAGCGTGTCAGCCCCCCGTCCCCTGTCACATGTGTCAGTCCCCCGTCCCCTGTCACATGCAGCCGCCGATAAAAGAAGGGCAGGAACCCGATGGCTCCTGCCCTTCGAGGGGTTTATCTCACAGCGCCGCTTTACTTGCCCAGCGCCTTGTCGATGCGGGCGAAGATGGCCTCGCAGTTCTGGCGGCCGTACTCGAGCATCGGCATGACATCCATGGGGGTATCGCCGAGCTTGGCCTTGATCTTGTCGGCCTGGTAGCCGATCTGGGGACCGAGCAGAACGACGTCCCAGCCGTCGCCGTCCTTGACCTCGTTGGCGCCGCGCGCGGCGATCTCGAGATCGATGCCGTGCTCGGCCGCATACTTGGACATCTTCTTCATCAGCATGCTGGTCGACATGCCACCCGCGCACACAAGCAAAACCCTCATTCCGTGCCCCTTTCGATTCGTTCCCCAAAACCGGCGTCACTGGTCACGTTCCCTACCGATACTGCCCGTGTGGACGCGGTAATTACAGGAGCATTCGGTAAATGGCACCTGTTCACAGGTAAGGCTTATTTCGCGGGCACGGCTCATCCGCGGGCTCATCGGCAAGCTCATCGGCAAGCCGCGGCATCCCTCCGCAGCAGATCCGAGACGATGTCGTAGGTGATGCCGTAGACGGTCGGACTCTTGGATGCTCGCGGCCCCGCGACGTTGAGCGTGAGACCTTGGCCCAGACCGCAGACCCACAGCCAGACGCGATCGGTCTCGTCGGCGTCCTCGACCACCAGCACCGGCCGCCCATAGTCGTTGGCGAATTCCAGGGTTGCTTCGGTCCCGCTCGCGGGCTCGATCCCGCCCGGCGAGACGATCAGCGTCGCGTGCGCGTCACGGACGTTCCACGCGGTCCGCTGCATGAACCAGTCCGAGGGCGTCTCCACGAGCTCCGGATAGAGCGCGAGCACACCCGGCGCCTCGCCGAAATCCTCCGCGCGCCCTCCCCTGGGCGCCCACCCGCGAATCGGCAGGCCGGCATCGCGCGCGGCATCGAGCCCTGCACGGTCGGCACCCGTCTGCCCGCCCGAGCGGATGAAGGCGATGCGCCGCGGGTCGCGGATGATCTCGTCCTTCTCGCGAAGACCCGCCTCGACCTCGGGTCCGCTCACGGGATCGAGCTCGAGCGCCCGCGCCAGCTGCTCGGGCGTGAGCGTCCCCCGCACGTTTTCTGTATCGACCACTTCGCACTCCCCCCTAGTACGCAAAGCGCTTGTCGTGTTTGGCCGCCTGGCGCGCCACCACGAAATTGACGACGTAGATCACGACGACCGCCAAGAAGAAGAGACTGTCGCTCGCGCTCGAGCTCACCATGGCCGCCGAGTCGTAGAGCCCGTGGAGGAAGACAGACAGCGCGTAGCCCACGACCACGCAGGCCGCCGACCAACCACGGCGCCCCTGCGCCGAGAGGTACTTCGCTTCGCCGTAGAAGATACCGAAGAGCACGGCGAAGCCCATGTGCGCCGGGATGGCCATGAGGGCGCGGGTCAGGAAGACGCCCGTGCCGTAGTTGAGGCCGTACATAATGTTTTCCATGCCGGCGAAGCCGAGGGAGGTGAAGACGGCGTACACCACCCCGTCGAAGCGGCAGTTGAACGAGGGGCTATCCCAGGTCTTGCGGGACATGAGCCAGTACTTGGCGCCCTCCTCCACGACCCCGACCACGAGGAAGTCGCTGGCAATGGTGAACTGCGCGCTGCGCGGGTCGAGGCCGGAAAAGAGACCGAGCGCCTGCATACCCACCCCCTCGAGCACGCCGGCGATAAGCCCGGCACAGACGCCACTCAGGATGAGCGACCACAGCAGGTTGACCGGTTCCTTGTCGAGGGGGTCCAGACGGTACACATACACCATGAGGATCACGGCCGGCGCCAAGGCCAGCACGAGGAATATTCGCAGGTAGGCACTCAAGCCAGACATGAGCAGAAACATACGGGTCTCCTTTGACCCTATTCTCTTCGCGCGCCTCGTTGCACGCTCTTGCTGTGTTGCATGGTGTCGCCGTCACTTTGTAGCGGCTCACCCTGTGAGTCGTCAGGTACAGATTGCGTAGGTGTATCTTGCGCGGGAATCTCGTCTTCACCTCGGATCGCCTGTGCCAACCGCTCGTCGCCATCGCCGGGCGATTTCGCAAAGAAGCCCGCCACGAGCATGCACAGATCGATGAGCACAGGTATCGCAAACGGCCCGAACAAGGCAAACCACATCCAGCTAAGCCTGAAGGTTGTAAAGCCCCAGACGCCATGGAGACCCGGGGAGAAGCAGCCGCAGACCACCAGCGGGATGGCGATGGCGATGACAACGGACGCCTTGCCAGGCGCCCCGAGCCTCCATGCCGCCCAGATGTTGAGTACAGAACCCGCCAAGAAGCCTAGCCATAATGCCACAAACCCTGCAATCAAGGCCCCCAGCAGCAGATTCTCCGGGAATTCAAAGTTCCCGTTGAGTGTCATCTCCCACGAGAAGAAGAAGAACGAAGCGATTACGATACCGAGCGCGCCCCATCGCAGCACCTTGGCCTTCTTGCTCTTGTCATGCAGAATCCTGCTCGCGACGGCGACGTCCGACTCGGTGACATTGGCCATGGCTTCTCCTCTCATCGATACCGCATTGTAGCGCCTGCGCCTATGGCACCATCGGCGAGTCGACCGACATTCGCATGATCTCAGAGGGTGTTTCCTTGCCACATCTCCTGCCGCCTGACGCAAGCGACCGCTTGTCCGCTCCTTACGCCGTCACGACGCCGATCCCCGCTAGCATGGAGCCCGACAAACCCGGATCGCGCAAGGAGCCCGCCATGTCGCTCTATGTAATCGAGGAATCGGACCGCTGTCTCAAATGCAAGGTGCCGCTTTGCAGCAAGAAGGGCTGCCCCGTGCAGACCCCCATCCCGCGGGCGATGGCGCTCACGCAGGAGCGCAGGCTGATGGAGGCCGGCGAGCTGCTCTTTTGGAACAACCCCATGAGCGCCGTCTGCGCCTATGTCTGCAACCACTACGCCCAGTGCGCGGGCAGCTGCATACTGAACCGCAAGGGGGCGCCAGCACGCTTCTACGAAGTCGAGAAGTTCGTCTCGGAGGCCTACGTCACCCGCACCCACTTTGAGAGGCCGGCCCCGAACGGGCACAGCGTCGCCGTGGTCGGCTCCGGCCCCGCGAGCCTGACCGCCGCGTTCCTGCTCGCGCGCGTCGGGTGCGAGGTGACCATCTTCGAGTCGAAACCCGAGGTCGGCGGCGTCCTGCGCTACGGCATCCCCGAGTTCAGGCTGCCCAAAGAGCCGCTCGACCACTACCGTCGGCTCCTCGACGAGATCGGCGTGAGCGTACGGCCCGACACCACGATCGGCGGCGCGCTGCACATCGACGACCTCTTCGACGATGGGTACGAGGCCTGCTTTGTGGGCACCGGCGCCCTGCGCGCCAAGAAGCTCGACATACGCGGCCAGTCGCGCGGCAACGTGCTCTTTGGCATCGACTACCTCGTCAACCCCGGCGTCTGCAAGGTCGGTGAACGCGTCGTGGTGATCGGCGTCGGCAACGTCGCGATGGACGCCACGCGCACCGCCCTGCGCCAGGGCGCGCGCACCGTGACCCTGGTCTCCAACTGGAACGGCACGTCGGCCAATAGCGACGAGGTCGAGCTCGCGCTGCTCGACGGGGCCACCATCGAGTACGGCCTCTCCGTGCAGCGCATCGACGCGGACGGGCCTGTCTTCTGCCGTTCGGTTCTCGACGAAAACGGCCTGCCCGTCGGCATCGAGCCGGGCGAGGTCCGCATCCCCTGCGATACCACGATCTTTTGCGTGAGCCAGGTCCCCAAAGACAAACTCGCGCTCACGACCCGCGGTCTCGAGACCACGCCGGCGGGCACCATCGTGGTGGACCCCGACAACCGCACGACCGTACCGCACGTCTATGCCGCGGGCGACGTGGTGACCGGCCCCAAGACCGTGGTGCACGCCGTCGCCGGCGCCAAGGTGGCCGTCGCCTCGATGCTCAGGGAGCTTGGCGTGGCGTAGCCTACATCCACGACGTTGTCAACCGGTGCGGGTAACGTGCGATCTGCCGTATAAGGCGATTACCCGTCGAAGGGCTAGTCTTCCGCGTCGTAGGCCGCGCGGACGTACTCGGTGAAGTCGTCCCAGCCCACGCGCTCGAGGGTGTCGGCGAAGCGCTCCATCCGCTTGGAGTCGGCGTGCTGGTCGTACCAGTCGATGGTCGCGTCGATCACGCGGAAGAGCTGCTTGCGGCTCGTGGCGGGCGGCAGCACCTCGCGGCCCACGCGGACGTTGCCCGTCTTGAAGAGGCCGCCGAAGGTCATCGTGTAGATGCGCTCGAAGCCCCAGGAGTCCTGCGGGCAGCTGTGCACGCAGACGCCGCAGCTCTGGCAGTTGTCGTAGTTGACGACGATCTTGTCGCCCTCCAGCTTGAGCGCGTCGTGCTTGCAGTTGCGCACGCAGATCTTGCACTGGATGCAGGGGTCCTCGAGCCAGGTCACGCGCACACCGCCCGTGATGCCCATGTCGCGGGCCTCCACGAGCTGGCAGTCGTTGTGGCAGCCGGTCACGGCAAACTTGAACTTGCCCGCGAGCACGCGGCCCATGTAGCGACGGTCGATCTCGGCCGCGATCGCCTTGGTGTCGATGTTGCCCCAGGGGCAGACGGTCATGCCCTGGCAGGCGGGCACGGTACGCACGCGCGGGCCGCAGAGGCCGGTGGTGCAGTCGTTGGCCTCCAGGTCGTCGCGTGCGGCGTCGAGCGCGGTCACGTCCATGCAGGGGATCTCGATGGACTGGCGGCTCGTGAGGTGCACCTTGCCCTTGGCGTACTTGGTCGCGGTGTCGGCGATGGCATGCAGCTGGTCGGACGTGAAGTCGCCGGCCACGTTGTGCAGGCGCAGGGAATAGTGGCCCTTGACGATGTTGGCCATCATTCCCTCTTTTTTGAGCGCCATGCGGCCCATCTTGGTGGCGGGCTTGCGGTCTGGCGCAGGCGCGGGTGCGGGCGCCGGCGTCGCGGGCTCGTCGCCCTCGGGCCACACGTCCTTGAAGTACGGCTTCGGCGCTTTGACCTTCTTGTGGTCCTTCTTGTCGCCCATGTGCATCCTCTCCCGAGTCCCGCCCGCATCCCCATGCGAGGCGGGTGCTGCCTTAATAAAAAGGGTATCCGAAACCGCAGCGATTCACGCCGAGAAGACGTGCCGCGCCGTAAAGGGGCTGTAATGAGCACCGACCGCCATTCGCATGACGGTCGGTGTCAGCCTTATCGGCGCCGCGCTCAGTCGCGGGTCAGCTTGCGGTGCAGGCGGTGGGGCTTTGACAGGTCGGGGCCCAGGCGCTTCTCGCGGTCGCGCTGGTAGTCCTCGAAGTTGCCCTCGAACCAATGCCAGGCGCCGGGGTCGTCGTCGGTGCCCTCCCAAGCCAGGATGTGGGTGCAGATGCGGTCCATGAACCAGCGGTCGTGGCTGGTGATCACGGCGCAGCCCGGGAACTCGAGCAGCGCCTCCTCCAGCGAGGCCAGCGTCTCGGTATCGAGGTCGTTGGTGGGCTCGTCGAGCAGCAGCAGGTTGCCGCCTTGCTTGAGCGTGAGGGCGAGGTTGAGGCGGTTGCGCTCGCCGCCGGACAGCACGCCGGCGCGCTTCTGCTGGTCGGTCCCCTTGAAGCCAAAGGCCGAGACGTACGCGCGGCTCGGGATCTCCTGGGTGCCCACGACGATGAAGTCGTTGCCGTCCGAGACGACCTCCCAGACGTTCTTGTCGGGGTCGAGGCCCTCGCGCCCCTGGTCGACGTAGGAGAGCTGCACGGTCTCGCCCAGCTCGAGCGTGCCGGAGGTCGGCTGCTCCTGGCCCACGATCATCTTGAAGAGGGTCGACTTGCCCACGCCGTTGGGGCCGATCACGCCCACGATGCCGTTGCGGGGCAGTGTGAAGCTGAGGTCGTCGATCAGCACGCGGTCGCCGAAGGCCTTGTGCAGGTGCTCGACCTCCAGGACCTTGTTGCCCAGGCGCGGGCCCACGGGGATGTGGATGTCGGTGAAGTCCGTCTTCTTGGTGCGCTGGGCCTCGGCCTCCATCTGCTCGTAGGCGGCCAGACGGGCCTTGCTCTTGGCCTGGCGCGCCTTCTGGGAGCTGCGCACCCACTCCAGCTCGGAGCGCATCTTCTTGGCCCGCTTGGCGCTCTGCTTGGCCTCCATCTCCAGACGGGCGGCCTTGGTCTCCAGGTAGGTGGAGTAGTTGCCCTTGTAGGGATAGAGCGTGCCGCGGTCGACCTCGCAGATCCACTCGGCCACGTTGTCGAGGAAGTAGCGGTCGTGCGTGACGGCCAGGACCGCGCCCTGGTAGTTCTTGAGGAACTGCTCGAGCCAGAGGACGCTCTCGGCGTCCAGGTGGTTGGTGGGCTCGTCGAGCAGCAACAGGTCGGGCGCCTCGAGCAGCAGCTTGCAGAGGGCCACGCGGCGGCGCTCGCCGCCCGAGAGGTGGTCGACCGTCTCGTCGGGGTCGGGGCACTGCAGGGCGTCCATCGCCTGGGAGAGCTGGCTGTCGAGGTCCCAGCCGTTGGCGGCGTCGATCTCGGTCTGGAGCTCGCCCATCTCGGCCATCAGCGCGTCGAAGTCGGCCTCGGGGTCGGCCATCTCCTCGCCGATCTTGTTGAAGCGATCGACCTTGGCCAGCAGGTCGCCGAAGGCCAGCTCGATGTTCTCCTTGACCGTCTTGGTGTCGTCCAGCGGCGGCTCCTGCTGCAGGATACCCACGCTATAGCCCGGGGACAGACGTGCCTCGCCGGCGGAGATGTCCTCCATGCCGGCCATGATCTTGAGCAGGGTGGACTTGCCCATGCCGTTGGGGCCCACGACGCCAATCTTGGCACCGGGGAAGAAACCCATGGTCACGTCGTCGAGGATGACCTTGCCCTCAAAGGCCTTGCGGACCTTGTACATCTGGTAGATGAACTCTGCCATGTCACTCCTTGTGTCGGGGGTCGGACCGCAGCTCAGCGGGCGAAGCTCAGCGGGCCGGTGGATGCATGTCTTACCCCTCCGATGATACCGTAGGACCGCCCGGGCTCGCCCGAGTCCCGTGGAGCCTACGTATTTCCCACGGGCGCGATGCGTAGGACCCGGGCGGAAACCCGCGAGGGTAAGAAACATCTTGCGAAGCAGATCCGCCGCAGGGCACTTGCGGGAGCGAGGACTGTCTGAGGCCGTAAGGCCGAGTTCCGCAGCTGCAAGCGCCCCGCGGCGGATCGGGTGCGGAGCGTGTTTCTTACCCTCGCGGGTGTCCGATCGGACCCCTACGCCGTCAGCTCGGGCAGACCCGCCTTGCCGACGAGCTCGACGAGCTTGGGCCGGGACGCCTTGTTGAGGCGGTCCGTGTCGACGACCAGGTAGCCACCCTTCTTGTGCACCAGGTAGAGGTAGTGCTCGTAGGTGCCCCAGCCTGTGTAGTCGCTCCAGGGCACGCTGCCCTTGCCCTTGTTGGATGTGATCTGGACGCCCGCGGGCGAGAAGACGTACCGGATGTTCTTGCCGATCAGGTTCTTGGCTTCGTCGCCCAGGCCGGCTTTGGCGCGAACGCGCCACATCCGCTCGGTGCCGGGGCCGATCAGGTAGACGACCAGGGCGAGCGCCAGCGCCGCCAGAATCCAGCTCGTGTCGCCCCGCTGTGCGGCGCGGCCCAGCAGCGCGACCAGGATGCCGCCGAGCACGGCAAATACCACGCGCACCACGAGCATCTTCTTCATGTTGTCGCGGCTGTGCACCGCGATATCCACGAGCGCGTCCAGGTCCTCCTGGGCGATGGTGTGGTTGTAGGAAACCATGAGACCTCCCCCTGTCTTGCATGTCTTTGAGAGGATAACGCATGCAACCATCCCGCACGGGGTACGGTGTCCGCCCCGCGTGCTAGACTGCTTGCAAATGAATAGCGTCAGCACGGGGGTGTGGTTCGAGTCGCGGCGTGCCGCGGCGAGATCAAAAGGGAACCCGGTGGGAATCCGGGACAGCCACCACTACTGTATGCGGGCAGAGCGCAGGGGCAATCCATTGGCCGGGGACACCGTCCCACCGAGAAGGGTCCCTACGCGCGGAAGACGAGCGTACGGCTCGCCCTCCTTCCCCGCGAGCCAGGAGACCTGCCCTCCCCCGCAGGTACAGCCGCCCGGGCATGGGGGTAGGGGTTCCGTTGGTGATGCAGGCACGCGCCTCTGACGGCGCGACGGATACTGCTACCACGATTTCCGGATACGGCTGGCCGACGCGCAACCGACGTCTGGAGTCACTCATGAAGCACCGCATGCCCGCCTGGCGCAAGCTCACGGCCACCGCTCTCTCGGCCCTCCTGGCCTTCAACCTCGCGATACCCGCCGTCCCCGCCTATGCGGAGGAAGACGTGGTCGCAGCCCCGACCGCCGAGGCGCAGGCCCAGCAGCCTGTCGGCGATACGCCCGAGCAGCCCGAGGTCGACGCGCTACCCGCCGACGAATCCGCGACCGATGAGCTCACCTCCACGGAACCTGACGGCACGGAAAATGTGGCTGACGTCGAGAATGTGACACTCCCCCGTCCCCTGTCAGACGATGCCGCGACGGAAAACGTGACACTCCCCCGTCCCCTGTCACGTCCCGACGGCTACACGCTGCAGGACGGCGACAAGGTCCTCCTGTCCTATTCCGCGTGGGGAGCGTCGGACGCCACGTCCGTCAGCAACAAGGCCGCATACGACGACGCGGACGCCCAGGTCACCGACCTGCCCTCCGACTGGTCGCAGTCCGAGGACAAGGGCAATACCACCAGCGCCGCCACGCCCACGACCAAGACGAGCGTGGAATGGAAGGCCCTCGTCGGCGGCAACAGCGCAAACGTGAGCGAGCCGCTCCTCATCGGCGGCAACGTGTACATCGCGGTCGGCTTCGCCTGGAACGGGGACAGCGGGGCCTACTCGGGCATGCTCGTGCGCATCGCCGCCTCGACGGGCAAGGTCGACGCGACGGGCGTCCTCGCCGGCGACATCGACTACACCACGCGACCCGTCTACCAGGACGGCATCGTCTACGTCCCCCTCAAGAACGGCGTGGTGCAGGCCTTCAACGCCAGCACGATGAAGACGCGCTGGGTCTCCGCGGGCACCGCCGCATCCGACCAGGCCTCCTGCTCGCTGCGCATCGCGGACGGCTCCCTCTACCTCGGCACCATCGGCGGCGACTTCCAGTCCGGCGCCCTCGCCGCGCTGGACGCGGCCACCGGCTCCCTAAGCTGGGTCGCGAGGAACACCTCCAGCGGGTACTACTTCACCGCCCCCGTCCGCGTCGGCAACGTGGTCTGCCTCGGCGACAACGGGGGCGTCATGCGTGCCTTCGACGCCGCCACGGGCAAGGAGCTGGGCTCCGCCTCCCTGGGCTCGGGCATCAACGCCGACCCGGTGGCGTACCAGGGCTCCCTGCTCGTCATCACCCACGACGGCACGCTGCACAAGCTGAGCGTCGGCGCGGACGGCTCGCTCGCGGAGACCGCGCAGGTGCGGGCCCTGGCGTACTCGGTCGCGACGCCGACGGTGGTGGGCGACACCGCCGTGGTCGTCGGCAAGACCCCCGACAACAAGTCGGCCGCCCTCGCCCTGATCGACCTCGGCAGCATGAGCGTGACCCGCACCGTGACCAAGGCCGACGGTAAGGCCATCGCTCCGGCCGCCATCGCCAGCGCGCCGCTCGTCTCGACCCAGCAGGACGGGACCTGGTGCTACTTCACGCGCAACTACGCGACGTATAGCGATACGGGTACCGTCACCGCCGGCGGCGACCTCTACGCCTACCGCATCGGCGACGCCGAGGCGCACCTCCTCTACGCCCCCGACAGCACCGTCGCCCAGTACTGCGACTCCCCGGTGATCGCCGACGCCGCAGGCAACCTCTACTACCTCAACGACTCCGGCTACCTGGTCAAGCTCGCCGCACGGGCCAAGAAGGACGAGCCTACCGACAAACCCTCCGACAAGCCCGTTACGCCCCAGGACAACCCTTCCATCAAGCCCAGCAACAAGCCCTCTGGTAAATCCGGTGCCAATTCGGCCAAATCCTCCGGCACATCCGCGCGCCCTGCCGCAATCTCCACGTCGCGTAAGACGAACGCGGGCAGCACCGGTGCGACACCGATGAGCGCTGCCGCACAGAGCGGTGCCTCGACCTCCGCCGGTGAGAACGCGACCGCATCCGCCCAGAGTGCCTCTGCCAACAACGAATCCACGGGAACAGAGGAATCGAGCGCAACTACCGAGGTGGCAGACATCGACGCGGCGGCGGACGCAGCCCCCGCGCGCCGGATCCCCCTCTGGCCGATCATCGGCATCTGCCTCGGCGCGGGCTTGCTGATCTGGCTCTTCTTCGCCCGCCGCCGCAAGGATGAGGAAGACGCATAGCATGGCCGACAAGCATCAGCGCGACCCGCAACTGAATGCGGCACAGACGGCCTCCGGTTCCGCACCCGACGCCAAGGCAGGCAAGGCCCACCGCAACGTTGCACGTATCCTGGCAGGGATAGCCGCGACGCTCCTGATCGTCTTTTGCTCGTGGTCGCTCGCCGTCTACCTGCAGGGCGGCGACCCGTTGCTCATGTTGCACGGCGGGCGGGCGACCACGGCGGAGGGCAGCATCGCCGCCACGGGCCCTGCCGCCTATGCGGGGCACGACACAGCGGGAAGCGCGGCGGCGACCGGGTCGTCTGCCGACGGTTCCGCTGAGGATGCCACAGCGGAGGCGGCTGATGCGGACGATTCCGCATCCAGCGCAGGGGACGGGAAGGATTCTGGCGCAAGTTCGTCTTCCTCCGGTCAGCAGGCTGGCACCAGCAGCGGCGCGTCTGCCGGTGCCGCCGCTTCGGGGGCAGGCGCATCATCAGGGGCCTCATCCGCCTCAGGCAAAGGGTCCTCGTCGGGCGCGGCATCGTCGTCGGGCGCGGCCTCGGGCACGTCTTCCACGCCGACCCAGCCGGTCAAGAGCAGCGAGGTCACCGTCCGCGTGTCGGCGGGCGGCTCGTCCGGCAAGCTCACGCTGGCAAAGGGCTCGACCGTCTACGACGCGCTGCTCGCGCTGGGCGTCAGCGTCAACGCCGAGAACACCGAGTACGGCGTCTACGTGACCTCCATCAACGGGGTCGCGGAGGACGCCAACCACGGCTGGACCTATACCGTGAACGGCTCGATGCCGAATGTCTCCGCGAGCGGCTACCGTGTGTCCGACGGGGACAGCATCGTCTGGACCTACGTGACCGTCAAGTAACGACGTCGGGAGAGCCGAGTTTGGGCGAAGGGCGCACAACGAGGGCGGCAGCTCTGGGACTCTGGCACCCCAGGGTGCTGGTGGCGTACTTTGCGTGCGCGCTCGTGCTGGTCATGGCTGCGTTCGAGCCTGTCTGCACCGGGCTGGGACTCGCGGTCGGGCTGCTCGTGTGCTGCCGCCTGCGGGGCGTGCGCGCCACCCTGCGGCCGCTCGCCTGGCAGCTGCCGCTCATGGTGATCATCTGCCTGGTCAACCCCTTCTTTTCCGCCCAGGGGATGACGGAGGTCGCGACCGTCGGCGTCCGCAAGGTCTACCTCGAGAGCCTCGCCTACGGCCTCAACATGGGCGCGATGCTGCTCGCGATGCTGGTCTGGTTCGCCGACGCGGCGGCCGTCGTCTCGACCGACGCCGTGCGCATCGCCTTTGGCGGCACGCTGCCCGTCGTCTCGCTCATGGTCTCGATGACCGTGCGCCTCGTGCCCGACTTCATCCGCCGCGGGCACGAGATCGCCGACGTCCAGCGTGCCTGCACCTCCGCCGCAAAGACGAACGCGCCGCTCTCGGACCTTTCGGCCCACTCACACCCGAGCGCCCTCTCACGCCTTCACGCCTCCTCACGCCTTCACAACCGCTCGCGCCTCGTGACCGTGCTGGTGGGCTGGGGGCTCGAGGACTCGTTTGCCACCGCCGACTCCATGCAGGCGCGCGGCTGGTCCTCCGCGCGGCGGCGCACCTCGTACCGGAGCCAACGCTTCCGCACACGCGACGGTGTCGCACTTGCCCTGATCGCGACGCTCGCCACCGTCGACGCGCTCGCCCTGGCGCGCGTCTGCGGCGGCTGGCACTACTACCCCACCATGGGGTCGTTCTCGGCCTGGTGGCTCTACCTCCCGCACGCCGTCCTGCTCGCCCTCCCGCTCGTCGCGACCGCGGTCGAGGACCTGCGCTGGTCGCACGCGGAATCCTCCGAAAGGGCCGCAGCATGAGCGTCCGTCTTGCCATCGACCTGCAGGGTCTCTCCTTTGCCTACCCGAACGGCGCGCCCGTGCTCCGCGACCTCGACTGGCAGTTGCCCGAGGGCGCCTTTGCCCTGCTCGACGGCGCGACCGGCTCCGGCAAGTCCACCCTGCTGCGCCTGCTCAAACCCGAGCTCTCCCCCGTCGGCGCGCTGGCAGGCGCACGCACCGTCTTTGGGCGCGACCTCGCCGATTGGGGTCAGGAGGAGTCCGCCGCGGGCATCGGCTACGTCGCGCAGGACCCCGGCGCCCAGATCGTCTGCGACACCGTCCGCCACGAGCTCGCCTTTGGCCTCGAGAACCTGGGCCGCGACCGGGGCGAGATGCGCCTGCGCGTCGCCGAGGTCGCGCAGTTCCTCGGCCTGACGCCGCTCGCGCGCCGCCGCACCGCCGACCTGTCGGGCGGCGAACAACAGCAGGTCGCCGTGGCAGGCGCGCTCACCCTGCTCCCCCGCCTCCTGCTGCTCGACGAGCCGACCGCCCAGCTCGACCCCGTGGCCGAGAAGAATTTCCTGCACGAGCTCTTCCGCATCAACCGCGAGCTCGGCGTGACCGTCGTCGTCGCCACACACGAACCCGAGGCGTGCGCGGAGTACGCCACCTGCGCGTTTGTGCTGCAAGACGGGCGCCTCCAGCCCGCAGCGCTCACTGATCATGCCGAGCACGATAGGACGGCTGGGGCGGCTACATCCGCCGACAGCGCTCGCCCCGCCACTCCGGCGGCCGCCTGCCCCGCCCCGCAGCCCGGGCATCCCGCCGCGGGATCGTCCGTCTTTGCCGCCCGCCAGGCGACAGCGGCGCCCGTCGTCACGCTCGACGACGCGCACTACCGCTATGGCCGCACCGAGCCGCTCGTGCTCGCAGGCGTCGACCTCACCGTCCCGCGCGGGTCCGTCCACGCCCTGATCGGCGGCAACGGGTCCGGCAAGTCGACCCTCCTGCGCCTGATCGCCGGCGTACTCCGCCCCAAGCGCGGTCGCGTCCGCAACGCCGCCGCACGCAACCAGGCGTTTCTTCCCCAGGACCCCAAGGCACTCTTTGTCTGCGACTCTTTGGACGAAGAGCTGCGCGAGTGGCAGCGCACTGCCGGGTATTCCGTAGCCTCGGTCGAGGATGCCCTCCGCCGCACCGGTCTCGACGCGCTGCGCGACCTCAACCCCTACGACCTCTCGGGCGGTCAGCAGCAGCTGCTCGCCCTGGCCAAACTCACGCTCACGGGCCCCGACCTGCTCCTGCTCGACGAACCGACCAAGGGGCTCGATCCCGGCGCGCGCCTGACCGTCGGCCGCGAGCTACGCCGCCTGGCAGCCGCAGGCACCACGATCGTCTTTGCCACACACGACCTCGCCTTTGTCTCGCGCGTGGCCGACGCGGTCTCGCTCCTCTTCGACGGCGAGGTCGCCTGCACGTGCGCCACCGGGGACTTCTTTGCCGATGAGCACTTCTTGCGCCCGCGCCGCGACCGCTTCTGCGACCTCTGGGATCGGGGCGCCGATGCCCGCTAAGACAAACGCCCCCCTCGCCGCCCCCTTGCGTGCCCTCGAGCTGCCGCTGCTCCTCGCGGTCCCGCTCGCCCTGCTCGCCTGCGCCTACCTCGACATAGCCCAGTCGGCGCTCCTCACGGCGCTGGTCGCACTGCTTGCCCTCTGGCTGATGTTCGCGAGCTACGAGGCCTCGCGCCCGGGGCTGCGCGACGTGATGCCCTCCGTCGTCATGGGCGCTGTCGCCGCCGCGGGCCGCATCCTCTTCGCGCCGATCCCCGACTTCAAGCCCGTCTCGGCCATCGCCATCATGTCCGGCGCGGTCTTTGGGCGGAGCTGCGGCTTTATGGTCGGCGCCCTCGCCGCGCTCGTCTCCAACGCATTCTTCGGCCAAGGGTCATGGACGCCCTGGCAGATGTATGCCTGGGGACTCGTCGGCTACCTCGCGGGCGTCTTCGCAGAGCGCGGCTGGATGGAGCGCCCGTCTTTCCGGTATGGGTACGCCCTTGCGTCCGGCCTGCTCTACGGCGCCATCCTCGACAGCTGGAACCTCGTGGGCTGGGTCCACCCGATCACCTGGCAGTCCGCAGTCGCCAACTACGCGCTCGGCCTGCCCCACAGCGTGACCCACGCCGTCGCCACGCTCGTCTTCCTCCGGCTCATCTGGCAGCCCTGGGTGCGCAAGCTCACCCGCGTGCGCACAAAGTACGCCATAAGGGGTTAAACTAGGACGGTTTTCAGACCCGTGCGGCCGTCCGACGCGGCGGCCGTCCCATTCAGGGGGCTCGAAATGGACACACCCTACACCGTCGAGGGCGTCTCGGTCGGCATGGCCGCGATGGACCTTGTACCCGTCGTGCTGTACGGCACCGGCTGCCACATGGTCGGCAAGCGCCTGCGCAACCCGCTCTTCACCGCGGGCGCCGTCGTCAGCACCGCCTCGGGCGCCGGCAAGGCCGCCTGGAAGATGATCCAGGCCACCACCGGCAAGAACGTCTTTTGGCTGGCCGACCAGATGCACCGCGTGATGCCCGCGGGCTTTGCGGCGATGGCCGCAGCCCCGCTCGTCGGCAGCAACCGCGACGCGGCAAACGCCCTGCTCCGCGCCTCTGCCTCGCAGCCAGCACTGGGTTTCTTCGCCACAGGCGCCGCGGGCATGGGGCTCATGGGCTATTGGGCCCGGGCGCTCGACCCCACCAAGTCGCGCTCAAACTGGATCGAGCAGACCACCAACGTCGCAGCTCAGGCGGCCTTCTTCGCCGGCGTCGTGAGCGCCGTGCTCGCGAGCGAGCGCGCCGGCGCGGCCGAGTAGCGAGTGCCGCGTCCGTCTTTGCGTCCCCACCCACCACGCACTACAGCAGCAACTCACTTTGGAGGTTCCCATGCGCTTTGTCATCCTGATTTTGGTCGCCGCTATCGTCAGTGCGATCGGCTTTCACAAGTACGTCTGGTTCATCAGCCTAGGCTACGGCTTCTCGATCACCGCGCTTGGCATCGGTCGGCATTGCGTTGATGTTGGCGGACCATCCTAGATCAGGTCCAAGGCGGCCTCGTAGCGTATGTCGGCACGCATGCCCCCGACGGAGGCCACGAGGGGG
>Ga0256404_1003706_pt1 | contig 30333 bp, 41 predicted proteins | sample RumenRJG_01DNA_FD_185990 | JGI IMG/M metagenome (GOLD analysis project Ga0256404, IMG submission 185990) | Bovine rumen microbial communities from Lethbridge, Alberta, Canada - RJG_01 | ecosystem: Host-associated > Mammals > Digestive system > Stomach > Rumen | place: Canada: Alberta | collected...
AGATACAAAACTTAGTACAGGAAATGTCATTTGTTTTAAGAATGATATTTGTTTTGGTAGCTGGCATGATACTGCATTTAAGTATTTAGGGACAAACAAATTCCTTAGTACAAAATATCATGTAGTAGTTAGTATTCCTAAATGGAAAGAGTACGATTTTAATGTAATTTGAAGTTGACTACCAACACAAGATATGATAGTATGTAACCATCAAAAGAAAAGAGGTTAGCAACAATGACAAAAGAAGTAATCAACGTCAAAGGTAAACTGTTTATCCGCGTTAACAAGGCTAAAGCCTTGTCCACATGGAAAGAAGGGAAAGAAGTTATCACCTACCCTATCAAGGCGAATGTTTCATCTGTGTGGAATGTACCATATTATATGGAGAAAAGCGAACCATTCGCAAAACAGCTTGAATATCTTGAAGCAAGCTACCCTAAAGAGTATGGACGTTACACAAAATTCTTCATCAAACTCTAACTTGCAAAACGCTAGAAAGTATGATAATATGTAACCATCAAATGAAAGGGAGGAAAACAAAATGACAAAAGAAGAACTGGAAGAACTTGACGATGAAGAACTTGTAGAAATGTGGAACAAGTTTTGTGAGAACTCTAACATGTTTGATGATACAGTCTATCCTATGGATGAATTGGATGAAGTAGTAGGTAAACTGTATCCTACTGACTTATTTGACGAAATTGACTTCAATAATTTCAATGCAAACGACTATTATTTTAGTCGTAATGGATACGGATATATTGAATCATTTAATACACCCTATGAAGTGATTGATGAAGAAGCACTTCTTGAATGGTATAATGAAAACCTAACTTGACAAGTTACTAGCAGCATGGTATGATGGAACCATCGAAAGGAGAGGAGAACGGCACGATGATGAAAAGGCTAGATAAACTTTAACTTGACAAGCAAAACACTTATTGATATAATAAAACCATAGAAAGTCAATCAACTAGAGAAAAGGAGAAACTAAAATGGCTACGACGAAAAACACGGAAAAGAAAGTCAACACGATTGCAAAGGAGACGGAAGTCATGAAAGAGACGAAAAAAGAGGAAAATCATGCTGGGAAGTATCATCGTTTTTGCTCGAATTGTGGTAAAGAAATGTGGGTGGATTCGCCTATGATTCGCATCTGCGATGAGTGCAAGGCAAAGAAGAAAGAGGAAAATGCAAAGAAAGCTAATGCCTTGCAGAAGGAGCGGAATAAGAAGCTCGGTCTTGTCAATATGAGTATCAAGAAAGAGGATAGGGAGAAGCTGAAAGCTATGGCGGCAAAAGAGAAAAAGAATATGTTTGAAGTTCTCCACAGTATCCTCGCTACTGTCGAATAACCAATAAAACATGGAGGGAATATTGCAAGGTATTCCCTCTATGGTATATGGAGGGATAAGAAATGAAAGTATATATTGTAAAAGACGGCGATAAGCTGGAAGTATATCGTGAGAGGGATAAAGCCTATAGTGAGTATTGGCGTAAAGCCTACATACATAGAGATGAGATTCATAGCTGGGAGGTTGTAAACGAAATTCAACAGGGAGACGGCACTACTCTTATGTATGAAACACAAGACTATGAAACAAAAGAACTATCCATCAATGAGTATGAGGTAAAGTAAAGTATATCCAATTATGTAAATAGCCTAGTAGAAATACTAGGCTATTAGTATATCTAGGCTGGGCGCAAGACATAAAAAAGAGAATGTATAAATATTCAAAATATTTGTATAATTATAAATAGTAATAAGATACAGAAAATAAGTCTCTGGCGCGCAAAATAAAAAAGAAAGAATATTCAGAATCCGGCGCGCAAAAATAAAAAGAAGAAATATTCAGAATATAAGTATTAATAGAAATATATAGAATAGTAGTAGAAATATAGAATAGTAAGAAAATATAGAATAGTGGAAAATATCTAGAAAATATTGGCAAATTTTAGTGGCAAATATATTGGTAATTAGTGGCAAAAAATAGTGGCAAATATTGGCAAAAAATAGTGGCAAATATCTATATGGAAAATGGCAAAAAATAGTGGCAAATATCTCATAGAGACACACAAAACAAACAATAGAAAACGGCAAATAGGACAGCTGGCGTCGTTTCTGGTGGGCATCCAGCACGCTTCAGGTATTCCAATACCAACAATCCAATAGCCGCCCTAAAACAAGCGTTTTCTATAGGGTATTCGCGCAATAAGATATGAGTTTTGTATCAATTTTGCCATAGGGAAAACACAAAATATTCATACAATTCTATATATTCTATATATAGGAATATTCTTTCTTTTTTGAATTGCGCGAAAACTCTGTATATAGGAAATTGTATGAATTGTTGTACTATGCTATATATATATATAGAATATAAACACTATTCTGACAAATTGTATATTCTTCCTATATATAGAAATGCAGAATATCGCAAAACGCCCATAAAGGCTTCTAGCGTCCATTTTGGGGGCGTTTTATCTCTGCGCGATAGATGATACCTAAAATCAAAAAAGCACGTCAAAACAAACGCTTACTATATTAGAGAGTTTTTAATATACACATAACAATTCTTTTATTGTATTTCCGCTATATATATGGTAATCTATATACAACAAAACGAAAGAGAGGAACGCAAGATGATTTATTGCAAATACGTATCTAGTTCGCATAATAGGAAAACAGGAAATATCAGTCAAGTATATCTTGATAAGACTACTTGTCCTTTACGCTGCCCATTGCATAATCATGTATGCTATGGCAATTTCGGGCCAGCTAGTATCATATGGCGTAAATATTGCAATACACCGATTACGCACTTGAGAGATGAGATAGAATCCAAAGGTAGTACATATATCATTCGTAATTGTGTATGTGGCGATATTGCATATAACAAAACAGAATATATAGATATTGATTTAGTCAATGTGTTAAATAATGCCTATGTAAATCATTTAGCATATACATATACGCACTGTGCTATCAATAACTATAATAAAGTTATAGTTAAAAAGTCAAAAATGGTTATCAATTTTTCATGTGATAGCTTAGAGGAATTATCTCATGAGGTACCATGCTGCTTAGTAGTTAAAAGCATGGAAAAGCATATTACAAGGAAATACGGATATACATTTATCAAATGTCCTAATACCTATAAAGATATAACATGTAAAGATTGTAAGTTATGCATGAACAAGAAAAGGAAAAGTGTTATTGTATTTCCTATACATGGAAATGTTAAAAAGAACTTTATGGAAAATCACATTGAATTATAACTTGCAAAATGTTATATTATAACCATCAAAGGAAAAGAGGTAATTTATTATGTTAAGTGATCACCCTAGGAAGAAAGAACAAGAAATTTTGACTTGTGTCGTATGCGGCAAGAAGTTCAAAAAGGAAGTCAGCCATATTATGGCTATGGGAATGATATATCCTGCAGTGAAGAATGCTTTCATAAGAAATTCTGGATTGACGCGCTAAAAACAGGTATCATTATTAGTGGTACTTGTTATCAAATTGGAGATGAACGTGCTAAAGGAGACAGAGGATTCGACGGGCGGCCTTTTAAGATTCAGTTAGACAATGGCGATATATACTATACTACTAATTTGTGGTATAATGGTAAAATCCCCAAAGAATACTATAAAGGCGATAATGCTAGATTTATAAAATAATATATATTGTAGGGTAGTCTCTAATATAGATACTACCCTATTATAACTAGACAAATTGATATAGATATGGTATCATGTATATAGATCCAAGAAGGGAGACGATTTAAATGTATGCTATGGTAAAAGAACAAATTATCGACGTGATTGGAAAGAAAGCAGAAACGAGCAAATACAAAATTGCATATACTAATGATATGGAATCAGCAAGCACATATATAAAAACATGCTATGAAACAGAATTACATGATTTAGGAAATAAGTTTACAATCTATAACAAAGTATGTTTTGATACATGGTATATGATATGCTATAGGCTAGATGAAAATACTATTGTTATTGACAAAATGGGTATCGAATGATACCCTTTTATTATATTTAGATTTGTTTGAATATTTAGAGGATTCTTTCTTTTTATATTTTGCACGAAATTCAAATTATTCTGAAAATTTTGTGCAGACAGAATCGCTCGAAAATTCATATAACAACAAATTATCTATATAATATGAATTGTCTGAAAATTCGCGCAAATCCCTTTCATCAAAGTGTCTGAACATATATAATATTCTGACAATTTGTTTATGGTAAGCACCAGCAACAAATTGTATATACTATTTGAAATATTCTGAAAATTTCGGGCGGCGGTTTTTGTGTGAATTGTTATACAACAACAATAAATACGAATATTCAGACAAATCCCTTCCATGATAGAATATCAAGATACATAGAAACATCCATAAACCTGTTCAGCGTCGTTTCTGGTGGATTTCAGTTTTTACGCGATAGATTATACTCACAAGTCAATTTTGACGCGAAAACAATCGTTTTCTATATTAGAGAATTTCTAACAAAAACATAAATCTAATATAATTGCATTTATGTGTTGCCTATGCTAGTATATAGACAATAACAGAATACAGAAAAGAGGTAATTCCTATGCAATCAATGGAGACTATTGTAAACTATTTTGCAAAAGATATGCGTTCACATGGTATTCCAGTTCGCAAGATTCGCAAGGTGAGAGTTAATAATAGCGTAAACTATTATGGTTGCTGCAGACTTTTTCGTAAAGATGATACGATTGCAGATATTACCATCAGTAATATGACAGTGGCTAATGGTAGCGACTCTATCAAAAACACAATCATTCACGAGCTTGTTCACGCAAGTTTACCTATTGATGAAAATCATGGTAAACAATTTCGGGAACTTGCTAAAAAGGTATCAAAGATATATCATACAGATATTAAACAATATGGCGATAGAACAAAAGAAACTGAAGAATTTAAGAAACAACAATACAAATATAAAGTAACATGTAAACAGTGTGGTAGTACATGGTACTATATCCGCAAAACTAAATTCGTAAAATACCCACATTTATATCAGTGTGGGTGTGGTTCGCAAGATTTTATAGTAGAAGTGTTAAGGTAATAATATACGGGCAGGGAGTTTTCCCTGCTTTTTCTGTTTATAGTATCATAAATAAAAAGTATTGTACAAAGTGCATGGTACTTGCTATAATATAGACAGTTCCGAAAGGGACAACAACGTTCTTTAACAATTTTATAAGAAAAGAGGAATTGCCATGTATATCTATGTAGCAAAAGTCAAGCAGGGAGAAAATTTCTCAATCCGTGTTTTCCAGACGAAAGCAAGCGCGACAAAGGCCGTCAAGCAAGCACAAGAAGGCATGTATCAAGAGAGTGTATATGCAGAAACTCATGATACATATCAAGACGCTAACGGCCTTGGTGTTACCATCAAGGCAGATAACACGACAGGACACAAAAAGAGTACAGTTACAAATGGAGACGTAACAAAGTATTATGTTGTATCCTATAGCAAGAAAACGAAAGAAGAATACTTTAAGAAACTTGCAGGATATATCAAAAAGACAGTAGTTGAATACTGAAAACACAATGGAGGGTATCTAGTTATAGATACCCTTTTTGTGTATATAAATACAATTTCCAGATAATGAATATAACAAAGTTAAGTGAATACATGCAGCTTAAAACAGGGTACATTATTATTCTACAAGTCGTAAAAGCATGACATAAGGGATACCCTTTAGCATAAATAGATTTTATAGCATAATAAATACAAGGTATTGTACAAATAACGTGCTACCTACTATAATAAAGACAGTTCCAAGAGGGACAAGGTTCATTCACAATTACATAAAGGAGAGTGTTTCGGATGAAACTCGCAGAACTACTCAAAAAATACCTTGATGGTATGGACGTTATCGCTGTCAAGCGGTATGGTAACGAATATACCGTTATGTATCATGACGAGCGGAACGTCTGCACACCGTATATCATTCATCAGCTTAATGATAGCGGCTTGTATAGCGGCAGGTATTACGCTAACGAGGATGACGCAAAGGAGGATTTCTAAAATGATTTGGGTAGCTATTGAAGATGCGGACACACACGAGGTATCGGAATTTGAGAAGGTAACCGAAAAGCAAGTGCTTTACCTCATGGATGGATATAGGGTAAACAAGCACGATGTCACGAGATTTCGGCTGCAAGACGAGGAGGATGGTCGCCGCATTGTTTATAAAGGCGTTACCTATAAGGGAGGATTTGGATATAACCTTTGGGTAGCAAGCAAATACGTTGAAGTGTAAGATGCACGGGCAAGGCGCAATTAAACGTCTTGCCTTTTTTATTGCTATATACATGAATACTTATTCATGTATAATTGTGTCGAATTATACACAGTTCTGGGACTACCAGAAAAAAAGATACTTTGCATAGTGTCAATTATTTTGCTTTACCGCATACAGGTGAATTGTAGTTAATTGTCAGTCAATTCACGTAAATTCCCGGTACATGGTAGACTTTATCTTGGTAAAGTATAAATGAATAGAATTGTAGGTAAATTCTAGTCAATTTAAATTGTAGTAAATTGTCAGTCAATTATACGCATTTATATTTTACCATACTAAAGTGTTGTAATTGTAGTGAAATTTAACACACTTATACTTTAGCAAATTAAAGTGACTAGAATTGTCGGATAATTTTACGCTTTATTCAGTTAAAGTCTGTGATTCAGAGAATAATTGACACTTTGCAAGCTATAGTTTTTACTGGTACCTCTGTCGGAATAATCTGTCTATTTGTTGTTGGTGTCTCCCTATCGCGGAAAATCCACTCATAGGCGTATAGCGAGAAATGCGTTTTAAGGCATCTAGCACGCCGCTGGAGCGCTTCTAGGCCGTCACGCGATAACTTATACCTAAAATCAACCGGAAGCGCCTTATACGCAAATTCTCAATTAGAAGCTAGGAATTTCGCTGTTTCGCAGCGTTGGGAATCATTCGCAAAGTGTCTACTGTGAATGGATATTCCTATTGACCAAGATAAGGAAGTGCTTTATATTTCCTTCACGTCACCTAAAGGCCGCGAGTATACTTTCTTAATCGACCATGAGGATGTTGCTGTTGAAATCTTCACGGCAAGTAAGAAGAGAATTAGAGAGTATGACGGCACGGATGCTACACTTGAAAATGACTTTAGAAAAACCTTTGGAATCGTGCCGAAACACCTCCTAAACCGCTTGACTTTCTTTAGAGAGACCTTTGAAGAGCGATAATAAAATAATAAAAACCGCGTCAAAAGGCGCGGCTTATTTCTTATTGTTTACTTTAGAAAATACCAAGAAAATTAATTAAACCTTATTAATATTCACGTCGATTCTTCTAAGATTCGTTTAAGATTCGCCTCAGGTCTCTAAGAAAGCCTTAACCCGGTACTATTCAAATTTTAAGATTCGCTATCCTCCTACCACATCCACAAATATTTTTTGAATTTTTATTTTGACTTTTATGTATAATTATTTGTCAACACTTAAATATTTATTTACTAACCCCCTATATCCACAAATATTTTTGTATTTTTTTATTTTGGTTTTCATGTAATACATCCACAAATATTTTTTATTTATCAATTCACTAATATTTTATATCAGTCACATCTACAGATATTTTTATATAATATCTTATATCAACTTTCTACTATTAGTTATTAATATATCTTCTCTTTATTTTTATTGCGCGAATTTTTTCTTTTTTACTTTGCGCGAAATTTACCAATTCCTAGGTTTACTATTCAATCTACATTTACTAATAATATCTACATCATTTATAGTATATCTTTTATAGAATGGACATTTATTACAATTACCACCACGATATTCACAGTACATCTTTATATTATTAGCATAATTAACCATCTTATCATTTAAACGGTCAAGCATATAATGTAAATGTACTAATTTTCCTTCTGTATTTTGTTCACGAAATTCTTTTAGCTCTTTTAGCCAGTCTGCTAATTGTTCATGCTCTCTAGAGCAATCAGAATTGGCCATTTCCTGTTCGCGTTGAATTGCTTCAGTCAATGTCATAGACATATCTATCACCTTTCTTATATGGCCTGTCAAAATATAACGGCATAAACCAATGTGCGTCTTTTCCCCAATCATCACATTCTCGAACGCTAACTGTCCCATTGTCACAAATAATGTCAATATTTTTAATAAAAAGTCCTGAATCAGTAGTAATATAATCGTCATCTAAACAAAATCGTTTCATATGCTCATATTCTTCTGTTGGATATTTATTAATATAGATTTTATCTATAACTGTTTTGGTAATCATTTCTCTATATGTAACATATAATACCATATTATTATCTCCTTATATTGATTTTTCAATCTCAGATAGCTTTCCCTTTTTACCTGCAAAATAACTAGTTCTAAACTCTATAAAATATCCACTATCCGGCTCTTTATCTGTAGCATATATAAACGGATACTCATTAATATAGAAAAACTCACTATTATCATCAATATAAAATCTATGCCTGTGCTCACATTTTGGTGGAAATTTATTTACATAAATATCAGTAATAAATTTATGCCAATGAACCTGACTATATTCAATTTTATATGCAATATAAATAATCATTGTGTAACATCACGAATCCATTCATACACAAAGCAAATTGGATATACAATAATAAACGAAAGAATAAATAGAGTAATCATTTTTTACACCCCTCAATTTCATTTTCCCATTTATGTGTAATTAAATCGTGTACGCTAGGAGCATACCAAAAACTATTGATAAATCTTTCAGTACCTTTTGTAAAAATCGGATAATCATCGCTAAAATGTGCAAAATCTTTTACAATATTATACATTTTATCAATATCAACATCTTTTTCAGAGTAATAACCATCAAATTGCATTTGAGAGTATAATTTTCCATCAATATCAATAAATGGCTCATTATAATTATCACATTTTAGATAAATCATGCTATCAATGCCATTTTCAATGGCATAATCAAATGGATTCTTAATAATATAGTCCCATTCTTGAATATCAGGATAATTATTATTATCATGAATAAAGTTTGGTTTATATGCTTTAAATCCATTATCAACATATTGGTCTGATTGCACTAATTTATCATTACTATAAATATCTTTCTTACAAATATATTGATAACGACGAATACGAATCATCTGTGTTACTGTACGAATCGTTTCCGTGGATTCTTTTGTGATAATGTTCATGTTCTCACCTCTTGATTTTTATTTTATCACAAAATAGGGTAAATGTCAACACATTTGTCAATTAAAAATAGATAAAAATAAGCAAATCAGAGCTAAAATTGCAACAAATTCAATAATTTGCGGAAAATAATAGAGAAAAAATAGCATAATAAATAACTTTAACACCAAAAATCACTATTCATTTCTAATTCATCAATAAAATCATCTACTAAATATTCAATAGCATACTTAGTAAACCTATCTACTTTTTGTGTGTAAACTTTCTTTTTATTTTTAGTAAAAATATATAGTCGATTGCGCCCACGATTACTTTTAGTCAATAGCGCGGCTACATCATAACCCCTCTTGTGATATGTATAAAAATCATAGACAACCATAATTAAAATAATGCTCCTTCTCTATATAGTACTTACTATTGAATTTATAATATAAATTTTCGTCAATATCTGTTATATAACATAATGTACCGTCTGTTAATTTAAATTTAGAAATTTGAAAATATTTTTTAAGCTCATTCTCCAAAATATTTTTTGGTGTTCAATTACGACTTTCATGCTCATTTCACCCCTAATATTAGCACAGAAGTAAAGAAAAAGCAAGGGTTTTTTGCCCTTGCCCATGATTTTACGGCTTTTTCTTTGTGTATATCAACGTTTTGAACGGCTTCCCAATGCTTTCAAGCTCGTCTATACTAGCCACATCGCCATCTGAACTAATAAAAAGACTTGTTTTAGCATCATCAGATATTTTATCCCAATTATTACTTACTTTACAAAATCTATATACACTAAAATAACTTTTTGTCTTAATATCTGTTACTGCATACCCACTAACTAAACAAATATCATTTAAATCACATTCTGTAAACTGTGATTTTCCGCTATCAGTAGCCAAATATAAATTTTTATCAGATAGCACGTCAGAATACGTAATAGTATTACCTAATTGAGTGCCATCTACATATGCGGTAATAACATTTGAAGCACGAGTAATTGTTATCTGATGTAATGATGTATCTGATGCAAGTAATGTTAATTGATTGCCTTTTATATCAAAAATAATATTAGTCCCATCGTCATAAATTTTAAAATCACCAGTATATAGGATAATATTATTAGCTATATTATTTTTTAATTGGTACCACAAATTTAATGTAAAATCATTGGATTCTATTGTATTTGGCAATATAGCTTGAATAAATGATGAAGTACCATTAAAAGAAAGCATTTTTCCACCAAAAGAATCATCAACAGTATTAGTTACATCTGTATTAATATATTCAATACCAACTAACTGAACCTCCCACGACTTTAGTCGCGGGGTTCCTGCTTCACAGAAGATAGCTTATCTATCTTACAACTTCTAAGTCTTACATCTTCTCCACAGGCTATCCCCGTAGTTCCTACGGTTCTATATATGTTTTAGGCTATTAATCTAAGCCCTTCGTCTCGAATATTTAGAGCGGCATTTATGTCTCTATCGTGATGAACACCACAATGTGGACAAGTCCATTCTCTAATTTTTAGACTCTTTACTTCTTCATTTTTATAGCCACATTCATGGCATATCTGACTTGATGGAAAAAACTTATCTATCTTTACAACCTTTTTGTTATACCATCTAGCTTTGTATTCTAACTCTCTAACAAATTCACGCCAACTTACATCTAAAATACTTCTTGCAAGTTTATGATTCTTTACCATATTTGTTACTTGCAAATCTTCTAATGATATTACATCATAAGATTTTATTAGATTTGTAGATAGCTTTTGCAAAAAGTCTTTTCTTTGGTTAGCTATATGAGAATAACATTTTGCTACTTTGATTCTAGCTTTTTCTCTATTGGCACTTTTGATTGATTTTCTCGAAAGTGATTTTTGAAGAAATGCTAGTCTTTTCAATGATTTCTTTAGAAATCTATGATTTTCGTATTTGTTGCCATCTGATACTATTGCAAATTCTTTCAATCCTAAGTCAATACCAACGACTTTATTAGTTTTTTCAAACTCATTAGTTTTTACATCTGTACAGCATACACTTACAAAATATTTGCCATCTGCATCTTGTGAAACAGTAGCACTTAAAATCCTTCCTTGTATCGTTTGGTTATCACGAAACTTGACTTTTCCTAATTTTGGAAGTTGTATGTGTTTTTCTAAGACTTTTATATTTGAGTTTGTTTTATAACTATTATGTCGCTTCTTCTTAGACTTAAATCTTGGAAATTTTGCCCTATGTGCAAAGAAGTTTTTATATGCGGTATCTAAGTTTTTAATAGCATTTTGCAAAGAACATTTATCTGGTTCTCGTAACCACTCAAGTTTCTTCTTTAGTACCGTTAATTCAGAAGAACATCTGTAAAAGTTGATTGTTTCTTTATTTTCTCTATATGCGTCTATGCGTCTTTGTAGAAAATAATTAAATACAAATCTAACACATCCAAATGTTTTCTGTATTAGCTCCTCTTGTGTCTTGTTCGGATATATCCGAAACTTGAAAGCCTTTTCCATCTAAATACCTACTTTCCAATTCATATATACTTTATTATAGCATATATGGCTTAAATAAGCAAGCATTTTTTAGTCAATATGAAGTTTTTATTTAACGTATATAGTTACCATAGCAACTGTGGAAGGTTGTCGTTCACATGAGTGCGCTACTACTCATGCGGTTCTCTTTTTGAACTCCTTCATGTCTCCATGAAGCACAGACTATATCTTATCCATACCGTATTTCTACGGGTTAGGCGAAACCACTTCCCACCGCTTGATGGTACTTCCCTCAAGAGGAATAGTCGTTGAACCTTCTCTTATTCAGAGCTTGGTTGCTAGATTACCCATTGTTTTCAGCACTTAGGTTTTAACCCTATGCTATCTAGTCAATTTTTTCTGCTTTCGCCACATTCACACTTAGGTTTATTTCATCCTTATGTTGTAGTTTGACTAGCTTTAGGGATTTTCAGCAATTCAGTTTCTTTGTTGGATAGCTTTTAACTATCTCTATATGCACCTTTCAGTACATACTGACTGTTTAACCGCGCCTTACTCATGACTAAAGTCATGAGTGTGCGGCACGAACCCAATCAAGTATTCTTGTAGAATTTGCACGAAATCTTGTTAAATACTCTATCAATTCAAATCACCTCGAATATACATTTCCATCTTTATCTAAATACATAACATATTTATCTGTATATGTACTACTAGGAACATCAAAATCTGAAGTCCATCGCGCAATATTAGAAATACGAAGTTCATCAATTTTAGCTAAAGACGGTGCATTATTATCTGTATTTTTATAATTACCAATACATAACATATCTGACATTTTAGGTAATACAGAAGTTTCTATATTTGCAGTAAGTTTACCATTTACAAATAAATACCATTTATCTTTAAAAACGAACGCAAAATGATTCCAATCATTTACTTTAAGCGATTCATTAATATTTGTAAGATAAATATTACCACTAGGAGTAGAGTACGTATCGGATGAAATTATACCATAATACTTTTCAGTAGTTGATTCGCCAAAAGAAATACGATAATAATTAATAGTATTACTTGGTACAAATCCCCAAAAATCAATGGTATATTCATTTAAATTAGTGATTGATGTATCAATAGTATAAAAATAACCAGAATTTGTTAAGTCTACAGAGCCTACGAATTTACCAGTATTATCATAAGTACCTTTATTATTTATCCAATGTATATCATAAATATCTTTTAATACATCAGATGAATCCTCAAAATGTAGTAAAGATACTGTATTATCGTCTATAATCAATGTCAGAAACCTCCTTCTCTAATTGTTGTTTACGCTTACGACGTTCTTTTTTCTCAACATAATCGTCCCATGTCTTTTTATTATTCTTACGAAATTTAAGCCTGTCATGTTTATTCTCAGGTCGCAAATTAAATACCTCCAAAATCTTCGCCACTAAAATGACGTTTACCAATTTTTATATAGGTATCATTATATGCGTCCTCACGACGAATTTTTCTATTCCAATATCGCTTGCAAGCGGCTTTCATATGTTTTCTGTTGATATAAGATAGTGGCTTTCCAAATTCGTAATAATTGAAAAGTTTCTTTTTAATATTATTTCGTTCAAATTTATTATTTGGATGCATATAGATACCTCATTAAATACACGAAAAAGCATTTTACCAAATTTGATAAAATGAGTTTAACAAATTTGATAAAATGCAATCATTCAGTCAATTCAAATCTCCATTTTTGTTCACAGTCAGGATATTTTTCTTTATCAACTTCACTAAGAAACATTTCTTTAGGGCGTGCATATTCTTTATCAGAAGCAAGACGATGATAAATAACTAACTCTTCATTAGTTTCTGTATGTGTTGCTACATCATCAACTACATAAATATTGCCTTTAAAATGTCTATATAAAGCACCTATATGTACTTCTCTAGTCAATGATGATTCCTCCCAACGAAAAGAGCGCAAGCACAAAAACCAAAAAATTGTCCAATAATAAATCCAATAACTACAGTAAGCATTATTATACGTCCTCTCTAATAGTTGTGTATAAATGTAATTTTAGTTGCCATTTAATCGGAATAGAATTAAACCATAATTGTACTGTTTTTGATTTTAGTTCTTGCGGCAAAATAGGAAGATGAATTTCTACTTTAGATTCTTTACAAGTAAATAAATCAATAGAATTAGGATAATAGAATTTATATGCTTCATTGAAATATACTTTGTTAGTTTTAGTATCTTTAGTGATTCGAGAATCACGTTTACTAATTAGTGTATTATCCTCTAAAATATCCCATTCATCATCGTTACCAGTAATTATAGTTAGTGCTTTATTATATACTAATTTATTTAAAAGCAGCATAACTTCACTAATTGATTGTGCTGTATGTCCTTTATCAGAAAGAAAATCAAGAATATCATATACCTGTTGTGCAAGCATATATGAATAATTAGTTTTATCTAAATCTAAATCAATATGCATTAACTTAAATTCATTTTTTGCATGTTCAAGAATATTCAAGTTAATTTAACTCCTTATAGTCATGTGTTTCAAGTTGCTCACTAATAGACTTATCTTTGATTTTATGGTTTAATTGAATAAGTTTGCGCTCAAACTTCACAAAAGGAAATTCAATTTTAACTACAGAATATGTTTCATCTGTAATAAAATCTGTAGAATCAGGTTCGCAAAAAATAATACCATCATGAATAATTGCAGTAGAATTATCTTTATCAGTACGAGTTACAGTTGGAAATCTAATATTATATTCAATATTATCTTTTAAAGGTTTCCATTCACCATCATTACCAGTTAGCGGTGTTAATGGCGTAAAATGTACTAATTTATCAAAAACCTCAATAGTATAGCTAGCTGACATATTATCATGTTGTTGACCATCAAATAAACTATGAAGTTGCATTACATTATGTGTGACCTTCTTTTGAAGTGATAATGCTGTTGGATTAGGATATTCATTGTGTTCCTTATAGTAATCATTATCAGCTTTTTCAGCTTCATTCTCTAATAGATGAAGCTCACGCTTAAAAAATTCTTCACTTGCCTTGCTCAATTTGTTCTTCCACCTTATTTAATACTTCGATTAATTTATCATCTTCAAAATAAAACCAATCATGACGAAAATCAAAACCAATGTTACAAAGAAGTTGAAAGAATCTCCAATCAGGATATTGCTTCCAAATTTTATTTAATTTATCAGTAATAATACCAATACGATTAATATCTCGCATAGTTATCTCCTTGTGACATGCATAACAAGACCAGAAGGACATTGAAATACTACTTGACTATCTTTTAGAATAATATAATTATCACCATCAGTAGTAAGCTCATCACCAAATACTGCAACATCACGTTCTGAATCTTTTACAGGATTACCATCTGCGTCAGAAATCGGCAAAAGATGAACATCAAAAATAGTAGAAGAATCTTCAATTACTTTAATATAGCTAACTATAGTTTTAGCTTTATCAGTAATAGTATCATCAGTAAGAATATTATTGATTTTAGTTTCTAGTTCTTTATATGTCATATAATTATTTGCTCCTTTTAAATTCTTCTAGTTTTGGTTGCATATTGATGATAATCTCTTTGATATAACTATCACGAACTATATCCTCTTCACTATCCATAGTCACAATTCCAACACTATTTGATTTTTGCATTGTCTGAAGTAAAAATGAAAGACCATCTTTACCTTGTTTAATTTTTCTTGATGTAGATTGCATTGGACTAGTATCACCATTTAAAAAAATACGAGAAGCACCACGAGAACAAATACAATACATAAGTTCGGGTGTAATAAGCTGACATTCATCAACAACCATAATATAATTAGTGTAATCAGTGCCTTGGATATATGATAGTGGTTGAATGATTAACTTTTCAGAGGAAAGTAACGTATGATAATCACATTGTAAAAAACATTCGGCATATGTTAATAGTTGTTTTACTTTTGGAATATATTTATCTTCAATGTCGCCAGGTAAAAAGCCAGATAAATCTTCCATATCTTTTACGATTACAATTCCTTGCACTTCTTCATTTAATACTGCTTGACAAGCATAGTACATAGCTGATATTGTCTTGCTTGTGCCAGCCCAGCCATTACATACAACAATCTTTTTAGATTTATCTTTTAAAAGATTATGATACTTTTTATGATTTTTTGTGATAGGAATTGGTTTTGTATATTTATCATAATGCGGTTTTGCGTCAAAATCATTTTTTGTAATAAATAATTGTTTATTTTTGGACATTTACAGCCCTCCTAACATATAGTGGTGTATATAATGCTTCATCAGGAGTATAGCCATGTTTTAATCTATCTAAAATTGTTGCTCTGTTAATATGTACTAAATCAGACCATTCTGCAATCGTATGTGATTCTCCATTACTATTTGTTATAATATGATTATTTCTTTTATTATTTCCTTGCAATTTCCATGTAGCCCATCTGCAATTATTTTTACAATAATCACCATTCACATCAACCCTATCAATGGACGTATTTTTCTCCCCATATACTTTAGAGTGTTTTAAATAATCCTCGTACATATCATTTTTAAATTCTTCAAAAGATTTCCATAAACACTTAATCCCACGACCACCATATAGATAATAATTTTCAGATTTACTGTATGAACATCTTTGTATTATTGATAAATATATTCCATAAAATCTTGTGTGTGACATACCGTGTGTCGTACTAGATTTTATAATTATTTCTTTATTATAACACCCACACGAAGTTGTGTGCCCAGTCCTTAGATGATTTGATGTTACTATAACTGTATTACCACAAGAACATCTACATAACCAACAAGTTTGACCTAAACTATTATTTTCGACTTGTTTAATTGCAGTAAGTCTGCCAAAAATATCTCCTTTATGTACATGATGTGAATCTTTATTACATCCGCAAGATTTTATTTGGTTAGATGTTAATTGGTCATATCGTACAAGTGTAGTATTACCACACTCACATTTACATAGCCAATAAGTTTTTCCATTCTTTTTATATACTTTATTTAATATAGTTAATGAATTAAACTTCTCACCACAATGATTTTTACATTTATTAATATTTAATTCTATAAATTCATCCGTTAAATTCATAAATAATAACCTCACTTATAAAAGAAGTCTTTATCTGCTCCTGTAATAGCCATAAAAATAGATTTAGCCATTTGCTCTAAGTGCATATGCTTATGTACTTTATCTGTATCAGATAGATTATCTACTAGATTTGGATAGCAATCAGAAAGCACAATATATTCTTCTTTAAGGTGAAGTAGTTCATGAATAAGATTTAGTAAAGCAATATTTTTTAGTACATTATCATCATTTTCATCAGATTTTTCAGAAGAATTATCACCATTTTGAACATAAATAGTAGCTTCACGATTACCATAATCATATGTAGTAAGACCTACGGCATCATGTTCGTTACCTTCTTCACGCTCATAATGAATAGTATCTGCTACTAGTTGAAACTTAATAAACCAATCATCAAGAAATAACATATGCTGTAGATATTTTGCAATTTCTTGAAATTCTTCATTAGACTTAAATTTAGTTGATGCTTTAATTCTCATATAATATTATACCTCGTAACCATTATTAATAATATATTCAAGGTCTTTATCAATAAATGGTTGAATATGACGTGTTTTGCCATCAAAAAGTGTAAAATAACACCCAATAGACTGTGGTCTATAATTAGCTTTTTGAGCATAAGCAGGTAGATTTAAAAAACTACCATTATAAATCTCAAATGTAGGAATTACACTAATTGATTTATTATATTTATTCCATTCATATACAAGTTTTTGTTCATAAGATAAATCATGCCAATGTTCTTTATAGAGTACGTCTACACGAGCAAATTCATAATAATTTTTAGCTTTTCTATTTTTATGAATTACGCTAATAGTATAACATACTTTACCAACATTGAAAAACCCTAAACACATATCACCTGTATATAGATTTGGTACACCAAGTAAACAAGCAAGCATTTTATTAGCACTAATAAAAGCACTATCATAAAGCCTGTCACCATGATTACCAGATTCACCAATAGCAATAATTCTATTATTTTCAACAAGTGGTTTTAAATCTTCTACGAGTGTATAGAATTGTTTATCGCCAATACACCATTCATCATTAGAAGTACCTACACTTGTTTTTGTAATTGAATCTGTGCTATCTCCACCAATAATGACATAGCAATTAGGAATACTAAGAATAAAATCAATAATAGATTTAAAATATTCTCTATGATTTGCTCCTTGGTGAATATCAGATAATACTACAAGATATGCTTTATCAGAATCTACTTTTTTAGTAAATACATGACTATTTATAGTATCTGTAATAATTTGTTCTTTATCTAAAATAGACATTCATTCACCTACTTTAGAAACATACATCTTTTAATGTATTACCATCTTCACGAATAAACTTTTTAACAAGTTCTCTAAGTGCTACACTATATGAAATGCCTTTAGAATTAGCAAGCTCAATAAACCTATCTTTTAGATTAGATGAAATTCTAATGTTGATATTTGTATCTTGCATTACCATAATAAATTATTCCTCCCAAATTAATTCATTACTTTTAATTTCAGTATCATAAAATAAATTATATTTACATTGTAATAGTAATGTATTTTCTTTATTATTTTTACAAGTAAATAAACCTTCATTTACTGTAAATTTATAATAAATACCTTTTAGATTATATTTACCAATTAATTCTGTACCAATAACTCTCCAAATTGCATGATTTGTTAAATTATACACCTGTTTATTATGCTTATATTTAAAAATATCTTGTGAATGGTCTATTTCTACACGTTTAATATCAATATAGCATAAATCAAATAGTTTATTTAGAGAATATCGTACTAAAGAATCTTTTTCACCTAAAATATATGATAATGTATGTACATCTGTAATAAGTGAATTAGTTTTATCTGCATAATTAGCTAAAGTAAATAAAACTCTAGTGCATGTTGGATTTGTTCTAGTTAATTCAATAATGTCTCCAACACAAGATTTATCAATCTCAATATTTCCACAGGCATCTTTGTTCTTGATGTGAAATTTCATATGTCTAAATCCTTTCTTTTGACCTTCTATGAGTATTATAACACAAGTCAAGATAAAAGGCAATACCTATTTTCAAAAAATTTTCTGAAAAATTTTTAAATTTAGGACTTGACAAATCCAAATTTTTGTGTATAATATATATATATATATTATATATTAATAAATATTATTTCTGTTAAGAAGAAATAGAGGAATATGTTTCTATAAAGATTCATTCTTATAGATATTCTATTCCTGTTTAATTTGTACTAGAAATAAATGTTCATCAATGTATATTTGCTTTTTGCTTATATTATAATCAATATTTATTTTATGTGTATTTCTTTTTAGGTTGGGGAGAAGTATAGATATATTATATTATATATTTTTAATAAATCTCCGTAATATTCCGTTTGATTATTAACTATTTTGAAACACATTTCAATTATTATTTGCAAATAAACATGATAAATATATTCATAAAAATCAATTAATATCAAGAGGTTATACCGATTCGCGAAATCGTGTATTGACAAATTTGACAAGCTGAAATTCTTATGCTATAATGGACATATCGCGTCAAGGGAGGGTTCGAAAAATGTTTGCATACATGGACTGTAATTGCAACCAAATAATTCTAAGAATCCAAGACGAGGAAATGCTTGACCTCTTATCAAATCTTAATAAGAGCACGATAAAGAGTAAACTTTTAATGAATTTGATTCAAGGGAGCAGAAAAAATAAAAAATTTCACGAAAAACTATTGACACTCAATTCTTGATGTGCTATAATGTTTATGTAGTCAAGATTAGCAACGACAAATTTGACCTTCTTTTAGTCTTGGCTACAAATATGGTGGCTTGATAAATTTAGGTAGGTGAAATACTTGTTAAAACCATCATTTTTAAGTGATGAATATCTTGTATGTGACGAAGGGTATGTATTATGTAAAAATGGTACACATAAATTACACGGCTCTATTAACAGATATGGTTATATGATTGTAACATTGATGGTTAATGGTAAAAGAATATCTATTGGTGAACATACATTAGTTGCAAGAGCGTTCTGTAATGGATATAAAGATGGGCTACAAGTAAATCATCTGAATGGAATAAGAAACGATAATAGAGCCTGTAATTTAGAATGGTGTACTGCTAGTGAAAATATGCGTCATAGTGTTGATGTATTAGGTCATCATACTGGTATAGGAAATGCAAATCATAGAGGAGTAGATGTTTTTTGTTATAAAACAAATAAGTTTATATGTCACTATGATTGTATAGCAGAAATGTGCAGAGATTTTTTATCGAAATACACTGGCGTAAAACAAAGACATATAGAAAGTAATGTTTGGATGGTTATACATAATTTACGGCATAGTTATTATGGTTTTACATTTAAATATTCATAATATGGCGGCTTGGCGAAACTGGCTAAACGCATCGTCCCCAAACGGCGACGGTAGAAATACCTTCTCGGTTGGAATCCGAGAGCCGCTACCAATTTAGGTATAAACATATAATGTGTTTATATATACATTACTTACAGACATTCACAAGTAGTATAGGCACACACAGCAATTAATATATAATACATAACAGACTAGTAATCTATTTATTGTTGTGCCTAGTTAGCCACTCACAGCAACTTACAGTATATTTAAAGTATGATATTTAAATTTTAACTATTTAAAGTGACTAGTTAGAGGAGAAATTAAAATGTTTTCAAAGTATTTAGAAAAAGATGAGCTAAAGAAAACAGAAAATGGCGCAAATGCTTTTAGTACAAGTGGTAGCGCACTAGTTGATTTAAATTTTAGAGTACCATTAATGCGTACACATATTGATTATACTCTATTTGAAAAATCACTACAAGAAGATACAGAACATACACTGAAATGGCTTTTATATCTTAGAGATATTAAAGCAGGTATTGGTGAACGTAAATCTTTTAGAAATCTTTGTGTATATTTATCAAATAAACACGAAGAATTATTCATGAAATTCTTAATGGCGCATATTGAGAATTTTGGTCGTTTTGATGATTATGTAGTTGTTGCAAAAAATACAACATCTGAAAAGATTAAACGTGCAATCATCAATATGATTATTAATCAGCTAGAAGAAGATGCTGAAAACATGAATAATCATAAGCCAATCTCACTATTAGGTAAATGGATGCCTAGTGAAAATAGTTCTTCAAAAGAGACAAAAGCACTGGCTAAGTTTATGATGAAAGAGCTGGATATGACACCAAAAGCATATCGTAAACTTTTATCAAAACTTAGAAAGTATATTGATGTTGTAGAAACGCACATGAGTAGTAATGACTGGGATAGTATCGATTATACACATGTACCATCAAAAGCAAATCTAGTATACTCAAATGCTTTTTATAATCATGACGAAGAACGTCGTACACAGTATCTAAAAGACCTAAAAGAAGGAAAAACAAAAATCAATGCAAATTCCATGTTCCTTTATGATATTATTCATAAGTATCGTGGGCATGGTAGCTTCTATTGCTATGGTAGAGTACTAAAAAAAGACGATACACTAGAGGAACTTTGGAAAGCGCAAGATAAGGTTGAAGGATTCACAGATACACTTGTTGTGCGTGATGGTAGTGGTTCAATGACCTCATATATTAGCAATAATAGTAGTGTGTCAGCTCTGGATGTAGGAGATGCAATTACTATCTATGCTACAGAAAACAATGTCGGAGAATATAAAAATAAGTTTATTACATTTTCTAGTAAACCACAATTTGTAGATTTTACAGGTTGCACATCACTAGTAGATAAACTTAATAAACTATTTGACTACAATGACTGCACAAATACAAATATTGAAGCAGTATTTGATATGGTATTAAATACGGCAATCAAGCATAAATGCACACAAGAAGAACTACCAAAGCAGATTCTTATTGTGAGTGACCTTGAATGGGACTATATTGCAAATGACAGATATTGTTATTATCGTGAAGCACCAAAAGTAAGTAAAACACTATTTGAAGAAATTTCAGATAGATTTAAACAGAGCGGATATAAAATGCCAAAACTAGTGTTTTGGAATGTAAATAGTCGTACAAATACAGTACCACTACAACAAAATGAACTAGGAGTAATTCTAGTAAGCGGATTTAGTAAGAATATTTTTGATATGGTACTAAGCACAGAGCTAGACCCATATAAAGCACTTATTAATACACTAGATAGTGGTAGATATGACATCATCAAGGAGGTGCTAAAGTGAGTAAACTAGTATTTGATATTTCAGAGTTTCAACCAAGTGGGAGAGTACAAGAACTAAGTGAACTAGGTGCAGAAGGAATTATTCTTAAACTTGGTGAAACTCTTAGTGGTGTACCAACACTAGATGAAAAATTTGTAACATTTGTAAATGATTGTGTGGATGAGGGTATTCCATATGGTATTTATTATGTATCACATGCACAGGATGCAGATAAATTCATGGAAGAAGCACAATGGATTAATGATACAATGTATAATTATCTAAACGGTGAATTTCCAGAATTAGGAATTTATTTTGACCTAGAAGTTCCTAGCGTATGTAGAAATGACGTATGGAACGATTTAAAAGATGTAATTGGCACTATGCAATCATGGTATTTAGATAATAAGGATAAAATCGGTATCTATGCAAGTTATTCTTATTTTAATCAATACATGCCATTAGATGACCTTGCATATTATGGAGTAGGCATTTGGCAAGCGCAGTATGGGTATCATGAGAATAGTCTTATGGTAGAACATCCAGAATTAAATCATATTGGATGGCAATATTCAGATTCCTATAATGGGATGAATCAGGATGTCAATGAATGGTACAAATAAATTTCAAAAAATTGCTTGACAAGTAGAGCAAGACGTGATATAATTAAGACATAAAGTTAAGGCACATACAGCGACAAACTTCAAAAAATTATTGGTTAATATATTGCTTGAACATTGTGCCTAGAAAAACAAAAATGTTAGCAATAAAGGTAAGAATATTAAAAGATATTCAAGTTATATTTGCGGTGTTGGGGCAATATAACAAAAGGAATGGGTTTCAATAGGTAGTAGTAATACTACCTATCATAATCAGAATAAGTTGGTAAACGTCAATGAGTTCTGTAATAAATTTAATATAGTCGCATAGCTCAGTTGGTTAGAGCGACGGCCTTTTTCTATGAACATACATATGTATGTTAAGTGTAAAAACACTTTGAGCACTATATGTAGAAATTATATAGTGAATGGTGGCTAATTCGGCGAATGACATAGAGAACGCCGAGCTAATAAAAATGTGTAGAGAGTATATACCACCAACCTAAGTCTTTTATAGATATGGTTAAGACGTATTCCAGACTACAACGTATATAATATACGGATTGGGAATAAATAACCAATAGTAGCAAGATAAGCCGTGTGTCGTTGATTCAAGTTCAACTGCGACTACCAGAATATAATTTATATTTAACTATAAAGACACAAACAGCAATTATATATTACAAAATTTGGGTTTTTGTAATGTGTCTTGATATACAATATGCACATAGATAAATCATCACTTAGGTGTCTAAGGTGCATATATTATGCAGAGTGGTGCAAAGGTAGCATATGGGAGTCATAATCCTAAGATTGTAGTTCAATTCTACACTTCTGCAACCATGCGGACGTAGTTTAAACAAGAAGAACACTACAGACCATGTAGAAGCATTAGGCGCACTACCTAATCGTCCTGCTCCATGATTCTAAGAAGGTAACACCTTTGAAGAATCTTTCTCTTTTCTTTCATTTCAAATCTCCTTTCTTAAATACCTATAGGCTCATCACCTATAGGTATTTTTGTGTATACGAATTGCATTGACATTTATAATTCATACGAGTTATAATATAATTATATTAAACAGCGAAGGAGGAAGATACCATTGGGAGTTTCAGATACAATAAAATATGATGTAGCGAGACAGAAATTATCAGACGAAGAAAAGAACTTCATATTGTATTATTTGGAATCTTTTAATGCGTCACAATCATATATGAAAGCATTTCCAAACACAATAAAGAGAACTGCTAGTGTACGAGCGTGTCAATTATTAGATAAACCATCAATACGAACAGAATTAAAAAGACTAAAGAGACTAATGGCTAAGTCATACGATATAGACCCAACGAGGTATATAGAGTTTCAGCTAAAAGGTGCTAATGCAGACATATCTGATTACATTACATTTAATGAAGAAGAAGTACCAGTATATGCACCAGATGGAACGCAGATGACAAATCCAGATACAGGAGAGCCAATAACAAAAAAAGTAAATAAAATGCATTTAGTAGATAGTGATAAAATAGATACATCACTAATACAAGAAATAAAAAGTGGTCGCGACGGAATAAATATTAAACTAGTAGATAAGCAAAAGTGTTGGGATAATATTAAGAATTTCTTTGAGTGGCACGCAGAAAATAATCAGAAGGATAGTGGTAATAATTCACTATTAGAAGCATTACATAATAGAATAGACGATAGTTGGTCTAAAGATGAAGATTTAGAAGAAGATTTAAGAGAAGCAACTAAGAGGTGATATTTATTGGCTAAGAAGCCAAAAGTACCTGCCTTTGAGTTTTCACCATTTAGTAGAAAACAATTAAAATTATTAACTTGGTGGCAAGAAGATAGCCCAGTTAGTGATAGGTTTATGGTTGTAGCGGACGGGTCAATCAGAAGTGGGAAGTGTCAATACATCGGTCAACACTTGTATACACCTAATGGATATAAACTAATGGGTGATATAAAAGTTGGAGATTATGTGATTGATAGGCTTGGTAATCAAACTAAAGTATTGGGTGTATATCCGCAAGGTGAAAAAGAATGTTATAGAATAACATTTCACGATGGTAGTAGTACGATATGTAGCAACGACCACATATGGGCGTATACAACAAAAAAATGTGCTCAAAACGGTAATTTGACAGTATATACTTCTACATTGGAAGAAATAATGAAAGACCTTGAACGATTTAAGGATAGAAAAGATATGAATAAACGTTCTGGTAAATACTTATTTCCATTAGCCAAGTGTGTCAAATTTAATTCAAGAGAAGTAAAGATAGACCCATATCTATTAGGACTACTTTTGGGCGACGGGTGTTTTTCAGAAAATAATAGTGGAATAACTTTTACAAACGCCGAAGATGAATTGCACGATTATATAAAAAACATATTATATAAATATAATATGGAGTATAAATATATTCCTAAAAATGGTAATCATTGTGCATATGGGAGATTACAAAACAAAAGTGGAGTTCATGGTAAATTACCTTTACGAGTATTGTTAGAAGAATATGATTTATTTGGTAGAAAGTCCGCAGAAAAGTTTATACCAGAAGATTATAAATATAATTCAGAAGAAGTGCGCTTAAATATTTTAGCAGGACTTTTGAATACAGATGGTAGTGTTCATGTAAAGAATCGTCCATCAATAGCCTTTTTTAGTAATTCAAAACAACTAGTAGATGATGTTGCAGAAATAGCACGTTCATTGGGATTGTTTTGTAATACGGATGTAACAGTAGATACACATAAAGGGAATCCAAATTATCATTGTACTATACGAGTAAAAGGAAAACTATATAATCTATTATCTGAAAAGCATAAATCAAGATTAAATTTAAACGCGACAAAAGATAAAAAATGGAGAATAATAAAATCAATAGAATATGTAGGCAAAAAAGAATGTCAATGTATATATGTTGATAATCCAGAGCACCTATATTTAACTGATGATTTTATAGTAACACATAATACGGTTTCTTGCATAACTTCATTTATGTTATATGTAATGACACATTTTAATTATATGAATGCGGCAATAGCAGGACGAACAGTATTATCAGTAAGAAGAAATATTGTACAACCATTAAAACAAATAGCAGTATGCTTGAATATGGAAATATTAGACCACAGAAGTGAAAATTATCTTGAAGTAAGCTATAATGGTGTAAGTAATTATATCTATTTATTTGGTGGTAAAATATCTTTGCTACCTAGATAAAGAAATTTATCTACAATAAACTCCACAAAATCGGAAGAATCTAAATTTAGATAATACCGAGGTAACACAATGTACCGTAACGCATAGGATTTGAAACAGTAATCCCAAGAGTGTGGATGCCTTTAAAATGGCAAAAATATATGCTGAACTATATAGTAATATATAGAAGTAATAGATAATAAACTATTATATTGACAAGAAAGAAAGATAAAGTTTTGTCTGCTATATGAGAAATCATATAGGTAATATTGGGAAATATCGGAAAAAGGCTTGAAAAAGGTAATTCCGAGATATTAATAAATATCGTAGAGAGTAGTAGTTGAAATAATATTACCAAGAGTTCCCAATACCTGTAAAATGGTAAAAATGTACTCCGAGCTATATGGTGACATATAGATATAAATGATAAAGAGCATTTATGATAACAGTAATGGAAGCTAGTCAAGATTTGGTAAACTTGTGCCGTGCGTGATAGAAATATCATGTATTATTAGAAACCTAATTAGGTGGAGTTCTTTAATAAAGATAATACCTAGCTAACTATAAGTAATAGTAGTGTAACGCATAGAAACTGAAATAGTGTTTCCAAGAGAGGTTTCAACCTATAAAATGGTTAATATATATGCTAAACTAATTAGTGATAATTAGAAATATTAGATAAAAAACTAGTATGAGAAGTATTGACAGGGCTTGACGCTTTGCTCGTGTCTACTTGATGAGGTAGCTTTGATACAGTTTGGTGTCGTGTAGTAGAGAAATCTATTATATAATTAATCGACAAAATCGGTGGAATCCTACGTGGATAATACCGAGGTAACTATTATATAGTACCGTAACGCATAGTAATTGAAATATTATTACCAAGAGTGTCGATTACCTTAAATGGTAAAAATATATGCTAAACTATTGAGTAATTAATAGAGATATGATATAATAAAATCATGTGATAATAAATGGCCAGAATCATTTTATAACCAAATAACTGCACGTCTATCAGTAGAAGGTGCAAAAGTTTGGACAACATCGAATCCTAACAACCCACAGCATTGGTTTTATAAAAATGTAATATGCAAGCTTGATGAAATGAATGGAATATACATACATTTTACTATGGATGATAATCCATCATTGAGTGAAGATGTAAAGAATCGCTATAAAGATATGTATAGCGGTGTGTGGGCTAAAAGGTTCATAGAGGGTTTAGTAACATTGGCTCTCTTTAAATACATTTAAAATTGGAAAGCTAAGTCTATATTAGATATGCCAATCAATTACCAATATAAAAGGTTTAGAGACTAGGTATTTTATTATACCCAAGAAATATGTACACATAATATATGTGAAGATATAGTCCAATCCCATAAGAAATTATGGCTACACGATAAAGAGCGTGTATATTTAAGAAAATAAGCGATGGGCTGTTGCGGACGGCTTAATCTATGATATGTTTGATGAAAAAACAAATATCATAGAAGAAGAAGATATACCATATGATGATGCACAAGAATGGAAGATAGGCGTTGACTATGGTACAGGTAATGCAACAGTATTTGAATTAAGTTTTAAAGATTCAAAAGGAATAGTATACATAGTAGATGAATACTATTTCGCAGGTAGACTAGAAGCACAAGAAGAAAACAACTACGACGCACAGAAAACTGATTTAGAATATTCAGAAGATATGCGAAAATTTATAAATGATAGATATAATTTAACAGGCAGGACATATAGGGAAATACCAATAGTAATTGACCCAGCGGCAAACTCATTTAAATTGCAATTAAGAAGATTCCATATGAAAACAAAAAATGCAAAAAATGATGTACTATTTGGTATAAGAGTAGTATCAACACTACTAAAACAAGGAAAGTTGAAATTTAGCAGAAAATGTGTTAAACTATTAGAAGAAATACATACATATCAATGGGATAGTAAAAAACAAATGCAGGGTAGAAAATCAATGCCCTTTCTTGTAGGAATACAGGAGAAATAAATACCGTGAATTGCTGGAAGTATCTAATGGCAACATAACTACAACGTGACTTGAAAAGGTGAGCGTGAATGTGGCGAAAGCAGAAAAAATATGTTGCATTTATCATGCAGAAATGCTAAAATATAAGTAGTAATGATTAATCAGCAACCAAGACCCTATAATATGGGTAAGGCTCAACGACTATCCTTTTAGGAGTAGGAGAAATCCGAAGTGCGGTACATCCAGAACGGATGAAGATATAGTCTAAATTGTTAATTAAAAATGGTTGATTTTCCTAAAAAAACAGCAGACCATTGTATGGATGCCATGAGATATGTAGTATTATCACAAGTAGATAAATCAAATATAACAAAAGCCGCAATAAATGTTGGTTTGTATTAAGTGAGGTGAAATGATTGTCTGATGTAAAGAAAAGACTTGTATTAGGTAATGAAGTGGTTACTGATGAATTTTTAGAATCAGAATCAACTGCAAATGAATTGATGAAGAACCTACTATATTCTGCACAATATAGTAGCAATTCAATAGATAAGTATCAACTAATAGATGATTCATATAGAGCAGATGGTGGATTTGCTAATGGTAGCTATTTGATACCACATCCAAGGGAAAGACAGGATAAATATAATCGTCGTAAGAATATGGCGTATTATATTAATTATGTTAAGCCTATTGTAGATGCACACGTAAATCCAATATTTAGTCATGAGCCAACAAGAGACGGATTATCAGATACATTCAGAATGTTTATCAATGATGTTGATGGTAATGGTACTAAGATGTCTCGTTTTATGAAGAAAGCCGCAATAAGGGCAAAACTTCATGGTTGTGAATTTATTTGTATAGATATGGAAAATATAGATGAATCAGATATAATTACAAAAGATGATGTAATTAAGAATCGAATTTTTCCATATTTGTATTTAATAAGCCCAGCGCAAGTCAATAATTGGGCAACAGATAAGTTTGGCAGAATCATCTATTTTAGCTATCATATTACGAGCCACACGGTAGATGATGAAGGAAACGTACAAACTGTCGTGGAAACGTACAAATGGACAAAAGATTATTGTATTAAAAAAGTTGGCGATGACGATGAAGTTAGGATAGCAAATCCACTAGGAGCAATCCCAATTATTCCATTATATGGAACATTGAATAATAGTGATGATTTAATACCAAATTCAGATTTATATGCAATAAGCCAAGCAGAATTAGCACTATATAATGTTTGTAGTGAACTTAGAGAGAGAAACCGTAATCAAGCATTTTCCATATTATCATATCCATTAGCAGAAGATGATGATTATGAAAATACGATAGACGGATTAACTCTAGGAACGGCAGATATGCTTATGTATAGAACAGGTTCACAGAAACCAGAGTATATAACACCACCAACAGATTCTACAGATATGTTACTTAGCGAGATAGATATGATAAAAAGAGAAATCTTTAGAATGTCAGCTATGAGCTTTATAACACAAGAGCAGGTATCAAATGTTAGTGGTATTGCTAAGGCATATGATAATCAACAGTTATATCAGTCAATATTAGATTTATCACAGGGTTGTCAGACGGCAGAATATCAAATTGCAAGAATGTTTGGAAAATACATGGGTGAATCAATGGATAGTTTATCTATTATGTATAACCATGAATTTGGTGTAGTAGACCCAACAGAAGTTCTTACAAACGCTACGCAAGCACTAGCACTTAATATTTGTGAAGGATTTAATGAAGAAGTTAAGAAACAAGTAGTAAGAGCTATACTTACTGATGTAGATAATTCTGTAATAGATTCAGTATTAAAAGAGCTTAGTGAACAAGATACAAAAGGTGACCCAGTAAATCAAGGTCAAGAATTAAAGTTAGTCCAACCAACATCGAGGTAAACTAGTATGTTAAATTTGACATTTTATAATTATCATGGTATAATATATGTGTTGGATTTGATAATGGTGTATGTATTGACATTATAAGTTGACAACACAAATACATTATGGTATAATGTAGCTAATGGTTGAGATAGTCAGAAATATTTGGAGGAAGAAATACAAATGACACTAGAAGAACTTACAAAAGCACTTGGACTTGATACAGACGAGAACAAGGAAAAAGCAGGTATTCTAAAGAAAGAGTTTAATGCAAAGCAGAAAGATATTAATGACAAGACAAAAGAGATTGAAGCATTTAAAGAAGCAGAAGTAAAAGCTAAACAAAATGCGGAATATCTTGATATTGTTACAAAAGCATATGAGCTTGATTTTTCTGCAAAAGATATTGACGCTATGATTGAAGGTAGTAAAGATAAACTAATCAAAGCGGCAGGTATTAGCGAAAAAGACAATGAAGAATTTAAGCAGACAAAGAATGAG
>Ga0256404_1003710_pt1 | contig 30314 bp, 28 predicted proteins | sample RumenRJG_01DNA_FD_185990 | JGI IMG/M metagenome (GOLD analysis project Ga0256404, IMG submission 185990) | Bovine rumen microbial communities from Lethbridge, Alberta, Canada - RJG_01 | ecosystem: Host-associated > Mammals > Digestive system > Stomach > Rumen | place: Canada: Alberta | collected...
TCCAATGTTTTTTTCGTCACTAATATTGTAACAAAACACTCTTTTTGTACCTAGAGTTTGCTCAACTTCAAGTTACCCTTAGGTAACTATTCCCCGTAAATTTAACAAGAGCCAAAAATAATACCTAAAGTCTCTAAGATTGAAAGCCAATTTTTAGCGTGTGAGTGGTGAATTTCAGCCTCTTTTGCAATATCATTAACACTAATCAGCTGCGAAGTTCTTGTAGCAACAATAGTCAAAAACTTAAAGAATTTTAGTTCATCAAAAGTTCCTAATAATCCTCTTACTTTTGTATCTATAATTGAAGATACATACCTACTATAAAACGCTTGATTATCACCATAGCTACCATTGTTAACTGCAGGCATTGCGCCTTTAAAAATCCTCTCAAAGATGCCTAAAGTATCTGCTGGAATTCTATGCTCAGAACGCTCTTCTAATTTTGAGAATTCTAATGAAAACTCTTTTGCTGTAGCACCACCTACGCCGTAAATTTCGCTTTGGGATAAAGGTGAAAGTGAAAGGATCGCAACACGTCCTGCAAGAGACTTTATCTCACCTTTTATAGCCTCAAATATATGCGAACTTGTAAGCCAAAAAGCACCTGGTTCATGTTCTTTATCAACAATCATCTTAATATAGGTAAATAGCTCAGGCGCATACTGCACCTCGTCAATAAAAATCGGAGGTTTATGAATTTGCAAAAATAGTTCAGGATCAGTCTTTGCTAGATAGCGAGCTTCATAATCTTCTAAAGAGACATAAGCTCTTTTACTTCCCTGCATCAAGTTTTGAAGCATAGTCGTTTTACCAACTTGACTTGGTCCTGTTATTAAAATCACAGGATATTCAGCTGTAAGTTGTGATACTACTTGTTCAAAATCTCTTTTGATATATGCCATATCGTGATCCTTCTAGACTTCTTTTGTTTATAGGATATCCAAACTTACCATTAAAATCAGCAACAACTTTTCTTTAAAACCTACCTAACTATAGGATTAAGATTTTTGCTTTTATGGTACAATCATGTAGATTTAAAACTTTTTAACTAAAAAGGAGATCCAACATGTCAATGCCAGAGCGCTATCATCCAGAATGTCCACCTGATGCACATAAAGTTATTCGTCCACCTGTAACTGAGGTTTTAGCAACCTTATGTGTAAGAGTGCCAGACACAGAAGAAGCAAATGGTATGGACAATGTAACCGACATTTTATCTTTAATGAGCAAAGAGCCTATTATCATCTGCTCTGAGAAGATGAAGGATTTAATCAATAAGAGTGCAGCTCAAGCAGAGATCAAACCTATTTTTGTAAACATTCATGACAACAACAAAGCATCTTTAGTTTATCAAGATGGTGCTGTAAGCTCTGTATTAGATTTTTATGATTTTGCAGGTAACTCAGATAACTATAAAGAGTTATTAGATTTACTTGAGAAAAAGTGCTTAATCTCTTTAGATTTACTATCTATGTTTACCTTACGCTCTATCTCAACTGTATATCCTTGGGATAAGCTACTTGCAAATCAATTCTTAGGTCAGTACTTAGATGCTTCTAAGACTTTAACTGAGTCTGATTTAAAACTACTTTGTGATGTTCGTTATGGTCGTTTTGATGCGCTTAAAGTAGAAGAAGAAAGCAAGACTGCTTACAAGTTCTTACGTTTAGAGCGAAAACTATTCTTACAATATCCAACTGAAGATGACTAATTTTAAAGAAAGCAATCTATCTATGACAGCCAAATTGGCTGTCAATTTAATTAAAATTCCTTCCATTACCCCAAATGATTTAGGTTGTCTTGATTTAATCAAAGCAAGACTCTCCCCTTTAGGCTTTAACTGCATTACTTTAGAAGATAGTGGTACTACTAATCTTTTAGCTCTGCATGGTACAGGCAGTCCTTTCTTTTTATTCCTAGGACATACAGATGTAGTAAGTCCAGGTAACGATGCAGATTGGTCTTTTCCTCCATTTGGAGCTGAAATCAAAAATATTGAAGGAACAGATTACCTTCAAGGTCGTGGCTCCCAGGATATGAAAAGCTCTGATGCTGCTATGACAGAAGCTTTAGTAAGCTTTGTTGAGGCTAATCCAAATCATAAAGGTTGCGTTGGTATTTTACTTACCTCTAATGAGGAAGGTGATGCTAAAGGTGGTACACCTTTTGTAGTGGAGTACCTAAAAGAGCATAAACTTATTCCTGATTACTGCTTAGTAGGAGAACCTTCCTGTGTAGATACTTTTGGCGATACCATTAAAAATGGACGCAGAGGTTCACTTACTGCCCACATTACAGTTTTAGGAGTACAAGGTCATGTAGCCTATCCACAAAGATGTGATAATGCAGCAGCAAAAGCTGCCAAACTTATGGCTACCTTAAGTGAGACTACTTGGGATCAAGGCTCTGAGTTTTTCCCTAAATCAAGCTTTCAAATTACTAACATCAAATGTGGCACTGGTGCAGAAAACGTAGTTCCAGGTGAGTGCTACTTTATGTGTAATTGGCGTTTTAATGACAATTTAACTCAAGAGAAAATTGCTAATAAAGTAAGTGAGCTTGTAAATTCTCTAAACTTAAAGTGTGAAATTAGATATGTGCTAAACGGTCTTCCTTTTGTAACTAAATGTGGAGATTTATTAGAAGCTTTAAATGCTTCTATAGAAGAGCTTTTAGGTCAAAAGGCAAAATTGTCAACTGCTGGTGGTACCTCTGATGGACGCTTTATTGCTCCACTTGGCACTAAAGTTGTAGAGTTTGGTCCAAGATCAAATCTTATTCATAAAGTAAATGAAGCTGTGGAATTAGCCTCAATAGACAAACTACATCAGATCTATGTAAAAACTTTAGAGAAGATCTTTTGCTAATTTTTTTGATAAAGCCACCAAAGCGTAAGACTTAGGTGGCTTAAAATGCTTTACTCGCCTTTGTATCGAATTGACTGATACTCTTTTTTTATCTATCTTAAAAACCTCAAGATATGGAATTTTCTCTTTATACACCCAACGCGCTTTCATAAAACAATGAAGCTAGGTAGGTGCAATCAGAGCTTACATAATGTCTTATTAACAGAGGATCATTCATAATGCTTATTGTATTGTTGTGCCATATTCTTTTCTAGACGTGAATAGTTGAGAGTATTGCTTAAGATTTTACCTTCTCAAAAAGAGATTTTTAGAGAACTAAGCACTTTGTTTTTTCCTAACAGTTAGGTTTAACATACACACTTTCTTGCACACTTTCTTGCACACTTTCTTCCACACTAAGAGCCAATCTTAGTGTGGAAGAAAAGAGTTAAAAGCAAATTTAAAGATCATTACCATGCTCTTTGAAGTACTTAAGCATGGTTTTAGTAAGGGAAATATCAGATTCTATTGGGGCGAGCTCATCACGGCTCATCCATTGAGCTTGAGCTAATTCATTCTCATCACGTTTGATGGTTGTATCGCCATCAACTGTAGCCATGTAGCCAACCAAAAGATTGCTATCAAGTCCCCAAGGTTGAGAGCCAAAGTATTTAAGATCTTTGATTTTTAAACCAACTTCCTCAAAAGCTTCTCGTTTAGCGGTAGCTTCGGCACTCTCACCGATTTCACAGAATCCAGCAATAAGGGCAACTCCCCTATATACTCTATCTTTGTAAGTAGTTACCACAACTTTATCACCGTCTGTTATTGCAACAATGATAGCAGGAGCTATGGTTGGATAATAAATCTGACCGCAATGAGGGCAAATCATGGCTCTTTCTTGAGTGGAAGGAACTAACTTGCTTGCACAAGCACCACAATACTGAGTCTTTTGATACCAAGTAAATAAATGAAAAGCGGTAGCAAGAGCAAAACTTGTAACACGAGGGTTATCTTTTCTTAGAATTTGTACAGATTTATAGGCAAAGCCTGGCAACAGCTTTGCCTCTTGTGATAAAAAGTAAGCTTTATCATCAATTGAAAACAAGTAGATTAAACTTGTTTTCTCAAACAGCTTAGCTTTAGGTAAGATGACAGGATCATTGTCTGTCACTACTTCTTTTATGAGAACTTCTTTGTGTAAATTGAAAGCAAATACAAAATCGTCTGCTTTTGCGTTCCTTCTATTTGCAAACTGATTATTAAAAACGCTATTGCCTAAATCTTGTATCATAGTTTTTCTTGAAGATAATGCTCTGCATCTAGTGCAGCCATACAACCAGTTCCTGCAGAGGTAATAGCTTGACGATATTCACCGTCAGCACAGTCGCCAGCTGCAAAAACTCCAGGTACTGAGGTTTGAGTTTTAAAACCAAAGCCTGTCTTGATAATACCACCTTTTTCAAGCTCTAGTTTGCCTTCAAAGATCTGAGTATTAGCAGTATGCCCAATAGCCACAAAGACACCATCTAATTCAATCTCATGACGACCAGTTTGATTGATTACAACCATACCAGTAACTTTGTTACCATCACCTAAGATTTCATTAACATTAGCGTTTAAGATAAATTCAACTTTACCGTCTTTTTGTAATTCTGTTAATCTTTTAACTAAAGCTGTTTCTGCTCTAAAAGAATCACGACGGTGCACAAGATATACTTTACTGCAGATATTAGCTAGATATAAAGCCTCAATAAAGGCAGCAGAACCACCACCTACTACAGCAACTTTCTTTTGTCTAAAAAAGAAACCGTCACAAGTAGCACAAGCAGATACTCCTTTACCTTTATATTGAGTTTCTGACTCAATACCTAAATATTTAGCATTAGCACCAGTACAGATAATTAAAGTTTTAGTTTGAATAACTTGACGTGAGGCTGAGGTAAGAGTTTTGATATCCCCTTTTAAATCCACTTCGACTATATACTCATAGAGAAACTGTGTACCTAAAGTTGAGGCATGCTTTTCTAAGGTTTCCATTAAATCAGAGCCATTTGGATTGTCAAAGCGACCTGGCCAATTGCTAATTTCAGGAGTAGTAACAAGCTGTCCACCTAATTGTTGTCCTGTAATTAAAAGTGGCTCTAAACCTGCTCTACAGGCGTAGATAGCAGCGGTAAAGCCTGCTGGACCTGAACCTAAAATTACGGTTTGATATATCTTGTTGGTCATGGTTTAACAAGTAACTCCTTATAGTGCTCTTTTGCGTAAGCTACAGCATATTTAACCCAAGGCTCTTTAAATGAGCTTAAGTATTCTAGGGCTTCATCGATATTAAAAGCCTGTAAAAACTCATCAGCTTTTTTCTTAAAGGAAATATGCCAAGGCTCTTTGGCAATGAGACCTTTACCATTAAAAGGTCTTATAAAGCCAAATTTTTGCATTCTTAAATTGAGGTATTGCCCAAAAGGATAAAAGTAATTACCTTTATCATATTCTCTTGCTGTAAGCTCTAATTGCTTACCTTCTGGCAATAAATTGATTGGATAAATATCAAAGTCGGTACCAAAATGATGGCGGGAAAATCCAGGGATTGCTGAGAACCTAATAATATTTAAAAACTTTTCTTCATCTGACAATAAAGAAATATCTATAGGCTCTTCCTTCTCATCTAAGACTGGTCTTTTGCCTTTGAATTTATCATCAAAGATTTTAAATTGTTTGTAAAAACTACGGTAGGCAGAAGCAACTCTAAGCTCAAAGCCTTGAGTTGCAGCATCCTCAACTAACATGACAAGTGCTTTTAAAGCATCTCTATCTGCATTAAGCACTTGCATGCGATTTGGACAGTCTTTGAAATTGACTAATTTTGAATCATCTAAACCTAAATATTGCTCACTAGTTACCATAGGACTGCATGATCTTTATTGCTTCTTCTTTTAGATCGTCAGTTGCATTTTCTTTAACATCATCGATGATCTTGATAGCTTCCTCAGTATCACCAGTTTCAAAATACAACCTAGCTAAATTTAACTCATCTACATAGTACTGATATTCTTTTGAATTTTGTTGTTCATTATCCAAAGTGGTATCAGCTTCAGAAGTAATAGTATCAGACTCTTCACTAGGATCAATAGCACTAATTGGTCCAATTTTATCAAAAACTTGTTCTAGCACTTCGTTTTGCGGATCAACTGTTTCAAGTTCTGACTTTGAAGCTGCTTTTGCTATTTCATCAGATAGCATTGAACCTACATCACCTTGCAGATCGTGATGTTCATCTATAGCAGGCTCTTCATTTGCACCACCAAGCATATTCATCAGATCTTGATCAGCACCTGGATCATAATCAGCACGAGAGGCTCCTAAACGAATTTCAAGCTCACGTAAATCATCAGCAGATGATTCATCAGCTGTGTCGACATCTGCAACAGCCTCACTGTCAACAGTTTGAGTGTCTAGAGCTTCAGCTTGTGTATCATCAGCATTAGCTTGAGGTTCTGTTTTTATCTCCTCAACTTTAGTTTCTACAGGCTCTGTTGTAACAACCTCTTCTTGAGGCTCTACAACTTCTGTATCAGCTTCAGTATTAACATTAGCTGCTACATCTTCATCCTCAACTATAGTTTCTGAAGGCTCTTCTTCATTTTCATTCTGATCTAAGGTATCAGAAGATTCAGTTACAGTTTCCTCAGCTACTGTATCATCTTGTAATTGAGTGGTTGTACCTTCAGCTTGAGCTTGCTCTTTATGAGCTTGAACTACATCATAATCGTCATTAGGTACTGCCCATGAAACCACGCCTTGATCTGAAGTTTTCTCATCAGAGTTTGAAGACTCATCTAAATTGTCTTGAACTAAATCATCAGTGTTAGCATCTATCTCTGTAGGTGTTGGCTCCTCTGCAACAGTATCTTCTGCAACATCCTGTGTTGAAGCTTTTTCATTTGTTTTTGGCTCTGGTTCAGCTACAGCTACAGGCTCATCAATTACAGCTTCTTCAACTTGAGGTTCAGCTGTAACTTCGTTATCTTGAGGTGTAGCTTCTGTATCTTCAATAGCTGATGCTACCTCTGCATTTTCATCAGACACTTGTACCTCTTCAGGCACAGCATCAATTACTTCAGAATCATTGTTTTGAGCTAAGATATCTTCAAGATCTAAATCGTCATTTAAAACTTCATCAACTTTAGTGCCTAATTTAGGATCAACCTTATGAGAGTCACTATCTTGCTCTTTTTCAGGAGCTGTTTGAGCTGCATTATCAGTTTCAAACTCAGCATCTACGGTTTCATCTTGAGCTACTTGCTCTTGATGTTTTGCTAAAGAATCTAGTAGAGCTTTTTCCTCGCCAGATAAAGTTGCATTAGCAATATCATCTTCTGCTAAAGCTTTACTTTCATCTTTACTATCTTCTGCTACAACATCTTCTTTTGAAGGCTCTAAAGTTCTGTCATCAGGAGATGCTACAGTGTTTGTAGTGGCAGTTTCTTCTGTCTCATCAGCTTGTTTTAAAGCATCATCTACATTGCCACTAATTTGATTTAATAGCTCATCCTCATTGACATCTTCAACTTTTACCGCATCTTGATCATGCTCTTGTAGGTAGTCATGATCTAATGTTTCTTGACTCTCTACTTTTGAAGCTTCAGCTTCTGCAACATCAACTGAAGGCGCACTGCTATTTGCCATAGCTTTGGCAATTTCAGCCTCTTGTGTAGACTGTGTGTCAGATGCAGGCTCTGAAGTTTGAGCTTCAGGAATATCCGCACTATTCTCTTTAACTTTCTCGTCTTCAACAGGAGTTTCTATATTCTGGCTTACCTGAGCTTCTTTTGCTTCTTTTTCTTGTTCTTCTAAAGCTTTAGCCCAAGCATCAGCCATATCCTTTTGCTCTGTAGATACAGAAGCCTCACCAGGAGGAAGCTCATGATCTTGGCTTTCTTCTTGCTCTTTGAAAGCTTCTGTCCATGCTGACATATCATCATCTAAAGAAGAGGATGCGCTCTTAGCTTCTTCAGTATTATTCTCAGCTTTATTCTGCTCTTTTAAAGCATCTGCCCAAGCATCAGCAACGCTTTCATCATCACGAGAAACGTCTACTTGTTTGTTTTCTTGTTGTTCTTGTTCATCTAAAGCTTGAGACCACTCATCTAAAACAGCTTTATCAGCCTTTGGCTCTTCAGCTTTGGTGTTAGCAGCTTCATCCCAAGCCTTTTGAACAGAGTCTTCTTCCTTAGGAGTTGAAGTGTCTGCCTCCACTGGAGACTCCTCTGTCTTTGCAGTTTCTTCTTTATTCTCTTTATTATCTTTATTGTCTTGAGCTTCTTCTTTCTTAGGCTCTTCCTTGTTAGGTTCTGTTTCGTCCTCATACTCCTCGCCAGTTGGAGTCTCAATTTCAACAGAGCCATTCTCGTCTGACAATAAGGAGGTATCGTCACTATCGTAAGAGCCATCATCCACATCAAAGTCATCTGTTAATACTCTTTGATTTGAACGATATTTTGCCTTAAAGATAATGAATAAAACGATCATTACTAAAGCAAGTAATCCAGCACCAAACAAGATCATCATAACAGGCTTGTTTAAATCCACGCTAGATTCTGGCACAGTGATGGAGAATTGAGATAATTGCAACTGCATATCCTCAATCTTTTCATCATTAGCAAGGAGCATTTCACGTAATCTATCATTATCTTGAGATAAACGATTGATGTTACCTTTAATCTCGATTAGGTCTTGCTGGATTTTGGCAATGATGTTGTCATATTGTCCTGCTAAAGTTGCCACACTATCTGTTGCGGTTTTAGCAGTAGCAGCTGACGATTTTTTCATACGCTCTAAAGCTTCAGCTAACTGATTTTCAAGGACACGAAGCTTGCTTTCAACCATCTTCTTATTTTCATCTAACATAAGATTGATGGCTTTTACATCAACAGCTGTTGAACTATTAGTTAAATCTATAAGCTCTTTATTTTTAGCGTTTTTATTTTCATTTTGGGCATTAGGATCATCATTTGGAGTAAGCTGAGATAACTCCTTTTTAGCCTCTTCTTCCTGAAGACGTTTAATCTTGGTTTCAGTTGCTTCATAAACAGGTAAAGTTTCATCTTCACTCTTTGGTGTTTCTGCTTTTTTAGCAACTTTAGTTTCTGTAGTTGTAGGAGTTGTAGTTGTTGTTACAGTTGTGGTGGTCTCAACTTTAGGAGTATCAGTTTTAGTTAAAGAGCTATAATCAAGTGCAGGCATCTGCAAAGTGCCTCTTGAGAGTAAGGCACTGCCAATTTGAGCAGACTCTAAAGCCATTAACTTATCGTCAGGTATTACTAAGGTGGTCTTTTGTAAAGCATTTACATTATTGTTAGCAAAAGCTTTTGGATTGTGACGATAAATTGAAGCTACAATTTGGAATTCATTAAATGATCTGTCTTGTGGTAAATAACGGTGAGCAACTGACCAAATAGTGTCACCTGCTTTAACCTCATAACGACGATCATTAGCAAAATTAGGGATATTGCTAGTCTTAGCTACAGTGGTGGTTGTAGCGTTGCTTTGGGTAGTTGTAGCAACCCTAGGAGTAGTTCTTGCTTGTCTATTAGGATTATTTGTTGCATCTACAGTTCTTGTAGGCTGACGTCTTTGGACATTTGTGGCAACATTTGCCCTACGTGGCGCAGTCTGCCTTGGAGCAACTTGTTGAATTTGCTCTTCCTCAGGTCCTTGAATGGTAATAGTAAAAGTACCATCCTCATCAACCGCGTGAGCACTAACAGACAATAGTGCTGACAGCACTATTGTTAAAGAAAATTTTTTTAAACCATGCATACTACAACCACCTATATTTATGCATATTCTACCTAAAATTGCTAGCGTCAAAATTTAGCAAGATCGCAATTTTAAAACTATTTATGCATAAAGTGTGCAAGTTATAGAGATTTTGACAACAACTTTAGAATTTCAACACAAGATATAGCTTCACCACGTCTAGTATTATCCATCATAATCACAAAGCTATAGGCTTTATTACCTTTGTTTTGAGATCTAATTCTACTTACTAAAACTTGTCTTTGATTGATAATATCTTCAACAGGGCTTAATACCTTATCTTCCTCATCAATAGCGGTAAATTCACTATCAACAAAGGCTTTTTTAACCTCATCTAAAGAAGCGGTTTGCTCTAATTCCACATTTACAACCATAGTATGGCCATAAAATACTGGTACAAGCAGGCAAGTAATATCAAAACCGCGCTCAAATTTACCTAGAATTTTTGACACTTCATAACTAATGGTATTTTCATGATCGGTATAGCCTCCTTCATCTGAGATGCCAATCTTATTATGAAGATTAAAAGCAAGCTGACTGTCAAAACCTTGATGATCTGCAGCCATACCGTTTAATAAAAGAGTGGTTTCATGAGCTAAGGTCTGAGTACCTAAACGACCAAATTCAGATACAGACTCAAGGGAGGTTACATTAGCTTTAGCAATACCAAACTCATCGTGTAAAACGCTTAAGGCCAAGCACAATTGAACAGATGGTGCTAAAGCTGGAATGACGATTCTAGATTCAATTGCTTTTTTAATCTCAAAAGGATTTATCTCAGGTACAATTACAGGTGTTTTTTCATCCCCTGAGAATAAGTGACTGTTATCAATTACGATACAACCAGCATCTTTTGCCTTTTGTACCCATCTTGTGGATTCGTCTTGAGTGGTTAAAAATAAAGCTACATTTACTTTTGAGAAATCAAATTCATAAATTGGCTGAACAAAATAGTTGATACCATTTACCTTTACGGCATCATATTCTCCAGGAATAGGAGATAATGGATAAAAATCCTCGATGATTAAATTCTGTTCATTAAATGTTTCTAAAACTAACTGGCCAATATCTGAATCATAGCCATAAATAGCAAGTCTAATACCCAAAATACAATCCTTATTTATTACAAGAAATTTATTGCTTAGTATACAATTTACATAGTGGAATTTAAACTGTTTAAGCCTAGATTAGCCAAGATTGAGCACTTGATTTTGCTTTTTTAGTAAGCAAAAGGCTAAATCTAAATCTTTGCTTAGTAGGAAGAATTACAAATTTGGTAGGCACCAAGCGTGCAGGCCTTTTTGAATAGCCTTTTAGCTTTATCAAGATCTTTTAAGTCACCAGGTGCTGTTTGGTAATAGTTACCTAAATTGATGCAACCTCTAGCATGTTTTAGACGGCAGGATTTTCTAAATAATTCGATAGCTTTTTCTGTATCTTGCAAAATTACGTTGGTATTTAGATAGTACTCACCAAGAATAGTACAAGCTTCACCATCATAAAAATGACAAGCCTTTTCATATAATTCTAAAGCTTTATTGATATCGCCTCGTACGCTATAGGCTTTTTGATAGTTAACGGCTAAAATTCTGCAAGCAGCACCAATTTCACCATCACAAGCTATCTCGTAGGCTTTCATTGCTTTATCAAGATTTTTTTCTACGACCTTACCTTTAGTATAAGTTTGAGCTAAGGTGTAGCAACTTAAAGGATGCTTTAAACTACAAGCTTTAGAATAATAGTAGTGAGCTTCTTTCATCTTGTCTGCTTTAGCGTATTTATCACCTAAATAAAAGCAACTAATTCCATAATTTAACTCACAAGCTTTTTGATAGGCGATATAAGCTTGATCGGGATTTACCCTAACACCAATACCATGATCATTGTCATATGCTAAATGTCCACAAGCTCTACCATCATTTAATTCACAAGCTTCCTCAAAATAGCTATTAGCTTTTTCTCTATCAATCTTTACGCCAGCACCATTAAAATAAAGTTCACCCAAAAGATAGCAGGCAGCGCCACTGTCCTTAGAGCAATTTTTAGAAAGTACTTCTCTTTGATAAGAATAGTCATTGTTTTGCAGATTATTTAAATCTAAATCTAGATTAAAGCAATTATAGTAGTCATTTAGCCTACACATATTATCTAGATTTTGAATGTCAGCATTGTCAAAAAGCCTACTGATAAATACAGGAAGCACTGCTAAAGCTGAAACTAAAACTACCCAAATTGCTTTCATAATATAAAGAAACGAACTACAACCATTACTCTAATTAAGCTATATACTAGATAATACATCAAAAATAAGACTATATCTGTGAAGACAAAATACTTTTTAAACAATTGTTAATACTAGGTTAACTAAAGTTTGCAAAACAAAGGAAATTAAATCCCATATCTAATCACAGTAATGCCTATATTGATACAAAAGGCTAATTACTCTAAGTTGCAACTAATTTTTGTGTTATAATTTGGCTATTAAATTTACAGTATAAACAAATAGTTACAAAAGGAATTTAGTTATGAGCGAAGAGACAATTTTTACTAAAATTATCAATGGCACCATTCCATCAAAGACCATTTATCATGACGATTTAGTGACCGCTTTTTTAGATATCAATCCAAAGGCTGAACACCATATTTTAATTGTTACTAACAAGCCTATTCCTTCTGTAGCTCAGGTAGAACCTTGTGATGAGCAAATGTTAGGTCATTTATTTATCGTTGCAAGAAAGATTGCTGAAGACTTAGGTGTTAACGAGTCTGGCTATCGCTTAATCGTAAACGTAGGTAAAGATGGCTGTCAGGAAGTACCACATATTCATATGCATTTATTAGCAGGTGGTTACTTAGGTGGTTTTGGTTTCCCTCACGATAAAATTTAATTTCAATCATTATGAATGGTAAAGTAAGAAAATCACTAGTTGCTTTAAGCGTCAGTGCCTTGTTTTTGGCTTTAACAGGCTGTAATTCAAACTTTTTTGACAGTTCAGTAGGTCCTGATGGAACTCCTACAGTTCAAACACAGCAACCTAAAAAGGTTAAGACTGTTAAGCGTAAAAGAACTGTAAAGAAAAAGCATGCAGTTCAATCAGCTAAAGAAACTAAAGTAGCAGAGCAAGTTGCTACAGCCTATAAAGAAGAATTAAAAGCAGGTCAAATCAAGCCTTATGTACCTGAGGAGTCAGATCTTCAGAATCAAAGCTTAATCTTACCTACCATTGATGGAATACAAGAAAAATCTGAGCGTAGCACTGCTTTAAATAAAGTAGGCTTAAGTCAGGTAGTCAACGGTAAGGTTGATTTAAATAAGCTTCAAGCTCAAGAACAAGAAGATCCAAAAGAAGACAATAGTGAGGACAATACTTTACAAGAAGTAAAACCTCAAATCACTACTTCTGATACCGCTGTAGCTTCTGACACCACAACAGAGTCTTTGCAAGAAAGTGAAGATACTGAAGAAGAGCCTGAAGCCTTAGTTTTAAACAACGATGCTCAAAGTCTAATTGATCAAGAGAAAATTGATCTTAAAGCTAAGTGTGGCAAATTAAATACCGCTAATATCAAACAAGTAGTTTATAAAATTGCTTATGAGCAAGCTAATAGACTAAAAAATGATAAAGGTCCTATTTACATTGCACCAACTGTGATCCCATCAGATATGTCTGATTGCGTAAAGGATGTTTCAAGTGCTGTAAGTGCAGCTTTTAAAGCTCAAGGTCTTGAGGTGGTACAGTCAACTAACGTTGAGGTAGCTCAAAACCAAGGTTCTTCAACAGTAATTCCATCCTTAGTTAGAGCTTGTAAATCTAGTGGTATTCCTCTACTTAATGTTTCTGTATTAAGAGTAGTAGGTGGTGATAAACACGCCATTACCATCCGCAACATCCGAGTTAAAGACGGTATTACTCTAGTTCAAAACACCAATTCTTTATAATCAGTAAATGGTGGCTGTGCCACCATTTTTAACAAAATTAAAGCTATGATCCAAATCAATGACGTTACTTTAATGCGTTCTAGTAAATACCTACTAGAGCATGCTAGTGCTAGTATTTTTCCAGGTCAAAAAGTAGGTATTATTGGTCGCAATGGTTGCGGTAAATCTACCCTTTTTGCAGCCATTAAAGGCGAAGTAAGTTGTGAGCTTGGTAATATCAGCTTACCCAAAGATTTTAAGATCTCCTCTGTTTCACAGCAAACTCCATCTTTAGATATTCCTGCCTTAGAGTACGTAAAGCAAGGTGATAAAGATTTAATGGAATTGCTAAAGCAAAAAGAGCAAGCTTATGCACAAAACAATGGTGAAAAGATAGCTTTAATCGAGGATAAGCTTGGTATAGCTGGTGCTTGGGATATTGATGCTAGAGTCAAAATTCTTTTACACGGTTTAGGCTTTAGTGAAAATCAAATGCACAATCCTGTAAAGGAGTTCTCTGGTGGTTGGCGAATGAGACTTAATCTTGCGCAAGCTTTGATTTACAAGTCAGACGCGCTCTTACTAGATGAGCCTACAAACCACCTTGATTTAGATACTATTATCTTTCTTGAGAATTACCTTAAAAATTATCAAGGCATGATCTTATGTATTTCCCACGATAGAGATTTTCTAGATACTTTCTGCTCAAACATTTTGCACTTTGAAGCAGGAAAACTTGTGATGTACACTGGTAACTACTCAGAGTATGAGAGATTACGTGCTATCAGAATTCAAAATGAAAAGTCTAGTCGTAAGCGTGAGGAAGCAACGCTTGCCCACATGCAAGAGTTTGTCGAAAGATTTAGATATAAAGCATCTAAAGCAAAACAAGCTCAGAGTATGTTAAAGGCTATTGATAGATTAAAGCTTACCGCTGTCACACAAGAAGAATCCCCATACCATATTCACTTTAATGATCCAGAGCGTACTGTAGATATTATTGCTGATCTTAAAGAGCTAGATGCTGGCTACGGTGAAGGTAACATCATCCTAAAAAAGATCAATTTAATGCTCATAGCTGGCGACAGAATTGGTTTACTTGGTAAGAACGGTCAAGGTAAGTCTACTCTTATTAAAACCTTATGCGGCGTATTAAAACCTGTACATGGAACAGTTACTTTAGGTAAAGGTATTAAGATTGGCTACTTTGCGCAGCACGAGTTAGATCAATTGTCAGGTCAGATGTCTGCAATCGATCATATCAGAGCTTTAGATCACAATGCTAAAGAAAAAGATATCAGAACCTTTTTAGGCTCTTTCTCCTTTAGTGGTGATAAAGCAACTTTAAAGGTTGAAAGCATGTCTGGTGGCGAGCAAGCCCGCTTAGCTTTAGCATTAATTGCTTATCAAAAGCCTAATTTATTATTGTTAGATGAGCCTACCAACCACCTAGATTTAGATATGCGTGAAGCTTTATCTTTAGCTTTATCAAGCTACAAGGGAGCTTTAATTTTAGTATCACACGACAGACATCTATTAGAAACTATCGCCGATAAATTGTGGTTAATCCATGATGGAGAGTGTTCTGTCTTTGATGGTGACTTAGACGATTATCAGAACTTCTTAAATCAAAAGAATAAAGAGTATAAAGAGCAACTAAGTCAAAGTAATAATGCTCAAAAACTTAGTGCAAGTTTGTCTAATGAAGCTAAGAGCCAAAGCTATAAGAGTAAAGAGCAAAAGAAACTTGAAGCTCAAAAACGTCAAGCTTTAAGACCTCTAAAACTTGAGATTGAAAAGCTTGAAAAATCCATGGAGAAACTCAAAAAAGAAATTGCCACCATTGATGAGACTATGGCTGATCCTACCCTCTATCAAAATGACAGTAATAAAGTACAAGAGTTATCTATTAAAAGAGCTCAATTGTCAGACGAGTTAGACGAAAACGAAATGCTGTGGCTTGAAAAACAAGATGAGCTTGAAAAGGCAATGCAAGAATAGAAATATTCTTTCCATTAAATAAACATTTGCAATGCATGATAATTCTATTATTCTAGCATAGTAAGATCCAAGTAATTTTTGGAGTAACTTATGTTTTTAAATTACGATTATTTTGAAGATCTAAAAGTTAGAATGGCATATCACAACAGTACTATTGAAGGAAATTCGCTGAGTATTGGTGATACCAAATCTATTTTAATTGACAATATCTGTCCTAAGACTTCAAAACTTACTGACGTCATAGAAATATACAACTACAAAAATTTCTTTAAAGAGGTATTAACTTTTTTAGATCAAAATGAACCAATCAACAATGAACTAATAAAACACTTTCATGCTTTACTTTGCAAGGATGTAATAGAAAGTGTAGCTGGAAACTTTAAAAAAGTACAAAATTATGTAGTTGGAGCAAACTTTGAGCCTACAGAGCCTGCTTTTGTGCCTCAAGCTATAAGAGAATGGAGTGAAAACTTAAAATTCCGAATTAAAAACTCAAATAGCTTAAAAGATCTTCTGTTGGTTCTAGCATCTTTGCATATACAATTTGAAAGAATTCATCCTTTTCCTGATGGCAATGGTAGAGTTGGCAGAGCGTTAATCGTTTACTCATGTCTGCAATTAAAAATACCTCCAGTTGTAATAAAACTAGAAGACAGAACTGAGTACCTTTCCTACATGAACAATTTTGATGAGAAAGGATTAGCAGCATATTTTAAGATTTTGTCACAAAAAGAAATTGAGCGTATGAGATTATTTCAAACCTCAAGAGATGATGCTGTCATAGAAATAAACGAAGACTATAAGTCTTAAGCTTTCTAATCAATTTTCTCTATCAGTGCTTTGCCTTGAGTAATTTTAGTTAATTGAGCTGTAAACTGCTCTACACTACTTAAAGGTACATCTAAAGTGTAGGTAACTTTATCTGTATAGTCTTGAGATAAAATCTTGATGGCTAAAGCACTAAAACATCTTTGAGCTAAAGTTACGTCTTTATGATCACAGACTAACTTGTACTCTTGAGTAAGTAACATATCCTCAATTTCAAGAGTATCTAAAGCTTGTTTGATGCTATCTTGATAGGCTTTAACAAGGCCACCTGTGCCTAATAAAATACCACCAAAATATCTTGTAACAACTACAGTGATTTGACCTACACCTGAATGAAGCAACACGTTAAGCATAGGTTGACCTGCAGTACCATGAGGCTCCCCATCATCAGAACAACCAGCGTATCCTGACGAATTAGGTTTATCGGCATTATAAGCAAAGCAATTGTGTCTAGCATCTGAAAACTCTTTACAGATTGAGTCAATAAATTGCTTTGCCTCATCAACACTTTTAGTTCTTGCAACAGAGGTGATAAAGCGACTTTTTTTAATCACTAACTCAGTACGATGAAACTTGCCTTTTTCAAGGGCCGGAACTTTATAGGAACTATCTACCATATTACAAACTTATAAGCTTTAATGCGCGCTTTCCAAGACCATAAATTTCAGCTACTTTTTTATCAATCTTTTTTAAAATAGCTTGATATTCTTGCTCTGAAGCTTCTGTTAATTGCTCTACTAAAAATTCCACTTCCCTTTGGGAGTCTTCACTTGCAATAGGAATTGGTACTTCCTCAAGTAATGAGCGTAATACTTTGATGGTGTGGAATTTTTTCTCAAAGTAGAATCTAACTGCTGACGAATTAAGTACGGCTGCTAGATAGGTGGCAGAAATATTTTTAAAAGTTGGAACAATAAAATTACAACTATTTAAAGTAAGTAGACCTTTAGTGTCAACGGCTGCTATTGGGTATCTTGCAATAAAGCGATACACAATCTTTTCAGGGCTTCTGTAATACTCTAAAGGAGCTACCTGTTGGAATTTACTCTCATCAAAGATTAAATAGCTTTTAGCTTCTTTAATCTTAAAAGGCTCTACATCAATACCACGTAATACTGGCTCTGAGCCTTCTACTTTAGTATTGTAAATAGCACCTTGATTTGAGCCTGTTACAATACCTAAGGCAAACTTAGCGTGTCCCCTTAATTTTACGCAGTGTTCTAAATCGTCCATTTTCTCAATCACTAAAGCTTCTTGATCAGTGATTTTAAAATTAAAATCTAAAGGCTTACGATTTCTTCTGACCACATAGTTTTGATTGTCGTGATACACAATCACATCACCTGTAGCACCAGCAAAGGAAGTTTTCTCTAAAGTTAAAATCACACTTGGACATTGTACTGCGTGGAAAACTTCACCTAAATAACGTACGGATTTGACACGTGCATTCTCATAAATGATGTTTCTAATGGTTTCATGTGAAGCTACATTTAATAAAGCTTCAGGCAACACAAATTGTAAAATGCCACCATCATTTAAAAGCTTTAAGGAGCGCTCCACAAAAAGATCAGCAAAACAAGGTCTATTCTTTTGCGCACAACGTAAAGTCTTTGAGTAGCGATTGATTACGTTAAGATCTTCTAAACTACCCCAAGGTGGATTACCTAAAATCACATCTACTTTAGGTAAGTGTTTTGAGGTGACAGTATCGCATTTTAGTAAATGAGCTTTTAATAAGCTCTCATCGTTACAATTGCCGGATAACACAAAGTTAATTCTTGCTAAGGTAACTGAAAAACCGTCTAAGTCACAGCCGTAAAGATCACAAACTCTAGCCCCACGTTTTAATAAACGTAGAAGGAAATTACCAGAGCCACAGCAAGGATCTAAGAACACACGTCCTTTGGTGATTTGTAAAGTTTCAATAGCAGTATCTGTAAGATTTTGAGGGGTATAGTATCTACCCTGTTGACGTCTTTTGGAGATCTCCATTAAAGACAAATAGATAAGACCTAAAGTGTCTTCAAACTCTACAAAATGTAAATTAAATTTTGGTAGTTTTAAGCTAAAGTTTTTTAAAGTTTGAAGGGGTGTTTTCTCCATTAAATCTTGCAACAGCCAATCATACTCATCGACTTTAAGCTTACCTTCTAGATAGGCGTTGAAAAGACATTCAGAGAGATTAGTGGTGATCTTTTTAGCATCGATTAAAAGCTGCAAGAAAGATTCACACAATAAAACTTTAATGGCGGTAGGACTACCTGAGAAATTACTTACTAATAAACCTACTGCACTGTGATTTGGTGAGTTTCTGCTTACGTAATTTACGTATAACTCACTACCTCTGACTGCGGATTTATTGCGACGAGATTTTAGTACCGTGCCTTTGCCCTTTAAAAAAGAATCATGTAATTGCTCAATATCTTTTCTTGCAAACAAACCTTTATCAGGATCTGAATACTTAATTTTTTCAAGCTTTAACCAGTTTCTACCAGTAGCAATAGAAATCTCAAGTAGCTTACAAGCTTCTTCTAAAGTGATATATGGGCTTTTTTCTTTATTTCGAGAGCGCATAGGGAGAACCATTCAAAATTTTACTAAGTAATAAATATTATCATGACTTGGTAATATTTAAAATTTTAAACTTAAGATTTTTTAACTTTTATTTTAATTTCAACAAGTTAATATAAAATATTTTTTATTAATATTTTTAAAAATTGATGATTTTTTAAAGAGATTTTAGTTTGCATTTTTAAAAGTAACTAAAACAAGCTAAAATGCTACAAAACTAATGAGGAAAACATGAATATCAGTGAACTTAATGCTTTAAATAACAAAGAACTTAGCCATATAGCGCGCTCACTGTATACCTTTTATTTAAGACCTAACGCAGAGCAACATCATAACGTTATCGACTTAAATTCCATTACTACCTATTTGTTCAGTTACTCTAAAGCTTTCCCTACTACCCCTAATTTTGATGTAGCATGCATGTGCTTAAAAGAGCTTGAAGTACACAATTTAATTTGTAGGGTGGATAAGACTAGTCCTTGGCAAGGCTCAATAATTACTTTGCCTTTATTTGTACAAGAAGATGAGGTATTACCATCTCCTCCTTTTGCTATGCACTCTTCTTGGAGACCACAGGCTAACTTTTATCAAGCCTGCCTTTTGGTAGGACTTGATGACTGTTCTTTTACAGAGCAGGATTTAAAAGCCTTTACTAGCTTTTGGAGTGGTAAACATGAGCAGCGTAATCAAGTAGCTTGGGAGCGAGCTTTTGCAACTCGCCTTTTTAAAGGACATCTGCAAAAGGCCCCTAAAAAGGCTAAAGATCCTGAAGAAAAAGAAGTTCTTCAAAATAATGAGCAACTTACAACAGCTCAATTGTCAGAAAAAGCCCAACAAGAGCTGGCAGATATTTTTAAGTAAATTTCAATAAGTTAAGTGTTATAATTCCATCCTAACATTTTTAAAGTAAGGCAAAATTATGAAGATCTCGTTTAATCACAAAGTACTTAAGCTTGATACCCCTCAAATTATGGGTATTCTAAATGTAACACCTGATTCTTTTTCAGATGGTGGTAAATGGTATCATGTTGATAAAGCCTTAGAGCATGCAACTTTAATGGTAAAACAAGGTGCTACCATCATTGATATCGGTGGTGAATCCACAAGACCTGGAGCTAAAGCTGTTCCTTTAGAGGAAGAATTAAAGCGCGTAATTCCTGCCGTTGAAGCCATCTCTAAAAACTTAGATGTCATGATTTCTATTGACACCTCACAGCCTATAGTTATGCAAGAGGCGGTAAAAGCAGGTGCCCATATTTGGAATGATATTAGAGCATTAAGATTAGAGGGTGCTCTTGAGATGGCAGCTTCCCTACAAGTGCCAGTTATTCTAATGCATATGCAAGGCGATCCTAAAACCATGCAAGTAAATCCTCACTACACTGATGTAGTAAAAGAGGTTAAAGAGTTTTTATTACAGCGTGTTGAGGATGCTTTAAAAGCAGGTATTAAAAAAGAAAACATCATTCTTGATTTAGGCTTTGGTTTTGGTAAATCTCCAAAACACAATTATCAATTACTAGATCATATGCAAGAGTTTGTGGATTTAGGTTACCCTGTTTTATCAGCTTTATCTCGCAAATCCATGATAGGCGCTGCCACCCAGATTGAAGAGCCAAATCAAAGAGTAGTAGGCTCTGTTGCAGGTGCCTTATTAAGTATTGAACGTGGTGCTCAGTTAGTACGTGTCCACGATGTTGAAGAAACACGCCAAGCTTTTGATGTTTATAAAGCTATGCTTGAGTCAAGAAAGGATTAAGAATGCTAAATATTATTGTTGCCTGCTCTATATCCCCAATTGTAGCAGCCATACTTTGCCTATTACTTGGACAAAAGTTCATTAAGAAATACTCAAAACCTTTGTCTTTAATTGCTGTAGGTTTTTTAATTACTTTATCTGTCTCACACATCATTCCTGAGGCTATGGAGCAGGCCGATACCCACAAGATAGGTTTGACTATTTTAATCGGTATTTTAACCTTAACCTTTTTTGAAATGCTTTGCTTTAATAGTCATGCCTACCATGAGCATTGTCAGTGCGCTAAATATGCTTTAAAAAATGGTGGTGCACCTATTTTAATAGGCTCTGCACTACATACCTTTTGTGACGGCTTAGTGATTGCTAGTGCCTTTTTAGCAAATCCTACCCTTGGTATTGCCGTAACTGTAGCTGTTGTAAGCCACGAAATTGCCCATGAGCTTGGCGATTATGCCATCATGCTTGATTGTGGTATGAATACCAAACAAGCTTTTATTGTTAATCTTGTGGCACTTGTAGGTTGTACCTTAGGTGGTGTGTTAGGTTATTATGTTCTAAGCTCTATTAAGGATGCTATACCTTATGCTCTAGCCTTGTCAGGCGCAAGCTTTGTCTATGTTTCCCTATCTGATTTACTGCCAAGACTAAAAAATTGTGAGAGTAAAAAGCGTGTCTTATTAAGAGTGCTATTTATTCTAATCGGTGTAGTGTTATCCTTGGTCATTGCAAGTCACGATTAAAACATAAGAATTCAGATAGTTTGGCAGTATAAATGCAATTTTTTGGCAGTAATGGCTGTAAAAAAATGGCAGAATAAAATTGTCTTTTTAAGGTAGATCCTGTCAAATAAAAGACTATTTTATCTGTCGTAATTAAACAAAAACCTTGAAATCTTCTGCTTTAGCAAGAAGTATGATATTTTTTTAGAGATCATGCTCTGACAATAAATGTATTTAAATTTGGCAGTATAAATTATACATTTTGGCAGTAATGGCAGTATAAATGGCAGGATAAATTGTAGACATCAAAGTTGCCTACAATTTACGATGAGGAGGTATTACTTTACCTTTGGTCCATTAGTGATCTTTGAGAAATCAAAAAGATTTTTATCTAAAAGGTGGGATGGAGCTACGTTTTTTAAAGCTTTGAAAACAATATCTGCTCTTTTTGGATGATCTTTATCCCAGGATTTAATCATCTTACTCATGCTTGCGCGCTCTTGATCTTCACCCCAGCCACATAAGCCTTTTGGCATAATAGGATACTGTTTGATTTTAGATAAAGTGATTAAGTCTTTTTCTCTGCAGTAAATTAAAGGTCTTATCACAGTAAGATCGTCTTTATCATTTCTAAGTACTGGTGGCATAGCCTTCATCATGCCAGCATAGAATAGATTTAAAAAGAAAGTAGCTAAACTGTCATCTCGGTGATGGCCTAAAGCTACCTTAGTAGCACCGATTTCACGAGCAAATGAATATAAATAGCCACGACGTAGTCTTGAGCATAAAGAGCAATAAGCGGTAGTGGTACCTAATTTCTCCTTACAGATTTCATAAACAGGACGCTCTAGCATGTAATATTCAAGACCAACCTTTTTTAGGTGATCTTCAAGCAGGTACTCAGGGGAGTTTGGAAAACCTGGCACAATGTGCACAGGAATTAAAGTAAAATTGATAGGTGCTGAGCGCTTTAAAGATAACAGCATATCAAGTAGTACATAGCTGTCTTTACCACCAGACATGCACACTATAATCTTATCGTTCTCCTCAATCATGCCATAATCCCCTATAGCATGACCTACTTTTCTACGTAATCTTTTAAAAAGCTTATCAGCTTTGTACTTCTCCTGCTTATCCTCAAGATTAAAATAAGGACTTACATTACGAGCATATTCATCGGCTTGTTTTGGAAAATCGGTATCGTTCTTCATAATGATTATTCAACGGATTTTGATGGGGTGGTAGTAGGTAAATTTCTAACCACAGCTTTAGGAGTGATTACTACTACATCACAACTTAATTCTTCAGAAATTCTTTCACAGACATTGCCAACTAAGATATTAGCAACGCCACGTCTTGCACTAGTGCCTATAAATAAAGCAGTTGGTTTTACTTTTTGACATTGATGGATGATAACATCCTCGATGTTACCTTCTTCAATAAGGCAATCCTCTGGAGCTACCTTATGACGAGAGGCAAACTCTAGAGCTATTTTCTTACCTTCTTTAAATTGATCTTTACACATACTCTCAGGGGCAAAGCCTGGCATATCTACAGCTGTAGGAGGTAAAAATGGAGCTATGGCATTGATGAGGACAATCTTACAACCAGTAAATTTTGAAAGCTTTTGAGCCTCTCTTAATAACCTTAAATTAGTAAGACTTGAGATAGTATCTTTTGGATCAATTAAATCAATAGCTACAGCAATGGTACCTGTAGGCTCAAACATATGATCTTTTGCAATACATACAGGTATAGGGCTGTGACGGAGCATTTGTAAATCTAAAGGGGTAAAGATAAAACTGTCAAACAAACCGTGAACATCAGCAGTTTTAATTAAGATATCGCAGCCTTGCTCTTTGGCAATTTCCACTACTTGTTTACCAATTTCTTTAGTAAAAATTACTTTAGGCTCAACCTTTACTCCCATAGCATGAATGGAGAGGTAGGCTTTAAGCCATTGCTCATGTTTGCATAAAAAATCTTGTTTTAGCTGATCTTTATCGACTGCTAAAAAGGAGGTTAAATTAAATGAACCTTGTTCAATAGGTAAAATAGCAGTGATTTTAACTTCACTGTTTTGACCTAAATGCTCAGCATGAGTTTTGGCATAATTGTAAAGGGCAAGACCTCTTTCTAAGGCAGGCTGCCTAAAATTCTTAGGCTCAATAATGACTAAAATATTATGAAAAACGTTCATGCTGTGTTCCTCCTACATTAGTTTTGTTTACAGTAGGTATCAATTTTTTTATTTAGCTTTTTCCAAGCATTTTTAACTTTGCCAACATAGCGGTTGTGGATCTTTTGATTAACACTATAGTGATAGTGGTAATTGCCCACCCCAAGCCAAATTCTACCTTTAGCTTTTTCTATTTCACGGCGTAATAAATACCCCATTGCCCATACATTATGACAAGGTTTACTCTTGATATCGTTTTTAGTGAGTGAAAATTGCGACAACTCTTTTAATCTTACGTCATTTATTTGAGCTGGACCGCAATCTTGAGTGCCATTTTTATTAGTACGACACTTTCCATTTACAGGACCGCGCTCTACATAGAGCATGGAATATAAAAGCTCTTCTGGCAGATCAAATTGATAAGCTGTCCAAGCAATGCAGTTTCTTACGTCCTTATATTTACTCATGACACCATTGCTATAGGCAATATCTCTCCAATGAGTTGCATTGCCATGACACTGCATTTGTACAGCCGTAGCTTCAAAACTTAAAAAAGCTAATAAAAATGCTAGACAGCTTTTATTGAGCATTTTGTTTGATACCTCTTACTGCATCAATTAAAGTCTCTTCAACTTTGCTTATCGCATCTTTATCAAATTTTACCACTTGAGCATTAGGATTTGACTTTGGAACCTTTTGTAATTTTGGATAAATATAACCTTGCGCATTAGTTACACTAGGCACTTTAATAGAATTTAAAATGGTATTGATAGCTACCTCTTGCCTATTTAATTTAACAGGCGTTAAGGTAAAGATAAGTGGAGAGTCATAATTTACAAGGTTAACTACTAAAGTTGTAGTTGTAGCACCATAATTTTGCTTTACTAAAAGCTCTGATGGGGAGGCGGTATTCTCTGCTACAAAGCCTTGGTTTTCACACTTAAAAGAAGCAATCTCAAAAGGTATTCCTTCAAGATCATAAAAACGTAAGATACTAGCGCCAAAGGATGGGACTCCTATGGTAGCTTTAGTTTGATAGATTAAAGCTAATCTTAAGACACCGGCACTATCATCACCTGGCACAAATGGTGCTGATTCAATTTCAACATTCTCTAAAAATGGTGCTATAGCATCATTAGAGGTAGACTTATCCTCATTTAATTGCACTTGGGTTTTAAACTTAGTTAAGGTATCAGAAAGCTCAGGTGGTGGTGCTGGCATGGTAATAGCCTTGGCAGTACCTGCAAATAACATCAAAGATACACTTACTAAAGTTTTTAAATTAGCATTCATTACCTTTGCCTTATTGTTCTAGTTTAGCTTTTGCTTTTGCTACTTTTGCCTTTGCCTCACCTATCTTTTCTTGCATAGCTTGTTTTTCTTTGCAACCATCTTCAAGTCCTAAAGAGCAGGATTTTTCAAATAAATTTAAAGCTTTAGTAGGATCTAATTTTACGCCAAAACCAGAGTTATACATCTTGCCAAGTAATAAACAGCCATAGCCGTTTTGTCCATCACAGGATTTGGTAAATAACTCTTTGGCTCTATCTAAATTACGTCTTACGCCCATGGCTCTTGCGTGCATAGTGCCTAATACAGCGCAAGCTTCAAAATCGTCAGCGTCACAGGCTTTGCCTACATAGTAATTAGACTTTGAGTAGTTAACCTCAAGACCTTTACCAGTTAAATAAAGCTCACCTAAAGTTTTACAGGCGTTAACTTGACCATTTTCACAAGCTTTTTCAATGAGGCGAGAGCCTGCGTATAAGTCTTTTTTAATGCCATCGCCATCAACGTACAAAGTACCTAAGATGTAGCAATCGTCCATGTTGCCTTGATTACAAGAGTTTAATAACTCGTCATTTGAATAGGCATCAGCTAGTGCTACAGAGGAAAAGGTAGTAGTTACAGCAAGTAATAATGTTGCTAACTTATTACAACAAAAAGACATAGGCTCTCCCAAAAAATTCTAAGCTTATATTTTAACAACTTAGCTCTAGTTGATAAAACATTAAATCAACAAATCTTGCCTAAATCCACAGTATTGATGCAATGATCTACAAAAGAATAAGTAAATTGCTTACTGTAAACAAAACTTTAGAAAAAAAATTCTGCGCTTTAAAGGTTAAAAAAATGCAAAAGTATCTTCATTCATAGTAAAATAACGCAAATTTATTTTTAGTTACCTTATAAGGGGAATTTTTTCAATGAGCGCTTTAGTTCTAGGTCATAAAAATCCTGATACAGATTCTATCGTGGCAGCAATTGCATATGCTCACGTATTAAACGGTCGTGGTATTGAGGCTACTGCTGTAGCTCAAGGTGAGGTTGCACCTGAGACCAAGTTTGTTTTAGATAAGTTCAAGCTACAAGCACCTAAAGTTGTATCCTCTGTTGCTGACAAGCAAGTTTACTTAGTTGATTACTCAGATCTTGCTCAAGCTCCTGAAGATCTAGGTAAAGCTACTATTTTAGGTATTGTTGATCACCACAAGTTAGGTGATGTAACTACCGATACTCCACTTGAGTGCTGGATCCAACCTGTAGGTTGCTCTAACACTATCATCAAGATGGTTGCTGATTACTACAAGGTTGCAATTCCTGCTGATATCGCAGGTGCAATGTTATGCGCTATTTTATCAGACACAGTGCTATTCAAGAGCCCAACTTGCACACAGCAAGATAAGGATGCAGCACAGGCTCTAGCTAAGATTGCTGGTGTATCTGATTTAGAAGCTTTAGGCATGGATATGTTCAAGGCTAAGTCAAATCTTGATGCAAGTCCACGTGATTTAATCTTCCGTGACTTCAAAGATTTCGATATGGGTGGCAAAAAGATTGGTATCGGTCAGTTAGAGTTAATTTCTCTATCTATGGTATCTGCTGATCTAAAGGCTAAACTACAAGCTGAATTAGCTGCTGTTAAAGCTGAAGGCCGTCACAGTGCTGTTTTAGTTCTAACCGACATCATGAAGGAAGGTTCAGAGCTTTTAGTAGCTTCAGATGATGAAGATACTATCATCAAGGCACTAGGTGCTACTAAGTCAGATTGCATGTGGCTAGATGGTGTAATGAGCCGTAAGAAGCAAGTTGTTCCACCTCTACAGGCTGCTTTCAAAGCTTAATTTAGTTTTTTAATTTGTCTAAGCCAGGTACTACCTGGCTTTTGTTGTATTTTGTAGATATTTATCCATAAGTATTTTTCATGAGTAAAGATTCACCAAAAATTGGCTTAGTATCTTTAGGTTGCGCTAAAAACTTAGTAGATGCTCAACGACTAACCTCTGTTTTAATCGCTATGGGATACAAAATTGAAAATGAGTATTCTAAGTGCGATGTCGTAGTTGTTAACACCTGTGGTTTTATAGGACCTGCTGTTGAAGAGTCCATGCAAGCAATTGGTGAAGCACTAAACTATTCAAGAAAAGTAATTGTTACAGGTTGCTTAGGTGCTCGTGCAAAAGTAATTATGGATAAATATCCACAAGTAGCAGCGGTATATGGCCCTGGCATGAGAGCTACGGTAATTAGAGGTATTATCTCTTTAGTAGGTAAGCCAAATGAGTCTGATAGACAAGCTGTGTCTCACTCAGGTGTTCTATTAACTCCACCTCATTATGCCTATTTAAAAATTGCTGAAGGTTGTCGTCATCACTGCTCTTTCTGTATTATTCCATCTCTTCGTGGTCCACTACGTTCAAGAGAAGTGCCTAATATTTTAACAGAGGCTACTGACTTAGTTCGTCGTGGGGTAAAAGAGCTTTTAGTTATCGCTCAAGACTCATCTGATTACGGCGTTGACTTAAAGAGTAAGCCAAGCCTATCCTCCCTTTGCAGAAAGTTAGGCGAATTAAAGCGTTGGGTTAGAGTGCATTATGTTTACCCATCAGATGAAGCTACTAAGATTGTAGAGCTTATGGCTGAAGGTTTGGTACTACCTTATTTAGATGTACCTTTCCAACACGTAAATCCAACTATTTTACGTGCCATGAAGCGTCCTGGTAACATTGAGAAAACTCTACGTCAAATTGAGCAGTGGCGAAAGATTTGTCCTGATTTAGCAATTCGCTCTACCTTTATTGCTGGTTTCCCAGGGGAGACTCAAGAGCAATTTAATGAATTATTAGACTTTATTAAAGAAGCAAAATTAGATAGAGTCGGTTGTTTCCCTTACTCTGATGTAGATGGAGCAACTGCTAATAGCTACTTAAATCCTGTAGATGAGCAAATTCGTGAAGAGCGTGCTGCCCTACTTATGGAAACTCAAGCTCAAATCTCTTTTGACAAGCTAGAAGATAGAGTAGGTAAAGAATATCAAGTATTAGTAGATTACGTTTCAGATGATGGCGTTGCAGTTGGTCGTACTAAGTATGAATCTCCTGACGTTGATGGTGTAATTAGTATTGAGAATGCTCAAAATGTTCAGGTTGGTGATGTTGTGAAAGCACAAATTGTTGATCATGATGAGCATGACTGTTTTGCAAAGCTAGTAGGCGTATCTGACGGCGCTATTAACTTTATTAAGAAATAAGTGTATTGAGGTAAATTATGTCAATTCAATATAAGCCATTTGCACCACTTGTACAAAGAATTAAGCAAGATGGTAAGTGCCTTGAAGGTGGAATTTTAAAGGTGGATTCTTTTATTAACCACCAGATTGATCCTACCTTATTACAATCAATGTCAATTGAGTTTGTACGTCGCTTTGCAAACAAAGAGATCAATAAGATTTTAACTATTGAAGCTTCAGGTATCGCTCCTGCTGTGATGGTAGGTTTCTTATTAAATGTACCTGTAGTTTTTGCTAAAAAGAAAAAGCCTTCAACTATGGATAACATGTTAGTAACAGAGGTGTTCTCCTTTACTAAAAACAAGAGTTACACCGTTTGTGTTTCTAAAGACTACTTACATGAAGGCGATAAAGTTCTTTTCATTGACGATTTTTTAGCTAACGGTAATGCTGCTAAAGGTATTATTGAGTTAGTTGAAAAAGCTAATGCTACTCTATCTGGCATGGGCTTTTTAGTAGAAAAGTCTTTCCAACACGGTGGTGATTACCTACGTGAGAAAGGCTATCAAGTAGAATCCCTTGCTATCATCGATAGCTTAGACAATTGTAAAATCACCTTTAAAGAATAAAGAAAATGACAGAGCAAAACGATATTCAAAAAGCTTTAAATCCAGAATTACACTCAAAAGAGTTAATTTATAAGCTAGAGGATAGACCTCCTCTACCTGATGCTTTATTTGCTGCTTTCTAGCACTTACTTGCAATCTTTGTGGCTATCATCACTCCACCACTAATTATTGCAGGTGCCCTAAAGCTTGATTTAGAGACCACCAGTTACTTAATCTCTATGTCACTTTTAGCCTCAGGTATCTCAACCTTTATTCAGTGCCGTACTGTAGGTCCCATAGGTTGTGGTCTATTGTGTATTCAAGGTACTTCTTTCTCCTTCATCTCACCTATCATTGGTGCTGGTCTAAACGGTGGTTTAGCAGCTATCTTTGGTGCCGTAATTTCAGGCTCTGTAGTAGAGATGTTTGTAAGTAGAGTGTTACGCTACACTCGTAAAATCATCACTCCTTTAGTATCTGGTGTAGTGGTAACTCTAATTGGTTTAAGCTTAATTAAAGTTGGCGTGATTGCTTGTGGTGGTGGTTTTGCTGCTAAAGAAAATGGCACCTTTGGCTCTTATGAGAACTTAGGCTTAGCTGCTATTGTTATCGTATCTATCCTATTCTTTAACCGCTCTTCAAATCGTTACTTACGTATGGGCTCTATTGTAATAGGCTTAAGCATTGGTTTCGTGGTTGCTACTATCTTAGGTCGTGTAGATTTTGGTCAAATTACCTCCTATGGTGGCTTTAATATTCCTACTCCATTTAAGTACGGTTTAGCTTTTGATCCTGCAGCCATTATCGGTTTAGGTATTGTTTATTTAATCACAGCTATCGAAGCTTATGGTGATGTTACTGCAAACTCTCTAATCTCAGGTCAACCACTTGAGGGTGAAAAATTCCAGAAGAGATCATCAGGCGGTATCTTAGCTGACGGCTTTAACTCTATGCTAGCAGGTTGCTTAAACTCCTTCCCTAACTCAATCTTTGCCCAAAACAACGGCATGATCCAGTTAACTGGTGTAGCTTCTCGCTATGTAGGTTACTTCATCGCAGGCTTCTTAGTAGTGCTAGGTTTATTCCCAGTAGTAGGTAAGGTATTTGCTTTAATTCCAGATCCTGTACTAGGTGGTGCTACCCTACTAATGTTCGGTACTGTAGCTGCTGCTGGTATTAGAATTATTGCAGCTCAAAAACTAAACCGCAAAGCTGTATTAGTAATGGCTTTAAGTTTCTCTTTTGGTCTATCAGTTGAAATGGTACCAGAGATCTTAAATTGCTTACCTAAATCAATTTCAGGTCTATTGTCATCAGGTATTACTACAGGTGGTATCGTGGCAATCTTATCTAATGCTTTAATTAGAATTAAAGAAGATTAAGAATTTAAGAAAGACATTTTTTAAAAGCTCTACTTTAGTAGAGCTTTTTTTATGAAAGCCCAGTAACGAGCTCTATCCAATAAGCAAATAAAAATCCTGCGTCGTAAGACGCCATTTAAAAATCTGATATAGAACAGCAAGTTAACTTTTTATGTAACAAGCTGAGA